>CEQX01003588.1_pt1 | contig 12484 bp, 10 predicted proteins | sample 356261 | NCBI WGS metagenome assembly CEQX01 (sample SAMEA2621076, study PRJEB7988) | marine metagenome | isolation source: saline water (ENVO:00002010), including | reverse complement strand
GATTATATCTACTCAATTTCTTCAGCAGGAATGACTGTTCATTTGACTGACAATCTCTCGCATGTTATTACTGTGGATTTACCTGAGGATGATCCTGTAACGTACAGCTACGATACAGAATCTTCCACTGCCTCTTCTGATGGTGGTGCTAAACCAGTTGCTGAATCATCTGAATCTTAGACTTCGACCTGTTTGACCTGGCTTAACCAATGGTTTTCCTTTGAATGGGCCATTTTTTGTTCTACTATGTACGGGTATTCCATCAACGATGGTCCACATTGGTAATCCTGTGAGTTCAAATCCATCGTAAGGGGTCCAACCAACTTTGGTCCAAGTATCTGCATCTGTAATCGTTCGATGCGTTTCTAAATCAACAAGTGTCAAATCGCCATCGTATCCTTCGATGAGTGAGCCCTTATTTTCTATGTTGTATACTTTCGCAGGTCCTTCACACATCCAGCGAACGACATCAGATACACTGCATTTCCCATCAATTGCATGTGTTAACATTAGAGGTAATGAAGTTTCAACTCCCGGCATTCCAGCAGGTGCCTTTGGATATCCAACTGATTTTGCTTCCAAAGTGTGAGGTGCATGATCAGTAACAACACAATCAATAGTTCCGTCTTTGAGGCGCTCCCATAATTTGTCTTTATCTTCAGTATGACGAATAGGTGGATTCATTAGTAAACGAACTCCTCTTTCCTCAACATCATTTTGATCGAAAGTAAGGTGCTGAACACAAACTTCTGTGGTAATCAAATCACCTTTGTTTGAAGCCAACCAATCGGCTTCAGATCCACTAGTTAGGTGAACAATATGTAGACGATGATCATAATCCTTGGCTAAACCTGATGCTCGTTTTGTTGCCAATAGAGCACATTCGACATCTCTACATTCGGCATGAGCTGCTATATCGGATCTATGACTAAATTCTGCAATACGTGATTGAAGTCGAATTTCGTCTTCAGCATGTGTTGCTATGATGCCCCCTGTATTCGCAAAAATTTTCTCAAGATGTTTCTGTTCATGGACAAGTAAATCCCCAGTGCTGCTGCCCATGAAAATCTTGATTCCACAAACTCCTGAACTATTGGGTTTTTGCGGCGTCCCAACGGCATCGATTAAATCATCTAAATTGGTAGGAGTTGCTCCAATAAAGAATCCACTATGAGTGACTGATTTTTTTGCAGCCCTACGAAACTTATCTTGAAGTACTGTTAGTTTTGTTGCATTGGGTACCGTATTTGGCATGTCTAGAAATGCTGTGATTCCTCCAGCAGCAGCAGCTCTACTTCCGCTCTCAAGGTCTTCTTTTTCTGGATTACCTGGGTCTCGGAAGTGGACATGAGGGTCTATTGCTCCGGGCAATAGGTGTAATCCTGTACCATCAATAACCAATTCATGAGATTCGGGAACCAGCCCACCTTGCGAGGCGATGGTTTTTATCAAGCCATTAGAAACACGTAAATCACCTTCTACAATGCGATTCGGAAGGACCATCATCGCATTCTGGACAAGAAGGTCGCCTGTCATTAATACGAAATTTCATTTCTAGTCCATCAACCCGTCGATATTCAACTATCGATTTCTTATACGTGTCTAGATTCCGGCTAGTTAGCGAGGTGGGGTAGTCTGGTTATCCCGTCGGGCTCATAACCCGGAGACCGATGGTTCAAATCCATCCCTCGCTACCATTTTCTTCTCATCGAGGGTCTTATCTATCTCTTTCAGTATTGATTCTCATGCGAGACAAGTTCATCGCCATATTGTTGGCTTGCTCGTTCCTATTTTCTGGATGTACAGGAGCAGATGATGAGTCTTCACTCATCGACATATCGGTGGACATGGAAGGTGCTTCAGGGATTATTCATTTTGTCAAAGATGCGAATAATGGCACATCAATAGAAGGAATGCAGGTTTCTTTTGATTTCACAGGCACTGAATCATCTGGGGGGGCTCTCACAGAATTTTGGTTGGAACCAGGGGATGGAACACAACGAATTTCGACCAATGCAGCCGACTCTAAGATATTGTCACGAGATTATGTTTCATACGGAATTTTTCAGTCTCTCGCAGGTGCAAATGACTCCGGAGGAAATAGTGCTAGTAAGGAATTAACAATTTCATTCAATGGAGCATTTCATATCAATCAAACTAGCCCGACTGGCGTGGATGAACCTGCTGATTTACATATTGATTCAATGAATATCAATAGTATTCAAAGTCCAGTAAAATTAGAAATTTCTTCAACAATAACTAATGTAGAAAATGCGCTTGCTATCCCTCCTCCTGATGATGTCGAAATTACTTGGCAATTATTTGATCCATCTGGTGAACTTATTGCAACTCATACTCAAGTTATTGGAGAAGGGCAATCATATACGTGGACACATAGTGAAGAAATCCCAATGATTGGTGGATGGGAATTGATTATTGGAGATGCAGTTGATAATGAGAATGTAAATCAAGAGACTACAGCATTGGTGTTGTTCTAAATACAGTTTCGGAATTCACTGAATTAGAACTGAAAGTGAAAAAAGAACATACTGCTAAGATGCTATGTCGGATATTGTGTTACCTAATTCAAAAGGCCTCCATCATTTCTTCATATACTGCCGAACATTGGTTAGGGATGAATACGAGGAGATGAAAACCTATGGCAAGTAAGAAAAAAAGCGAAACGAACATGGACGGCGAAGAGGAAGAAATTCCAATGGTCGAGATAGAAGAGGAAGAGGAGGCGACGATCGAGGACCTTCCAGGTGTTGGTCCAGCAACTGCAGAGAAATTGAAAGAAGCAGGTTTTGATGACTTGCTAGCAATCGCAGTAATGAGTCCAACTGAGTTAGCTGAACAGGCAGAACTTGGTGAAGCAGTGTCTTCAAAGATTATTCAGGGTGCAAAGAAGTTAGCAAATATCGGTGGATTTTTGAGTGGTAGTAAATTACTAGATAGAAGAAAGCAGGTTCTCAAATTATCTAGTGGTTCAAGTGCGCTCGACGAATTACTGGGTGGAGGATTTGAAACTCAAAGTATATGCGAAGTATTTGGAGAATTTGGAAGTGGTAAAACCCAGATTGGACATCAATTAGCAGTGAATACACTACTACCACTGGATCAAGGTGGATTAGCTGGAGAAGTATTCTATATTGATACAGAAGATACATTCCGTCCTGAGAGGATAGCACAGATGGCTGAGGCTATAGGTATGAATCCAGAAGATGCATTGGAAAGAATTCATGTCGCTAGAGCATACAATTCAGCACATCAAATGCTTCTAGTTGATGAAATTAAACGAATGTCAAAATCAGTTGAGGTCAAATTAATTATTGTTGACTCATTGACTAGTCATTTCAGAGCAGAATATGTGGGTAGAGGAATGCTAGCACCACGTCAACAGAAGTTGAATCGACACTTGAAGGAATTGAAACAACTTTCAGATGTTCATAATGCATTAGTATTAGTCACTAACCAAGTTATGTCCAATCCAGGTACTATGTGGGGAGATCCTACAAAAGCAATAGGTGGACATATCGTTGGTCACGCAAGCACATTCCGCTTATACCTCCGCAAGTCAAAGGGCGGAAGAAGAGTAGCTCGTTTGATTGATAGCCCAAATCTACCTGAAGGGGATGCAGTAATCAGTGTAGTTGCTGAAGGAATTCGGGACTAATTAGGCAGGTAAATCTGCAAGTTTATCTTGAACAGCTTCAATGAGACTTCTAACAGTATTTGGATCGAATGAGAATTCCAGTTTTGCTGAACTAAAGAGTTCAGGAAGGGGTTTACTTCCTCCAAGTTTCATGGAATGAGCATAATTCTCTAGAGCTGATTCAACGGAGTCAAGTGATTGTAACCAAATTTGTAATGCACCAAGTTGTGCAATTCCATATTCGATATAATAGAATGGATATGTGAACAAATGTAATTGACGATGCCAACCGATATCTCTCAATTCTTCAATTCCATCCCATTCGACATCTGCACCAAATCTTGAACGTAAATTTCTCCAAATTTCTTTTCGTTCTTCTTTGCTATGTCCTGGATTTGTATGTACCCAATGCTGAAAAGCATCTATTGTTGCAATCCAAGGTAGAAGACTAACAATTCCTTCAAGATGAGTTCTTCTTGCTCGATCAGCATCTGTCTTTGAATAGAACTCTTCTAAGTGAGGATGTACTAGTAGTTCCATACTCATTGCTGCTACTTCTGCATATTCTATCGGTGGATCTCTATGATCGATTAACTCTAATTTACTTGAATAAATTGCGTGAAATGCATGTCCTGCCTCGTGTACCATTGTCTCTAAATCTCTTTGTAATCCAGTAGCATTCATGAAGATAAATGGCCTCCTAATTCGATCAAAACTAATTTGATATCCTCCTGGCGCCTTTCCTTTCCGACTATCTAGATCTAATGATTTTCCATCTCTTAAGCTATCAAACATACTTCCTAGTTCATTACTAATTTTGTGAAACATTTTTGATGTCCCTTCTACCATTTCATCCACATTATTGAATGGTTTTAGAGGAGGTCGTGCGTACACATCTACTCCTAAATCCCATGGTCTTAGAGTATTGACTTCTAAGAGATCCTTTCTTTGTTTATCTAGAATTCTCCCCAAGGGGACACATACCTGCTCTGCTGCTGCATGAAAATCTTCACAATCGACAGGTGTGTAGTCGAATCTATGTTTTGCAACAAATGCGTAGTCTCGATAATTTTCAAAACCTGCATTTATAGCAATTTCATGTCTAATAGAGAGCATTTTTCCATATAAATCATCTATCTTATCTGCATCTTTTGATCTTCTTTCCCAGACTGCTCTCCATGCTCCTTCTCTTGTTTCTCTATTGGTGACTTGCAGATATTTCCCCATCTGTTGCATGGTTTTTTCTTCTCCATCGAATGTAACCATCATTGATCCACAAATTTCTTCATACTGTTGTCCTAACTTTGTTAATTCGGTTCTTAGAGGAATGTTTTCTTCTCTGAAAATCTCAATATCTGCACGTATGTCTCTTATCATAACTTCATATTTGTCCTGATCTAATTCATCCAAAATTGGTGAGTCCATAATTCTACGATTAAGACGATCTCCAATAGCGGAGAGTTTTGGTTCTACATTCTCTACAAAGTCGAGATATGCATTTTTTTTGTCATCATCTTCTGTAGAACATGTCATTGCGACATAAAGTCTCGAGCCTGCTTCTGAGACCCATTCGCGAAGTTCACTTTCATCTTTGATCATTTTTTCTAATTGTTCTATATTATCCAAAGAACGACTTACTAAGTCTTCGTATAGAGGTTCTAATTCATCCCATAATGTCGCATTCAGTTGGTCAGGAACGAAGCCCATGAGATGGCAAAGGGTACGGAGATTCGTAAATCATTCTGTTCTTACCGATAAGGGGCCTTCAGGGAGAGGTCCTTCTTCACGAGTCCATTTTGCACATTTCCATACATCTACTGCATCCTTTACTTTCTGTTTCATTTCCTCTAAATCGGGATGATCTGGATTTGTTTTTTCAGTCCAACAAGCGATACAGTACCTCTTTCCTTTGTAATCTACGTAGTTCATAGGTGTACAAGGGATTCCGCATGTCACACAATTTCTAAGCCCATGGAACTTCGGCATCAACTATGGGAAGGGAGACTACTCTATGAGTTTCTCGATTGAATTTCAAATATCTGCGGATGCTGCAAATGCCAAGATTGTAGGCTCAATTTGATCGAATGAAAAATTACCTTCAATTCCTAGTCGATTTAGACTTTCTAGGTTTGGAGAAGGTCGTGCAGTCAATAGATCTCCACCCAACCATGTCATTGCTTTTGATACATCTATTTCCTGTTTATTTTCTTTAGCAGGATATGATATTACTTGTCCAAATTCGTCAAAACCTGGATGCTCAGGAAGATACAATAACCATGCATGGTCATCTCCTTTTCTTACACCTGCTCGTTCGAATGCAACTCTAATTTGATGGGTGCCAGATAGAATTCTGATAAATTCAGTATCGACAGTTCGTGCGACCATTTGTCCCAACATTTCATTTCTACTAGCATGGGACCAAACTGCCCAAAGGTGGCGTTCACTTACTGCCACTGCCCCAGAAATCATTACCCACCTTTCTGATGGTCTAATTTCTAACCAAGTTCTTACTAGAATTTGTGAATCTTGAACTGGATGCTGAAATTCAATCCCCCATGCTGGGAACCATGGGATTTGCGCAGGTTCCATGTTGGTCCCTTAGGTTATTGGACTTCAAATCACCTTATTTTTTCCTCAAAATTATTTGTTGTGCATTTGTAATTATATTTTCTACAAGTCTAGGACTCCATCCTCGTAATGCTTCTAATTTTGACCTATCTCTTGGCCCCATTTCAGACACATCATAAATTGTTTCAAGTCCATATCTTTTCATTTCTCTAGCACGAACTCGACCTACATTTCGAATACCAACAAGACCTAGAATATCTGATTTACACCCGTATCGAATTCTTTTTTGAATCTCTGAAATATATTCTGAAACTATTGAAGTTGCTTCAGATGCCTCTTCCAATACTTCATTATCAGATACTAACATCCTTCGAGCAGAATAAAGCAGCCACTCGGCTAATTCAACTCTTGTTCTTACATCTCCAGGTTGCGAATCAAATTCTTCTTCGATTTCTCTCAATGTTTTTTCTTCCATCCATTCTTCAAGTACACAAAGTGCTTTGATTCTCATATTTTCATTTTCTATATCTATCGGGATTTCGACCTCATTTAATTCTTCAAAGGTTAGTAATTTATTGAACTTCATTGCTTCAGAAATATTCTCTATTTTTTCCGTTTCTTTAGATTTTACCCACATTGAAAGAAAATCAGGAGTACATGAGACCAAATGAATTAGACTTCTAGGATGTAATTGTCTTTTTTCATCTAATCCTTGTACTATCCTAACAGCTCTTCTGAGTCCTCGACGTAATATGTGACCAGAAACAGGATCTAGATACAGCCGAGATACGGTTTCTCCAAAAGTAGTTGCAGAATATGTCATCCCTGGATTTTCTTCACTCTCTAATGAGTAATTATTCTTAATCTGAGCAGCCGTACTAAATCCAAATACTGCTGGCCCTTTTCTCTTAGGAAGTTGTTCATATTGGGGTTCATTCCATTCTAATCCATCTAATGTAGTTGCAGCTACAGCCCAAGTAGGGATTTCATCTTCCCAATCATCTTCTAAGTCCTGATTTTCTTTTCTTTCTTGTATTCGTTTAATCACTGTATTACTTTCTCCGGTTCTAACAACCATTTCTTTTTCGACTAACCAATCAATCATTCGGTCAATCCTTATCCTCAAATCATCTTTACGAATTTGTTGAGAAAGTAATGTTTCTTCAAAGAATTTACCCAAAGCATCTCTATCGGTTAGTCCACCTGTTGCTATTGATGAAAGAACGTGTGAAAGCAATGCATTTTCAAGTTGTGATTCAACATCTTCGGGTTCTCCAAAAATATATTCTTCTGTTACAATATCTCTTTGCGATTCATTTTTCGCCATTATCCATGCTTCACCTTGATCATCGTAAGTAGGTCTTCCCGCCCTACCCAACATTTGTTGAATTTCCATTGTCGTATATCTTCCACTCTTCCATCGTTTCCAATCTCTGATGATTACACGTCGAGCAGGCAGATTTACTCCTGCAGCAAGTGTTGGAGTTGCACAAATACATTTCAATAATCTATCTTTGAATGCTTGCTCAATGATCATTCTTTGTCTTCCAGTTAGTCCAGCATGATGGAATGCTACTCCGCCTTTAACCGAATTAGAAAGACGATCTGAAAGATTGGAACTATCTTCTCCCTTGGAAATTTTCTTAGATAACTTCTCCAATTCATCAAATTCATCTTTGAATTCATCATTCGAAGACAAGTTTTTGACTCTCATTTTACCTAATTCTCTTGCCTCTTTTTCGGCAGACGATCTTGTACCTACGAATAATATCATTTGCCCTCCATCTGAAATTGTATCATTAAGAATAGAATTAGTGATTTTTGTTTCTTTACCATCTAATTTCCTTGGAGGAGGTAATTCAGAATCATTTTTTGGACCTATTGTTCTATGAATTTCTAATTCTAGACCAGTCAAAGTTCCTTGCTGTAGATTAACAGGTCTCCATTCTGATTCTATCAAATGAGCATCTAACCATTTAGCTAACTCTTGTGGATTCCCAACAGTTGCAGATAATGCAATTCTTTGTGCATTCGGGTTTAGATGACGTAATCTTGCTAGTAAGACTTCCAGAGTAGGCCCCCTAGATGAATCGTTGATGAGATGAAATTCGTCTGCAATTATTATACTCAATCGTTCAGAAAACGTAGGATTATTCCTTAAGATAGAATCTAATTTTTCAGATGTACATACTACAATATCTGAATTTTCAATACCTCCTGATTCTCCATCACGATCTCCTATTGCTATTCCAACACTAAGTCCAACCGTCTCAGCTAAATTGCGTAATTCGTCTACCTTTTCATTAGCAAGAGCCTTTAGAGGAACGATATAGAAAGCACGTTCTCCAGAGTCTGTATTTCGAAGTTTTTGTAAAATAGCCAAATACGCAATCAGAGATTTCCCACTAGCTGTAGGGGTTGCTAAAAGTAGATTTTTTCCTTCAAGAGCAGGACCTATTGCCATGGCCTGAGGTGGGTGCAGTGTGGTGATTCCTTGTTGTTTCAAATGCTTTATTATTCTAGGATCTAAGTCCAGCGAACTTACCTTAGTAGGGCTCTTCGCGGGGTCCATGCGCTGTTGTATTGCTTCATTGTCCTAAAGCATGACGTGTGATGTCTAGATTCCGCATAGCCTAAGTGCTTAATCTCGATAGGTGGTTCATGGATGCAGACGATGGTGCGACTGATGTCCTTCAAGATTTAGAGGAAGAACCCGATGTCAATGATTGGGTAGAGATATTTTGGGGGTGTTTTCTAGTTGCTATTGGATTGCATCGATTATTCCATCCTGGTGATTTACTAGACGATAGTGCCATGAGGTGGATTGCAGGCGGAGTTGTCGGTCTTGGAATTGCATGGATTGGACATGGTTTGAAGGATATGATGGTAAAGGAGACCAGAAGAGCAACTGCTGCTCTTTTGAATGGAGAAGCGAATCCATCTGTTGATTACAGTCTCATTCGAGATGTTCTTCTCCACCCATCGGAATATCGTACATTTCTTCAATTCGCATATGAGCAAGCTTTCAGTGATGGAATTCTAACAGAAGAAGAAATGGCAGAATTATCTGAGATTGCTAAGGCATTAGATCTAAACGATCCAGAGGTTTCTAGAATCGCTACAATTGCTGCAATAAATTCTGCTTTAGCTGACGGACAAGTTAGCGATGCAGAGAGAATCCTAATTCACCATGCAGCAACTCCTCTAGGGCTTTCTGATGAGCAATTCAAGGCTATTGACTCAGCATTAGAAGATGGTGTGATTGATGATAATGAACGAAAGATGTTGATGGAAATGATTGGCGGACTTCAAAATGAAGAAGAGTGATTATTCTACTTTCATTTTTAGTACAATTTCTTGAGCAGTTTTCTTTTGTCGATTAGTAATGATTCCTATTACCAAAAGGCTTCCAAATCCGAATCCCAATAAAATTCCTGAGAATAATGGATATGATGGCGCTCCGGAAATTCCATTTGTTGAAGGGGTAATTGAGGAGGTGTGAGCCACACTTGTTCTTATTGATAGGTCAATAGCGTCGAGTCCACAATCACAATATGATACTGTAATTAATTCTGGAAGAAGTCTGGTAGTGAAGTCATTCCATTTTTCCCATTCTACTGAGTTTGGTCTTGTTGTCCATACTCTTTCAGAAACAGATCCTTCTCCCGCTGAGTCAGTCATATCCCAATCAATATGAAGAATTGATCCAATCGGCTTTTCATTTGAAATCAAACTTGCCTCAAGTAATAATAGATCTAAACTTAGTAGTCTTCCTGCTCGGAGTATGTACATAATTTGTTGATTTGAATCAAGAGTATGTTGCTTCATTTCATCAAATATTAATCGATCTAAATCTATATCATTTAATTCATCAGTTTGGATTTGCCATCTTCCATCTCCAGTAGGATGTACCCCCTCAATATGAAGACGAACAGCAAAATTTTCTCCAGACGTAGTTCCGAAAAAGCCTGTAGCAATATCTACATTATCTTCTATTACAGACGTGGCTACCAGTTCAAGTCTCTTCTCAATCCATTCATCTAGTGATTTTTCTGAATTATCCGGAAGGGTGGAAATAGTAGCTGAAAGAGGAGTAACTACTGAACCAATTAGAATTAGTATCATCGCACAAGGAATTCCCCATTTACGACTAAAGGGGTCAATGATTGGCATTTTCAAAATCAAGAGTGAAATTGTGATTCCAATTCCTATTAGTATAACTGAACTACCACCAATTCCATCTGCATCTTCTCTTTCTGTTGTTTGCCCAACCCATCCAGTCCCAGTTGGCCAGCGGGTATCTAACTCGAAATCACTTATTTCCATTGCACCAGTTCCAGGTAAGATTTCTTGAGCACTCCAGCGATATACTCCAAATCTTTCACTTTCTCCATAGAAACAAAGTCGTAATTGTGCCTTATCTTCAAGATTCCAAATAATCACACTCTCAATCAAATCGCCTTCTTGAGTAGTTCGAATAGATGGAGAAGGTTGAATTTGCCCATCAAGGGTATCTAGAATTGGAATGATTTCCATGGTAGCAATTTCAGAAGGCATCGGACTCCAAGTTAGATCTATTCGAAGTTCAGATGCCCTCTCTCCAACACTAAATGTAAAACAGTCAATATCTTGCTCAATCAGTGCTCCATTTATTTGATCGCCAACTTCAACAGATTTAGGTTCAGATAATGAACTTGGCTCATCTACATCTACAGCATCTTGATCTAATGACCATTGTACTGGTAGATCAAAATATGTAGAACCTGAAAGGCCCAATTTCCAAGTAACTGGTCTATCAATTTCGAAAGCAAGTGTCAGTTGAATTACATCGTTTGGAGATAAAATTCGGCCGGAAGATAAGTCAATTTCTTGATCTTCCAAACGATACTCGTTTGCTGATGAAAAGGGAGTCTCTGTTTGACCTTCGATTAACCATTCATTTGTGGATGGGCCTATAGCCAAAATGATATTTAGGTCTGGACGAATATATTCTCCAGGATCTTCTTCAATTGTTAAATCAACAACTAATTCATCCATGGAAATTGGAATTAATGCATGAGATGATTGCGGTGGAGACATTTTGAATTCAAATTGAATAATTTCAGGGGATAAGGGGGATGCACTTGTTTCAGAATTTTTGATTTCATTAATTCCAGTAATTGAATTGGTTAGTTGGCATGTTGAATCATCGATACAGATAGCATTTAACACAGTCTGATTTGTCGAGAGTTCCGCATCAACTGGAGGTAGAAAGCCAATTAAAAATATGATTGAAAAGAACACAAATGTTCGTTGTGTTCTTCGCCCTCTCATATCTCATCCTCTTAATTATAGATCATGAGTTTGTCTCACTGGTGAATCGATTAGAGTAACTTTACATTCTCTACAAAGATATCTACCATTGCTTTTTCTTGTTCTAGGATGTTCCTTTTCACATTTTGGACATGTCCAGAGCCATTTCGCAGCTCTATTTCTTAGAAATCTTCCAAATTCTTTACCTGCATTTTTTGCCTCTTCATCAGGCCATAAATCTTCTAATCTTCTAAATACAGCATCATGTCTTATATTTCCAATAGCATGTAAGTATTCATGAAACATTAGGAATCGAGCATAATGAATCCATCTTTCATTAACCGATTCAGGATGGATTGCAACCTCTTTTACATCTTCAATCGTTTTTGTATAGCCTTTAGGTCCAGGCTTAAATCGACATACAGCGTGCATTCTAGTTGCATTTTTTCTAATATACCCTAGAGGAATGAGCTTTAATTTTTCTTCCTCTTCTAGATTGATTAAATCTAATATTCTCATTACCGGAAGAACAAGATTTCGAATCTCATCCAATTTTCTATTGGTCATTTTATTGCCTCAATTCCATCTATGGTAAGCTGGATGCCCCTCTTTTACTGCAACAAAAAGTCCCTTTCCTTTCGCACAAAGTTTGTCATCAGCAAACATTTCCATGCTAATTGATGCTCTATCTTCTAGAAGTTCAGTAACTTCACTTATCACAGTTAATTCAGCCCCGTGGGGCGTAGGTCTTCTGAGTTGAACACTATAATTTGCAGTAACAGTACAAGGAGGTTCTGAATCTCCATGTAGATTCATTATCGCCATTGCAGCGGTCCAGTTGCCATGACAATCAAGAAGTGTACCTATGATTCCACCATTTATCATACCAGGGAATGCTTGGTGATGATCTTCCGTATTGAATGTCATTGTTAGTCCATTATCCATATCTTCACGATTAAATGAGCGAAT
>CEQX01096314.1_pt1 | contig 12506 bp, 5 predicted proteins | sample 356261 | NCBI WGS metagenome assembly CEQX01 (sample SAMEA2621076, study PRJEB7988) | marine metagenome | isolation source: saline water (ENVO:00002010), including | reverse complement strand
GGGATAGAGAAGGTCTCGAACTCGAACTATTCCTAGAATCCATGTTCAGGGCAGGTAAAATTGTCAAGGTCCACGGAGGAGATGCGACCGGTTGGGGTCCATCTCCGGCATGGTTATCTTCTGGATTGTGAATATTTAGTCCAATATTCGATATTGGCGCTAATCGTTATACTAAGCGCCAGTTTATTTTAATTTCAAAACACACCTTCCCAAAGCAATTAAAGTGGTAGTTGAAGTCCGAAGAGACGAGTGATGATGATGTTTTTGAAGACTATGAATAACGACGGGCGTGCAAGAGCAATTTTGCTAGTCCTGATAATGTTACTTTCAACAACTGCCGCGAACCTAGTTTCTGCTTCGACTTCTCGTACCTATACGACTGATACAGACCCTGTTGATGTTGCATTGGGAGATTTCGATTGTGACGGAGACTTGGACATTGTAACAGCAAACGACAGAAGTACCAGAATTTCGGTTTTGTGGAATGAAAATGGACATTTCCAGAAGCGCACAGATATCTGGACTTCCGCTAACCCGAACCAAGATGCTGATTTCGAAGATCACTCAAACACTCAGCAGGTTGAAGTCGGTGAATTCACCGGTGACGACGCTATCGATATCGTAATCTATGCACGTAACAGGCCTCTACGCCAAGATGCAACAGGTGCGATTGTAGTCGATAAACCAGGTAACGTTACCATTGTTGAAAATGACGGCTGTAGCGTTGACACATTCACGATCAGACAACAATTCGATGTTGTTTGGATGTGGGACCTTGCAGTAGCTGATTTGGACCAAGATGGCAACGACGATATCGTCACTCTAGAGTTGTTAGCCGACTTGAAGAATCAGCGTGTTGTCACATACCGTGGACCAATCACTTCAAGCACCCAAGGACAAATCACAAGTTTAGGAGATTCTACTCAGAATGCATACAGGGAACTGGAATTAGGTGATTGGGGAGAACCTAGTCAGACCAATCCGGTAAGCGGAAGTTGTGATGACAATGACCTTTGGTTAGTTCGCTCACAAGGTGTAGATTACCTGACCGGCGCGGCAACTAATCCTGGTAAGTCGGACAACGTTACAGTAGTCGAATTTAATTGTCTTACCAACACTTTCCCTGCTACGATAACATGGAGTTCAACCGGAAGTGCAGGATTACACGTTCATGCTTTAGGACCTGAATTTGGTGGTTTCGATATTGCAGACTTAGACAATGATGGAATCATCGACGTAGTTGCAATCAACGATGCAAATACTGAAAACGTAACCTATGCAACAATTACGCAATCAACACACACCTACTCTCCTTCAAAGACAGTGTATTTCGGGCCATATATCGCTTGGGAAGTTACTGTTGGTGAATTGAACGGTGACGGTGAACCGGATTTCGTTCATGCTGCTAAGTTCAAGCAATCCAACGCAACATCCTCTACAGGAGATACAACTACCAATTACTATCTGAACTTACCAACAAGCGTACAGGTTACTCTTTCAAACGGTAACGGCGGACATATGAACCCTCTAGAGTACTTTGGTGCAATGAGGCCAACCACTGTTGCAATTGGGCAGGTTATTGGCGGGGCTAACAGTGCACCTGACTTGATTGTCGGCCACGGATCATACGACCAATTCACCTATGACGATAACTTTGGCTGGGATGGCTCATACGATCGAATCGTAGTTATCGAGATGGATAACAAAGACTTGGCGGTTTCAAATATCGATATCTCACCAACCGACGCATATGTTGGACTACTTGGAGAAGGTACTCGTGAAGTCGAAGTAACAGTAACCAATACTGGTATGGATATCCTAAACGGACAGGCTACTCTTGACGTTGAAATCAAGGAAGTAGACGAAGCAGCATCTAGCAATGTCACAGTTTATGCTATGGATTGGGATAACCCTGAGGACAAATCTGGGTGTGGTACAGGGTGTGGATGGACTACTGAAGCGTATTATGGTGTAAGCCACTGGCACGAAGAAGTCGCTGCTAACAGTTCTGTTGGCCACACTTCTGGTAACAATGCCCCAGCACAGTCTGCTAACGCAAACAACCCAACCGATTTCATGTGGTCTGGTGTCATGAAGACCAACTCAAGTGGAGACACTTGGTCTGGATATGAACCAAACTGGGATGAAGGACTAGTTCTGAATGACGTAGATTTGACAGGTGCAGACCGTGCTTGGATGAGTATCGAGATGTTCAGGCATCTCGGTCTAGCAGATCTTTACACTCAAGACACCAATGGATACGTTCTAGCTGAAGTTTGGGACGATGCAGCAATTATCGAAGTTTTCTCTGATGATGAAGGATGGGTAACCATCGCATGCCCAACAAGTGCTTACTTCGCAAACCAGTGTGCCTCGGGAGAGAGTTACTGGGGTGGCTATGACCAAGGAAGAGTTGAGAGTGAACAGAACACTGGCCTAGACGCTGCTATCTTCCGATATGGTGGAGCAATACCTGGTACGCAATACGGCTGGGGTAACTTCACCGAAGATGACCTTGGTGCATTCGAACTATCTAGTTTCGCAGGAGACATAATCGATATTAGATTCCGCTTCAAGTCAGGATGGGAAGGTTCCTTAGGAACTAACGAATCTACTTGGTCTGGAAGAGATGGTTTCGCTATCGATAACGTAACAATCTGGAAACAGAACACAGCGTTCACATCAAATGTTCAAAATCAACAGTCAACTATCAATATGAACAACTTGGCTCCTAACGAGGACTACACTACTGCAATTACTGCCGATTTCATTAATGGAACAACATATCGTATATCTGCAGTCCTGAATTATGCACAAGATGAACAGCCAGCTAACGATGACATTGTAGGATACATCACAGCATTCAACATATTCGACCCTGCTGTTATGAAGATAGATTCGTTTAATCCTGGTGGATTATATGCAGAAGGTAACTTCCCTATCGAAGTAATGGTTGAACATCTTGGTAATACAAATGTCACATTCGACCTTGAAGCCAAGGTCTACAGTGCACTACCTACCGATGTATACTGTGGCTCCCCTCTAGTCGTTTGTGAAGAAGGATTCGAAGGCGGCTCGTCAGGATTTAGATACACCGATGACAACAATGCAAACGGTGGAATTCTAGATGATTCATCTTGCGCTGAGAAGATTTTCGGCTCTCACGCATACTGGTTCGGACACCCATGTGACACTGCAAACAGTTTCGGAGATGTATGGGAGAATGAAACACTAACAATCCCTGGTATCGATTTGACCAACATGTCTGGAGATTATGTTGCATTGAACTTCGAGTACTTTGCAGAGACATGGTTCGAAATCCAGCAATCTGGAGCAACTTCCTCTGTAAATGATTACGCAGCATTAACCGCTGATTGGAACGTTGGAGGAACAGATTACGAAGGTGTAATCTACGGACAATGGATCGATTACAACGAAGATGGATTCTGTATCGTAGACGAAGATGGAAACGGTTTCATCGACCCTGTAAACGAGACAACGCTCGACAATACTGAGATTGATTACATCGGTGACCCATCTAACGTCAATGGCGGAGCAGGTTCTTACAACGTGTTCTTCAACAGTGACGGATTGGTACAAAGCAGAAGTATTGACCTTACTCACTTGTATGTAGTCAATACAACCTCTCCAGATTCAAACTTGTGGACCGATGAATGTATCAGTCTTGCAGGTTCAGTCGTCGATTTGAATTTCGAATTCCAATCCAATGACGATGGACACAATGGTCAAAATGACGGTGTTCGTGGAGTTGCTTTCGATAACATCTCTCTTGAGGAGTTCACATTCAGCCAGGATGCATCTTACTCTACAACTGTAATTGACCTAGATGCTGAAGAGAACAGAACCATTGCAATCTCAAACCATGACTTCGTATCTGGAGTTTACAAGATTGAGGTTGAATCAATATTCGACAACACAACCCAAGGAACAGCTTGGTACGGATTCGAAGAGATTTCCCTTGCTAACAACTTAGGCAGAGTGATCTTCTCAGTTGAGAGTGTAGATATCACCTTAGGAAAGCCAGATCAGATATCCTGTCTGTCAGATGTTATCCTAGATTGTCACTTGCCAATTGATAGCGCCAAGATGCATGACTGGTCTCTATCTGCAACAAATGGTGTACTTCAAGGAGATTATACATTCCATATGACAGTAGTCGATGAAGCTGATGGCAGTACAGTACACTCTACTACTGCAGGACCAAGTCAGACTCTATCTGCTCACGAGAGAACTTCGGTTTCCTTCACTCCATGGAACGGTTGGATGGATGGTCATTCCTACAACATTAGTTACCATGCAACTTTACCAGACGGTAGTACTTCTGGAAATGTACGCTACTTCCATGCATCATTCGCAGACCAAATCGATGTAGCAATTCTTTCGGGAGATTCAACTAGAGTTTCTGCAATTAAGGAAGACTTAGTTCTGCTTGGAATGTCATACACACAGTATGATATCCTCGACTGGGATGATTATCTAGACCTTGGATGGATGACTCACTATGATAAGATTATCATGCCATGGCAAGATGTGAATATCGCTAAGCCTAGTGAAGAAGGCGGTAAAGGATACTTTGAGTTGATAGGACGCTCTTCAAACCAAAATGTGTTGAAGAGTTTCATGTCGTCTGGTGGTACAGTACAAGTTCACTTGTCTGGCGCTACAGATTACTATGATTATTCATCGTCTACAGGAGAGAGCCTACTACCATTCGATATGGATATTCAGCCTCGTAACACTCCTGAAACTCGAGTTACTTACAACAACATGGAAGTTGCTGACCCTTACCACCCAATTCTCGATGGTGTAGACTTAGCAGCCTTCCAAGGATTCGACCAATTCGGAACAGTTACTGAAGCGATAATCAATACCAAGAGCGCTTCTGCAACTTCGATTCCACGTGCTTGTGGCGACTACTCTGAGGAAGGAGGTTCTTTCCAGCGACTATTACAATCAGAAGCAGATTCTCAGGACACAGTTCTGGGAGTATGTAGCTATGTTGACGGTGGATTAATCGTTACTACAATCGATGTATCTAGCGTTTCCGACAGAGCAGATAGTACTACATTCCCACTATTGGGTAACATGCTATCCTACCATGTATCACCTTATCCAAATGGATTTGGAACACTTGGTAATGGTCTTGATTTGACTATCAATGGCGAAGTACCATCTTTCGACCCATCTACTGGAGGATATGCTTACCATTACATGAAGAGTGACTCAGAAATCACATTTGGTCACACTACCAGTACTTCTGAAGTGCTATCGACAGATTGGGTAATGAGCGGTCCTACCGATTGGGAAGGATCCTCAATGGCTAGTGGAAGCGACCACACAGATGTTGCAAACCCAACAGTCAATTTCTGTAAGGTAGACTTGTCATCCGCAACCGGATGTCTTCAAGGAGCAACATGGGAAGTCACTCTTTACCTGCATGACGATGCTGGACACTCACGTTCCATCAGTGTCACAGTAATGACCGATGATACTCGAGCAGACGAATTCCGTCCTGATGCTGATGCAATAATCGATATGAGGGAAGAATACGCTGACCAAATAGAGGACCGTGGAGTCAAATCTGTATCCGGAATAGACTGGCCTCTAAAGAGAATCAACCTGGATGAATCAGGCTCTCTAACAGTACATTTCGATGCAGGAAACTCTTCAGATGCTGATGCATTAACCGGTAACGGAATTGAAACATATGAGTGGACTGTACTGTTCGACAAGCCTTACGATGAAGACAATTACAAGTTGGAAGGGCACAATTTCATCACACCATCATCTAGTGATGGAGCTTGGGCTTACACATTCAGTAACGTTACTGTTGACCCAAGTGGACAAACAGAGTCTCTGATCCGTATCGAACTTGTAGTCTATGATCAGGCTGGAAAGAGTTCTGACAAGTACAAGATGTACTTCTCAGTAGTTCCTGAAGGATTCGGAGATGCAGAACCTACTGTACAAATCGACTTATCGATGAATGGCACAAAGGTTGTTGGCGATACAATCACTCTAACCGGAAACGTTGTTGATGGTGCAGAACAAGGCGATGTCTATGTTGAAGCAGCACTATTGGACACTACGTTCGATGAAACTGCAGTCGCAAAGTACACCCTACAACTAGAGGGCAAGTGGGCTAAATCCCCTGCTCTTGGTGATGGAGATGGATTCGAATTAACTTTGAACATCGAAGAATTATTCGATAACATAACCAAGCAAGAGCGTGTATACCTGAAGGTGTATGAAGGAGATGACAAGCGTTGGCCTATCATCTACTACATTGAAATCACTCTACCTGAATGTCAGGGTCTAACAGTTCCTGTTGAAGTTCTTGACGCAGAGCCAGATGCATACTGGATTTGGGAGAATGAAGAGTGTGTATGGTCTGGAGATTACACTGACTCCGATGGAGATGGTGCACCTGACAAAGCCCCTGTTACCGAAGGAGCAGAATCAGAAGAAGACAATCTGATGCTGTATCTAGGAGGAGGAATCGGTCTTCTCATGATTGTTATACTGTCCTTATTCTTTGTACTTCGTGGAAACGATGAAGAAGATGTAATGGGCGATTCTCAGATGAGTGGAGACTTCTCTGCAACAGCTGCAGGATATGGCGGAGTTGCACAAATGGATCCAATGGAGCAATATGTTCAACAATTGATTGCTCAAGGATATCCAGAGGAAACAGCCAGGACATATGCTCAGCAATACGCTGGTCACTTCCAACAACAGCAATAGCAAGCATAGTTGGATAGGCTCTGCCCTCTCAAGGGCAGGGTCCTGTGACCGATTGACATATGAGGTGCGTTCGCTCGCCTCAGTCCATGGACAAGGGTGACAACTACACTGTAGCCGATTTGGAACTGGCGAGTGAAGGTGCTTTACGAGTTGATTGGGCACGCTCTAGGATGCCCGTCTTAGCTGCACTTCGCTCACAAGCTGAGATTGACCAACCACTTGCAGGAATGCGAGTTGCTGGTTGCCTCCACGTGACCAAAGAAACGGCTGTACTAATCGAAACCATTGAGGCGGCAGGAGCAAAAATATCCTGGTCTGGTTGCAATCCACTTTCTACCCAAGACGATGTCGCAGCATGGCTTGCTCGTGAAGGATATTCAGTCCATGCTTGGCATGGACAATCTGTTGAAGACTTCTATTGGTGTATTGACAAGACTCTCGAATTCAAACCTACGTTGACCTTAGATGACGGAGCAGATTTGATTGTGCGAGTTCATGGCGAAAAGTCTGAGTTTGCAGAAACCGTAATTGGAGGGACCGAGGAAACAACAACTGGAGTACACCGTTTGCGAGCTATGGCTGCTGCTGGTGACTTGAAATATCCAGTTCTTGCAGTTAATGATGCCATTACTAAGTGGGATTTTGACAATGTTTACGGAACAGGTCAATCAACAATAGATGGAATTATTCGTTCGACTAGTGTCCTGATTGCAGGAAAAACATTCGTTGTTGCAGGCTACGGACACTGTGGTCGAGGTTTAGCAATGAGGGCCCGTGGAATGGGTGCCAATGTCATCATCACTGAAATCGACCCACTTCCTGGTCTTCGTGCCGTAATGGATGGATTTAGAGTAATGAAGATGGATGAAGCCGCTCCATTGGGAGACATATTCTGTACTGCTACTGGTATGAAGGATGTAATAGTTGGAAGGCACATGGACATGATGAAAGACGGGGTACTACTTTCCAATACAGGTCACTATGATTGTGAAATCAATATTGCTGAGTTGAAAGAAAGGTCGGTTTCAATGCGCACTATACGCCCTGAAAACGATGAATACACTTTGGCGAATGGAAATACAATTCACCTGTTAGCTGACGGCCGACTAGTCAATCTAGCAGCAGCAGAAGGACATCCTTCAGAAGTTATGGACATGAGTTTTGCAAATCAGTTCTTATCGCTGTGCAGGCTTGCTGCTGAGAGCGATCAATTAGAGGCACAGGTCTACGATATCAGTCTAGAACAAGACATGGGTCTTGCCAAAACCAAACTCGAGACTCTTGGATTTTCAATCGATGAACTAACTCAAGAACAGATTACATATTCTACAGATTATACTGCAGGTACGTGATTACTCTTCTTCATAAGAAGATAATTCTGAATCTTCTTCTTCTTCGATGAATCCAATTTCATCATAGTGACTTTCGAAGTCAGGCATGTTTATCTTCCAATTCCTTGGAAGTTTCCTGTTTGCAGATATTATCTTCTCAAGGCGCTGTTGAAATGCTGGTGGGTGCCTTGAAAACAAGAACATATACAGTTTTGTTCCACGAATATCCTCTGGAATCACAACCTTTCCACTACTTGCTTCAAATTGAATCGCTCTCAACAAGTTGAATCCAGGTTTGTTCACTCTGTGGTATAGTTTACGAGTAAATGACATTCCAATAATTACTGTAACTAGAATTAGTAGACTTGTTAGACAGAATGCACCCCATCCTTCTCCAAATAACCATCTAGATGCAAATACTTCCATCATAAGGAATGGGATAGTAGTGAGCATGAAAAGCATATTCTCGGAAACAGGAGCCTTATTCGCTCTCATCTTAATTGCAGTCCAACCTCCATGGTTTTTTTGCCACGGTTTGAAATGGATTTTAGGGTCTTGTTCAGCAGACCTCTCCAGTGTGCGATGTAGTTGAGTAATTCTAGCGAGTTGAGAATTTGCAATGTCTAAATTATCTTCAAACAGAGAACTTAGACGGTCTCTTGCTTCTGCATACATTCCTAAATCAGACAGTATTGTTGCTTGTTCAACAATAGGTACTGATTCGAGAGGAGCGGCATCTCTACATCGTTGCCACCAATGAAGAGCATCTTCGTGCAACCCTAACTGGTCGACCATGATTCGACCACCTTTAATCCAAGCATCGACCCTTGAGGGGTCAAGTTCAATCACTTTATTGCAAGCAACTAATGCTTTAGAAGCCTGGTCAATATCTGGGTATTTACCATCTGGAGACAATAGTTCGACGATCATCCACCAAGCATTCGAATGTTCGGGGTCGGCTTTTACTGCTAATCTAGCATGCTCTAAAGCATCATCAAATTCGCCATTTTCTTCCGCTTCAATAGCATCAAGATAATGACTTTCACCGCTCATTCACGATTCCTCCGCTCACCACGACCATACTTTGCAGATTGTAGGGGAGGGGGGTCCTTCAGTTTCCTGTGGTGCCCTTTGTTTCTTGGTCCACCTACTCTTTTCGAGCGTCCACAACTGAAACACTCGTTTCTCTTAGCGAAATTTGATTTTCCACATTGAGGACATTCCCAATCGCCAGCTCTTGGCTCAGGTGCTTCTCTCCTATCGCCAGGTCTGCGGTCATTACCTTCCCACTTTCTTGAATCTGGATTCCTTCTTCTGTCATCACGACCACGCCTGTCATCACGACCTCTGCGGTCATTTCCGCCTCTGCGATCATTACGCTGATTTGAGCCTCCTCCTCTTTTTGGCTCACCACAGCGGTTACATTCAGTTCTGAATGCGAAGTTGGAATTATTACACTTTGGACATTCCCAATCGTTGTCCGAAAAATTACCGCGACCGTCTCTTCTGTCGTCACGACCTCTGCGGTCATGACGTCCACGCCTGTCATCACGACCTCTGCGGTCATTACGCTGACTTGAGCCTCCTCCTTTTGGCTCACCACAGCGATTACATTCAGTCCTGAATGCGAAGTTGGAATTATTGCACTTTGGACAATCCCAATCATTGTTTGAAAAATTACCACGATTGTCTCTTCTGTCATCACGACCACGCCTGTCATCACGACCTCTACGGTCGTCTCGGCCACGACTATCATCGCGTCCTCTTCGATTGTCTTTTGGTTGCCGATTATCTCTTGGCCTTTTGGTACGAATAGTAATTTCTAGACCTACCATTTGACTGGCATTTGATTTTCTGTCAAGATGGGCGACATGAACTAGTGACTCGTTTAGATTACCAATTACTCCATCGACCTTGCCGATGTATGTTTCACCAGAATCGATCATTACTGAACCAAGGGCAGGGCACGCTCCCGAGTAACTAACGAGCAATCCACCTTCGTGGCTGACTCTCTCTACCCTACCTTTGAACATAACCCCGCCTCGGAGTACTCCTTTTCAGTGTGACGGTCAATCTCTACGGAGTAGAATTGCCGCTCCTAGCATGGAAAACATAGTAGCAAACATTCCAATTGAGGGTAGTCCGCTTTCTTCAGCTGAGCTATCAGTGTCTCCTGGTTCAACAACATTTCCGGCATAAGGATCTGATACACTAACTTCGATAATTGAGATTTCACCAACAGAATCAGTCGCACTGAGAGTTACATCATATTGAGTCAATCCATCAGCAACACATTTTGCGATTGAAAGGCTAACATCCCAATTTGGTCTTTCTCCAGTGAAACTTGTAGTGGTTTCTCCACACATTGTAGCAGAGAGTTGTACATCACCGCCATCTGGGTCATACACTTCACCAGATAGTGTGAATGAGAACTGGTCTGAAGCCCAGGTTGCTTGTGAACCATCAATCTGGTCAGTTTCGACTGTGATTACAGGCGGAGTATTGGTCTTTTCAAGAGACAGGTCAATCATTACATCCCAATCTAACATTCCAGTAGATGTTGCAGTAACATGAATCATGAACGCACCGGGGGATATTCCTGAAAGTTGTACAGCATCAGTGGATGATGTAGAACCTAGATTGGTTTGTGTCACCGGGCCATCTCCTCCATCTTGAGATGCAGCAAGGCTAACTGCAAGGTTTTGAACCAATAATGATGGAGTAGATTCGATGTTTACCGAGTCACTGTAACTTGCAAGTTGGTCAGGTGCAGAGAAACTTGCCGGCTGTCCAAATCTCCAGGACTTTGTAGCATTATTTCTCTCGCCATACGGGTCTACAATTGCGCAATCTGCGGTTCCCGAATCTGAAACACCAGAAGTTACCAGAAGTTCTCCTGCTGAATTCATTCTACTCGACCAACCGTCCTCAGCGAAAGTACAATCCAATCCCCATGCATGGTTGTCACTAGCCCAATCAGCCATTGTGTCACTACTGATTGCAATTACTTCACTGCCGTCTTTCGTGATTGGAATTATTGTGTTGTCCTCAGGTGGATTGACCCACACTGGGACGTCATTTTCTTCAAGTGCAGTTGTGGTCATGTCGAAAAACACATTTCGAATCATAGGCCAATCTGCTTTGTCATATCCAATACTTAGGATGACTTTGACACTACCATCTGGTAGTGGAACTTCGGTTACTGAACCGGCTTCTAAGTTCTCAATGCCGTTATCTTGTATTGTCCAGTTTGCCATTCGCATACCATCTACAAACGGGAAAGTAAACTCCATAGTTGCACTTGTTACATTAGTAGCATTCATTGCAACAGTGAAATCACTCGCACCAGAGTTAGGTAATTTGTTGAATCTAGAATTATGAGTTTCTCCATCTTTTACGAACATAGAGATTTCGAGGTTCTCTGTTGCAGAAGTTGGTACTTCTTGGCAATCACTACTTGCCAGTGCATACCTACCTGCACAAGACCTCTCCTCAGGGTTACCTGCAGGAATCAGATCTACTTCTTCTAATCCAATGCCCTCTTCTACGAATTCAACATCATTCCAGTCAACTCCGCCACGGTGAGGCATACCTTCTCTAATTCCGATTCGAGTGTACATATCTGCAATGCACTTTGCTCCAATCTCTCTGACAGCATCTCTTTCATCGGTGGAAATCCAGTCGTTATCTCCTCCAGGGAATCCCTCGAAAAGACCGTCTAGGTTGTCACGTACAACAGCAGCACGGCTTTCGTTAACCCATGAGTTTGCGTATAGGTCTGAGCTTGCCCAGTCATCTAGGATTTGGAATTCAAACACAGCATTGTTGTATTCGAAAAGGTCTTCAAAAGTATAACCCGAACAATCTACATCATCCATTCCGCCGCCAGAATCCTGTGCAGTTGTGGCGGTAGTTAGAGACATTGTTGCCATTAAGGCGGCTAGCAGAAGTGCAGAAAATCTTCCCTTCATACCCTGCCCTACGGGCAGAATGCACTTAGAGTGTTGCTTCAATTGTCAGGGGTGCATACGTTCTATCCTGCGAATAAACAAATGCAGGGGAATAACGCTCCACAATATTGCTGCAATACTAGTCGATAATGGCGAAACACCCCGCTCTATGTCGGTGAGTGGCAATTCCAAAAGGTGATGATATACGCCATTTGGAGAGAATAAATCCATTATTGCTTCGATTCTAAGATACTCTGAGGAATTCAAATTCTCAACTCCTACTCCTGAAAGTCCTGCAACAACTGTTGTTAGAATCAACCACAACAATGTGAATAGCATCCATACTCCTAAACCGACAGCAATCGATGAACCCATGTCTTTAGCCCATGATGATGCCAATAGTTGAATTGAGGTATACCAAAGTAACAGCAATCCTGTAGCGAGAGTGTAAATGAATAAT
>CEQX01021732.1_pt1 | contig 12508 bp, 16 predicted proteins | sample 356261 | NCBI WGS metagenome assembly CEQX01 (sample SAMEA2621076, study PRJEB7988) | marine metagenome | isolation source: saline water (ENVO:00002010), including | reverse complement strand
CTAATGAATTAATATCCAATTGTATTGATGAATTAAATGATCATATTGCTGTTTGTCCTGGTTTAATTGTGACAGATACTCTTGCTTCCACAAATAACAGAAAAATTGTTAAAATTGTCGATAGAACAAACATATACAGATTGCAAACACCTCAGGCTTTTAATTTTAAAATTTTATTTGATTGTCATAATAAAATTAACAAACCTGTTACTGATGACATTAGTATTGTAATAAATTTTGGTTACAAACCTAAAATAATTGATGGAAATACTAAGAATATGAAAATAACTTATGAATCTGATCTAAAAACCATTAAAGGTATATTATGAAAAAAGAATGTATTGTTATAATTCCTGCTAGAGGTGGAAGTAAAGGAATCATAAAAAAAAATATAAAAGATTTTTTAGGAAAACCCCTATTCCAGCATAGTATTGATTATGCAAATGAATCTAATTTAGTTACTGATATAATGATTACAACAGATGATAATCAAATAAAAGAATTATGCAGAGATCAAAAGGTTACTATGATTAGTCGACCTCAAAAAATTTCAGGTGATACTGCTACCACTGAAAGTGCCATAGAGCATGTTATTATGTCTGAAAATATTAAAGATGATTCAATAATAGTCTTATTACAACCTACAAGTCCAATTAGGCCAAAGAATTCGCTTGATAAAATTTTAAAATATTTTTTTGAAAAAAAATTAGATTCTCTTTTGACATTGAGTCCAATTCACCCTCTGACTTGGAAAGTTAATAATAAACCTATTTGCATGTATGATTATCACAATAGGCCACGCAGGCAAGATTTTAAGAAAAAAGATTTAATTTATGATGAAAATGGATCGGTTTATGTTTTTAAAGTCAAAACATTTAATAAATACTCTAACAGATTAGGTGGGAAAATTGGTCATTATTTTTTTGAAGAACAATATGGTAAACAAATCGATACACATTTAGATTTTAAAATTTTAGAAGCAATTGGCAATTATTTAAATGAGGCAAAAAATGAAAAAGATTAAAAATATTAAATTAGTTGTAACTGATATAGATGGAGTTTGGACTGATGCTAAAATGCATTATACTGATAAAGGTGATTTTATGAAATCATTCAGCACATATGATGGAATGGCAGTTCAACTTTTAAAGGATAATAATTTAGAAACAGTCATAATAACAAGTGAGAATTCAAAAATTGTGTATGAAAGAGCAAAAAAACTTAAAATTAAAGATGTAGTTTTAAATGAAAAAAATAAACTTAAAAAATTAAAAGAAATATGTTTAAATAAAAACATATCATTAAATGAAGTTGCATACATTGGTGACGATTTAAACGATATAGATGTTCTTAAAAATGTTGGTTTCTCAGCCTTGTCTTTTAATAGTCCAATTAAAAATAAAATTGATGTAGATTACATTACTACAAGAAAAGGTGGTGATGGGGCTTTTAGAGAATTTGCTGATTTAATAATTGAAAAAAGATAAATGTTTGTATTTTTAATCTACTTTATTTTATCGCCCATAATATACATTTTATTAATTATGTTTTCTATTTTTGATGAAAAAACTAGAATCATTCTTTTCAATAATCATAGATTAAATAACAAAAAACTTAATACTAATAAAAAAAAAATATTATTCCATGCAGCCTCAGCTGGTGAATATGAACAATTAAAGCCCATTCTTACAAAAATTGATCGTAAAATATATTTTGTCATAGTAACATGTATGTCTCCAACAATTTTCAATCAATTATCTAAAAATAAAGAAATAGATTTATATTGTTATCATCCATTAGATTTCCCATGGAATCCAAAAAAGTTTTTTTCAGTAATTAAACCCTCTGCTTATATAACAACTAGACATGATGTTTGGCCTAATCATTTATGGTATTTAAAAAAAATGAAAATAAAGACATTTTTAATTAATGCTAATTTGTATCAGAAATCTAAACGTTTAAAGTGGTATTCAAAAAACTTTACAAAATATATTTATAATTTTTTTGACCTAATAATAGTACCCTCAAATTCAATAGAAATATTATTTAAAAATTTTTTGGATAAAGATAAAATATTAAAAATTGATGACACAAGATACGAGCAGGTTCTAAATAGAAAAAATCAATCAAATGGAATTGAAATTTTTGAAAATATTAAAAATTTTGACAATATTATATTTGGGAGCATTTCTGAAAAGGATTTATTTCTTTTCAAAAATTCAGATGTTAATAGTTTAAAATCTTATCCTGGATTTATTATTATTGTTCCTCATGAAATTAATTCTGATTTGATTAATAAGATTAAAAGCATGTTTAAGTTTTCAATTATGTTTTCTGATATTAAAAAAAATAGTTTAATTAATAAATCAAAAAAATATTCAACAGCCATTATTGTTGATAAGGTAGGTATTTTACCTGAATTATATAATTACACTAAAATTGCTTATGTTGGAGGTGGTTTTGGTAAAGGTGTGCATAATACCTTTGAACCTTTAGTGTATAACAATACAGTATGTTACGGTCCAAATATTGATTTGCTTAATGAGGCAAAAGAAATGAATGAAAGTAATTGTGGATTTATAGTAAATAATTATTCTGATATATCAAAGATTGTGAATTATCATTTTGTCCAAAAATTACATACAAATAAGGATATATTGTCTAGAGAGCAAATAAAAGATAAAATTAAGTTATTTATAAGAGGTAAAAATCAATCTGCAAATAAAATATATGAAACTATTCATAATAACATATAAAACTTTATTATTTCTTTTTATTTTCAATTTATCATTTTCGAATTTAAATGAAACGAAATTCATTTACGATGTAGAAATAAAGGGTATTTCAGTCATTGCAGGTAATGTTGGTAAATGTTTGTTAATTTTTAGAGAAGATAGCCTAAAAACATTTAATATGAATATTAAAATACAGACAACTAATTTAGCCAAATTGTTATATCCATACACAGATGAAATTATGATAAAAACAGATAGTACATTTTCATTATTATCTTTTAATCAAACAATTAAACCTTCAAAAAAAAATGTTAAAGTTGAAGTCGATACAATTAATAAAAAAATCACAAGAAATAATAAAATTCAAAACTTTTATTCAGATAGTTTATATTCACCATTTTCAATTATCCATTTATTAAGAAAACAAAATTTAAATATTAATGATGAATTTAGTTTTAACATTTTAAGTTCAAAGAAAATAAAAAAACTAATTTTAAAAGTTTTTGAATCTGAGATGATATCAGTACCATATGGAAAATTTGATTCCATTAGATTAAAACCAATTTCTAAAGATTATAAAATAAAAAATAATGGTCAAATTGAAGTTTGGTATAGTAATGATAATAAAAAACTTCCATTGAAAATTAAACTAAATTCAAATATTGGAACATTTATTATGAAATTAAAACAAGTAAAGAATGACTAAAAAATTATTAATATTAGTAAATCCAATTAGTGGCAAAGGGAAAGCATTAAAAATTTTACCTTTTGTTAAATCTTTTTTTGATAGTAACCAAATTGATTATGATATAATTACATCAAAATATAAGGGTCATATTGAAAAAATTTTATTAGAGTATGATTTTACAGATTATTTTTCTTGCTGTATTTTAGGTGGTGATGGAAGTTTTCACGAGGCTGTAAATGGATACATGAAAAAGATTGATAATACTGATATAGCCTTATCATTAATTCCTGCTGGATCAGGAAACAGTTTAGCTAGAGATTTGAAAATTTTAAGTTATAAAAATGCATTAGAAAAAATTAAAGAGGGTCAATTCAAATTAATTGATGTTGGAAAAATATCTTATGATAGTAAAACTTTGTATAGTTTTAATATTGCAGGTTGGGGCATGGTTGCTACAGTGGGAAAAAAAGCAGAAAAATACAGGTGGTTAGGAAGTAATAGATATACAATTTTAAGTTTAATTGAGATTATTTTTAAAAAAACATATAATGCTAATTTGATTATTTCAGATGATAAGGATAATAAACATATAATTAAAGATAACTTTATGTTTGTAATGATTTCTAATACAATTCATACTGGAAAAGGCATGAAAATAGCACCAAAAGCAACTTTAGACGATGGTTATTTTGATTTGATAATGATAAAAGATGCTCCTAGATTTAAATTATTCAAATTAATGTCAAAATTATTTTCCGGTAGGCATATTTTAGATGATGCAGTTCAATATAAGCATATAAAAAAAATCATACTAGAAACAGATCAAGTTCAAGATTTAAATATTGATGGTGAAATGAAAGGAAGTTCTCCTTTCAGTTTAGAAGTTAACAAAAAAGTCGTAAAAATAATAAATTAATTGCCTCTTATTAAATATTTCCACTATATTAAACGTGCAAATCGTGCAATAAATAAAGGTGAAATATGAATTTAATTTATGTCTTATTTTTTACATTACTTTTTTCTTCTTATAGTGTTAAAAATAATAATCAAAGTATGCTGGGAAATATACCAGTAAACAGTAGTACATCTGGCGATGGTGTTCCATCTGAAATTGTTGACTTATTATATTTAAAATTATTAACACAACCATTTAGTCAACCAGAAGAATCAATAGATTATACTAATCAGTACAAGATATTGATAACTAAGTCCAATAAATTAGAAATCGATAAATTTGATGTAAGTTGGATCGAAATGAAAACCGGAAATAATTATACAAATTCTATTCCTTGGCAATCAAATTTTCAAGATCAAATCTTGTATCTTCTTAATGACAAATGGGTAATTAGTGAAGTCATACCACACATATCTAACGAAGAGTTTGAACAAAAGATTTATATTTTTAGAAGAATAATAAAAAAATAGGAGGGTTTTATGTTTAAGAATTTATTATGTATTTTATGTTTATTTTTAATGTCTAACACAAGTATGCTAATGGCTGGTTGTGGTGGTTGTCAAGTTAATAATACACCATCAAAACAAAAGGCAAACAGTACATTTATAGATGAATTACCAAGTAATAATAAAATTGATGGCTTTGTTGTTGCATCTTGTAATAAGTGCAATTTAGGCAAAATAAATGATAGAAAATGCAGTATGGGCATCAAGATAGATAATAAAATTTATTCTGTTTATGGTTATAAGGATGACCACAAAGCAGCACATGAATCAGATGGTATTTGTAATGCTTTGAGGGTAGCTCATGTATCAGGAAAAGTTAGTTATAACACATTTTATCCTGACTCTTTCAAACTAATAGATATACCAAATTAGTACTATGTTAGATAAGATAATCAAAATTGATGATATTGAAGGTAAGGTTTACGAACTAGAAAATTGGAAACCAAGCAATGCTAATCAGGTAAAAAAATATTTTAATGAGAAAGCAAATGAACTTAAAGATGATTATCAAAAATTATTTAATGAGTTCAATATTAATAAGATAATTTTCGATTCAAAAATGAACTTCAAACCTGTCATCGGAAAAACCTACCATTTGTATGAAAAAAAAACATCTGAAAGATTTATGTCTTTAATATCTCCATTAGAGTGGAAAAATAGTAAAGATTTAAATTTTTTAGGAAGCTTCAAACAAGATACTAATCAGAAATGGGTTCAGGTTTAATTTTAACTACTTTTTATATACGATAAAAAGACTCGTATATATCTTTTTTTATATTTAAATTTAAGTAAGAGAGAGATTTAAAATGTTTAAATTAAGTAAAAAAGTAGAATACGCATTAATTGCTATCAGCCATATCAATTCTTCTAATTCGGAATGTCCAATTCCTGTAAGTCGAATTTCTAGTAAGTATAATATTCCAAATGAATTATTGGCAAAGATTTTACAGACACTAACTAAATTTGATATTTTAGATTCTATAAAAGGGCCCAAAGGTGGATACAAACTCAAATCTAAATTTGAAGATTTATCTTTAGTTGATTTTATAGAAATTCTTGAAGGAAGATTTGGCATAGCGGATTGTATGGTGGATACAGAATGTAATCAATTACATAATTGTAATATTATTAATCCAATGGATAAAATCAATTCAAAAATATATAGAGTATTCAGTGATATAAAATTAAATCAATTAACATAGGTATTATTATGAGTAATGAAAAAAATAAATTTTTTGATGAAAGCATAGATTTAACAGAAAATGCAGTTAAAAGAATTAATGCAATTTTAAGTGGTGAAAATAAGCCTGATCATGGTCTAAGAGTTTCCGTTGTAGGAGGCGGTTGTTCAGGAATGAGTTATAATTTGTCATTTGACGATAATGTTGGTGAATTTGATAAAATATTTGAGATCAAAGGTGTCAAAATTTTCTGTGATTTAAAAAGTTGGCTTTATGTGAAAGGAACTACAATAGATTTTTCTGATGACTTGCTAAGTGGTGGATTTAAAATTGAAAACCCTAACGCAGAGAGAACATGTGGATGTGGAACTAGTTTTTCGGTATGAGTATGCAAACAAAAAAAGAAAAAGATGATATAATTCTAAGTGAAACTCTAAACAAAAAATATGAGTATGGTTTCACTACAGACATTGAACAAGAGACTTTACCTCCAGGTTTAGATGAAAGTGTTATTAGAACAATTTCATCAAAAAAGGAAGAACCAAAATGGTTATTAGATTGGAGATTGAAAGCTTATAGTAGATGGAAAAAAATGAAAACTCCTAAATGGCCTGAGTTAACAATTCCTGAAATTGACTACAATTCTATCAGTTATTTCTCTGCACCAAAAAAGAAACAGTATAAAAGTTTAGATGAAGTAGATCCGGAATTATTAAGAACTTATGAAAAATTAGGAATTCCTATTCAAGAACAAAAAATGCTAGCTGGAGTTGCCGTAGATGCAGTATTTGACAGTGTGTCAATAGCAACTACTTTCAAAGATGATTTAGCTAAAGCAGGAGTAATTTTTTGTTCATTTTCAGAAGCTGTAAAAGACTATCCTGACTTAGTTAGAAAGTATCTCGGAAGCGTTGTCCCAATTGCTGATAATTATTTTGCAGCTTTAAATTCAGCAGTTTTCAGTGATGGATCTTTTGTATACATTCCAAAAGGAGTTACTTGTCCAATGGAACTGTCTACCTACTTTAGAATTAATGCATTAAATACTGGTCAATTTGAGAGAACTTTGATTATTGCAGATGATGATTCCTATGTAAGTTATTTAGAAGGTTGTACAGCTCCAATGAGAGATGAGAATCAACTTCATGCTGCTGTAGTTGAGTTAGTTGCTCTTGACCAAGCAGAAATTAAATATTCTACTGTTCAAAATTGGTATCCTGGAGATGAAAACGGTAAAGGTGGTATATATAATTTTGTCACAAAGAGAGGTAATTGTATTGGTAAAAGATCTAAGATTTCATGGACTCAAATTGAAACAGGTTCAGCCATAACTTGGAAATATCCAAGTTGTATTTTAAAAGGAGATGATTCCAGAGGTGAATTTTATTCTGTTGCTGTCACTACAAACAAACAACAAGCTGATACTGGAACAAAAATGATACACATTGGCAAAAATACCAAAAGTACTATTATTTCTAAAGGAATTTCAGCAGGCGATAGTTGTCAATCATATAGGGGTGAGGTTAAAATTGGTAAAAAAGCAAACAATTCCCAAAATTATTCACAATGTGATTCAATTTTAATTGGGCAAACTTGTAGTGCTCATACATTTCCGTATATAGATGTACAAAATCAAACTGCTAAAATGGAACATGAGGCAACAACATCCAATATTAGTGAAGATCAGTTATTTTATTGTAATTCTAGAGGTATTTCAACAGAAGCTGCAATTTCACTAATAGTAAATGGATTTTGTAAGGAAGTATTTAAAAAATTACCCATGGAATTTGCTATGGAAGCACAAAAACTCATGGAATTAACACTTGAAGATAGCGTAGGATAGATAAAATGTTTAAAATAAAAAATTTACATGTTTCTGTAGACGATAAAAAAATACTAAAAGACTTTAATATTGATATTAAACCAGGTGAACTACATGTCATTATGGGGCCAAATGGATCAGGAAAAAGTACACTAACTCATGCAATTGCAGGCAAAGAAAGTTATCAAGTTGATTCAGGAGATATTTTGTTAAATGAAAAGTCAATTTTAGATTTAGACCCTGAAGAGAGAGTTGGTGAAGGTGTTTTTGTATCTTTTCAATATCCAACAAGTTTACCTGGAGTTAATAATGTCTATTTTTTGAAAGAAGCAGTTAATTCAATAAGAAAATATAAAAATCAAGATGAAATGAATTCTGTTGATTTTATGAAAAAAATCAAATCTAAAATAACTGAGGTAGATTTTGATGAAAGTTTTATCAATCGTCCAGTTAATGAAGGTTTTTCTGGTGGAGAAAAAAAGAGAAATGAAATATTACAGTTATTGATGATGGAACCAAGTGTTGCTATTCTAGATGAAACTGATTCTGGCTTAGATATTGATGCACTTAAAACTGTTGCGCAAGGTATTAATACTTATCGAAATTCAAAAAGATCAATAATTTTAATTACTCATTACCAAAGAATTTTAGATTATCTAGATCCCGATAAAATTCATATTCTAATAGATGGTACTATTGTAAGAAATGGTGGGCTTGAATTAGTAGATATGTTAGAGAAAAAAGGTTATAAGTGGATTCTTGAGGAAAAAATCTAATGTTTTCAATCGATGAAATAAATGAAAAAGCATTGAAAAAATTTGAGGATATTGGATATCCAGATAGTTCTAATGAATTTTGGAAATATACAAATTTAAAAAAGTTTAAAACCTTAGATTTTATTAAACCAAATTATAATTCATATGATAAAAATCATACGTTCAATTTTGAATTAAACATTCCTACAATCACAATATATAATGGAAAAATAATGTCATACCCTGATAATAAAAATTGTGTATTATTGAAAGATAAACTTAAAAATTGTAGTGATAGTTTTTATAACTCTATATTTTCTCATAAAGAAAAAGAAATAGAAAATAATCCTTTTTTAATTCTCAATAATGCAAATTTTAAAAATGGTATTTATATTAATTTAAATTCTAATATGAATCAACTAAAAATTAGGATAATCTCAAGTAATAATTCAAATGATTATGCATCATCTTATAATAAAGTAATAATTGATGCAGAAAAAGGCACTAATTCTAGCGTTTACATTCAAAATACTTTTTTAGATGAAAATTCTAAGTATTATAAAAATAATACATTAGATATAAATCTTAAAGAAAGTTCAAGCATTTCTTTAATCAATTTATTTGATGAATCTAATGAATCTTTTTGCATGAACAACATATCGATCAATCAAGAATCTAATTCCAACATAAATATGAAATCATTTTTTTTAAATTCAGGATTTATTAGAACAAATATAATTAATAATTTAAATAAGCCAAATGCTTACAGTAATTTAGATGGATTATTTATTGGAAAAGAAAATGAGTTCATTGATAATAACTTAATTATCAATCACAATACAAAGCATACATTCAGTAATGTCATGTATAAAGGAATACTCGATGGAAAATCAAATGCTGTATTTAATGGTTTAGTTAATGTTCCAAAAGATTCATTTCAAATTAATTCAGATCAAAAAAATCATAATATCATTTTATCTGAAACTGCTAAAATAAACTCAAATCCTAAATTAAAAATATCTTGCGACGACGTTAAATGTGCACATGGCTCCACAATAGGAAATTTAGATGAAGAAGAGTTGTTTTATTTAAGATCAAGAGGTATAACTTTGAATAAGTCTAGACAAATTTTATTAAAAAGTTTTATCAATGAAATCATCGATGATATTAGTGATGTTAATTGCAAAAATTTTATAAACAATAAAGTTGAAAATATTTTTTATGAGTAATTTGACTGTTAATGAAATTAAAGAAAACTTCAAATTATTTGACAACCAACTTGATAAATTTGAATATTTAATCGAAATTGGAAAAAATAATACTGGTTTAGATTTAGAATTTAAAATAAATGACAATTTAATAATAGGTTGTGCATCAAAATCGTGGGTGATTTGCACTGAAGAAAATAATTTATTTTATATTGATATTGATTCGGAGGCACACATAGTAAGAGGATTATTGTCAATTTTACAAATTACTGTTAATGGTAAAAGTAAAAATCAAATTTTTGAAATGGATGGATTAAAAATATTAGATGAAATTGGTTTAGGTAAAAATATAACTAGCCAAAGAATGAATGGTTTTCTAAGTGCTCTAAATAAAGTAAAAAAAATAGTAGAACATTATGAATACAGTAAATAATGAGTTGATAAAAGTAAGCAGAGATTGTGATGCAATTTTAATTCCAGGCGGAGAAAAAGTTGTGTTAGTGGAAGGTACTCACGTTAGAATTACACAAGCTCTAGGTGGTGATTATACTGTATATGTAAATGGTAATTTATTAAAAGTTTCAGGAAAAGATTGTGATGCAATTGGAATAAAAAAAGAATCTAACGAATCAAAAAATAATTCCATTCAAGATGGAGAAGATTTAAAAGAGCAACACGTTTGGGATGTGCTCAGGACATGTTATGATCCTGAAATACCTGTTAATATTGTAGATTTAGGTCTCATATATGATATGCAAATGTCTAAAGATTTAAATGAATTAATAATAAATATAAAAATGACTTTAACTGCGCCAGGTTGTGGAATGGGACCTGTAATTGCTCAAGATGTTGAAGATAAATTAATTGGAATATCATCAGTAACGAAAGTTAATGTTGAACTTGTATGGGAACCAGCTTGGAATCAAACAATGATGACAGATGCAGCAAGATTAGAGTTAGGGATGCTTTAAAATGATAAGTAAAGATATTAAAAATCAGTTTCCAATTTTTAAAAACTATAGAGATAATCGTTTTTTATATTTAGATAGTGCATCAACAACGCTTAAACATAAGTTCTGTATATCAAAATTAAATCAATATAATGAAGAATATTCAGCAAATATTCATCGTTCAGTATATCCCATTGCTGAAAAGGCAACAAATGAGTTTGAATCTACAAGATTTAAAGTTTCAAAATTTATTAATTCTAAAAAAGAAGAAGTAATTTTTACAAAGAATACAACAGAAGGAATTAATTTGGTCGCTTACAGTTGGGGTTTAAAGAATTTAACTGAAAATGATACTATACTTATTACAAAGATGGAGCATCACAGTAATATTATTCCTTGGCAATTTGTTTCTAAGAAAACTGGATGTAAGTTGAAATATGTCCCATTAAACGATGATGGTTCATTGGATATGATTGCATACGAATCAATGTTAACTAAAGATGTTAAATTAGTATCAATCATTCATCAATCAAATGTTTTAGGAGTTATTAATCCAATTAGTGATATGATAATTAAGGCTAGAAAAAATGATTCACTTATATTAATAGATGCTGCTCAGAGTATTTCTCATATCAAAATTGATGTACAATCATTAGATTGTGATTTTCTGGTTTTTTCTGGTCATAAAATGTTTGGACCTACAGGAGTTGGAGTATTGTATGGAAAACTAAAGATTTTAAATCAAATGGACCCATTTTTATATGGAGGTCAAATGATTGATCAGGTAAGTGATTTAGACTCTACATGGAATGATATTCCAATGAGATTTGAAGCAGGCACACCAAATATCGCTGAAGTTATAGCATTAGGTGAGTGTATCGATTTTATCTCAAATATTGGATTAAATACTATCAATGAGCATTTAAATGATATAACAAATGGTTACTTAGAGTTATTAAGTAGAAATAAAGATATTACTATTTATGGAAAAGAATTGAATAGGGGTCCAGTAATAAGCTTTAATATCAATGGTATACATTCTTATGACTTTTGTCAAATTATGGGTCAATATAATATTTCTCTTAGATCTGGAAACCATTGCGCCCAACCGTTACTAAATCACTTTAATACAAATTCTTCAAGCAGAATTAGTTTTCATATCTACAATGAAATTGATGAACTTAATTTTTTTGAAGATAATCTTAAAAAAACTATTACACTACTTAGTTAATTTTTTAGAAATTAGTATAGAACATATTCCAAAAGTTAAGTTTTTTGAACTAATAGTTTTAAATCCGTGTTTGTTAATTTTTTTAGATAATTCATTGAGACTAAAAAAATTATTTACTGATTCAGGAAGGTAGTCAAAAATCTTTTGTCCTGTTAATATTTTCCCAATGATTGGGATAATTTTATTAAAATAAAATGAAAATAAAGATTGAAATATACTATTTTTTGGGCGACAAAATTCTAATATAGCTAATGAACCTTCCGGCTTTAATACTCTATTGATTTCATCTAAAGCTTTTTCATAGTTATTAAAATTTCTTATACCAAAAGAAATAGTAACAATATCAAAAGAGTTATCATTAAAAGGTAAACTTTCAGCATATCCATGTATGTATTCAATTTTATCTAATTTTTTTGTTTTTGACTTATTTTTAGCAATTTTTAGCATATTTTTGGAACAATCAAAGCCAACACCATT
>CEQX01098879.1_pt1 | contig 12517 bp, 8 predicted proteins | sample 356261 | NCBI WGS metagenome assembly CEQX01 (sample SAMEA2621076, study PRJEB7988) | marine metagenome | isolation source: saline water (ENVO:00002010), including | reverse complement strand
ACTTTCCTCAGACTCGAAGTCTGTCAGCAGTCCTCCTGCATCCTCCACGCTAGCGTGAAACCTTTCACATTTCAAACCATTGCATGTATCAAGCGAACTCGCTATCCTCAAAATCTTCTTCCTTCGGTTTCTTACCGGAGATCACCAAGAAACCTAGTAATCCAATCATTACGAAGGTTATGACTGCAAATCCAGTTAGCATTGCTCCACTAGCACCGTCGAGGCTTTCGATGACAAAAGTAGATTCGCCACTCTCGACCTGTATAGGATTGGTTCTTGCAAACATTCCATCAGGAGTAGAAATTTCAATCCATGCAGCACCTTCATCCTCAGGCACCCATTTCGCTTCGAAAGAGACAGATGAAGATGCCGGGACTTCGATATTTACGATTTCAATAAGTCTACGCTTATCTCCATCTTCAATCACCTCTAATCTCACACTTGTCAAACCATCGACTTGCCCGTCGTTGTAAACAGTTACATTGACCAAAATAGCATCACCTGTTTTTGGATACTCGGTTTCAATTACGATGCCTTCTGATTCCAAACGAAGGTCTGCATCACGATTAGCTAATTGCAGAATTGCTAATGGCGATGTTCGACTATTAAATTGTGAAACAATTTGCTGACCAGCCAAATCTTCACCCTCAACCCAAATCCAGAGATCCCAAGAATTCTGTCGGCTTACCTCAGGGACTATTGAATCTACATCTAAGGTTGCAGACAAAGGTATTGAATTACCTGCACCTGTTCCTGCTATGAGCTCCATACTGACATTTCCACCAAGGAGTGCCAATTCTGGAATTGCCATGCCATGTGGAACGATGAGCCAATTCATTCGCAATGAATCTAGTTTGAGGCCTTCAGTTTCATTTACCATCACTTCAAAACTCAAATCCTTCCAATCCCTTTCTTGAACTAAATCAAGCGGATCTGGCGACAATAATTGCAGTACTCGAGGCTCATTGTTGTCAACAACCATCCAAGCAACAATTTGCTCACTATCAGTTCTATCAATTGCTCCAGATGGTAGATTGATTAAATCCAATTTAATTGGATGAATTCCAGTTGAGTTAGGTGCAACTAATGTAAGATTGACCATTCCATTTTGTGATAATCCAAATTGTTCAATGCCATCAATTGATGCAGATACATCTACAATTGTATTGACTAATTGGCCACCTCTAGTCCAGACTATTTCGGCATTGAGTATACTAGTCTGGCCAGGCGCTACGAATGCTGATGATTGAGTGAAACCTGCTGAATTAAGATCAATCTCCATCTCACTAGAATATCGCCAGGCTGAGTCAAGTTCACTTCGGTGTGATTGTCCAGAATCATCACTTGCAGTGATTCTAATTCTTCTCTCTAAAGAGGTATCAGGGTTGAAATCCCAACCAAATGACATGACTACCTCGAGTGTGAACATTGGTTCGAAATGATGTGAATCGCCAACAATGAAACAATCCTGGATAATTATTGAGGAAATAGACGAAGAGCAACCTGTTTGAGAATTCCAATCAATAATTAGATTCTCACTGGAATCTGATGAAAGGTCAATCGATACCGTTTCAATATCCCCGTAACCATTGGCATCACGAATAGGGATTTGCATACTGTAATTCTGCCCTGGATGTAGCCAGTTATCCCCATGAGTCCAACCGAGTCCATCTTCCATAACTACCGGTGCGCCGTCGGGTCCAAAGCTGATAATGAACAATGGGTTTTCTTCAGAACCTGAATCTGATAATGCGTGACCAGCAGGGTCGAAAACTTCCAACCAACCAGACATTGTATCTCCTAATTCTGCATTGCTGATATCAAAAATTGTAGAATACGTACCTTGGAAACCATTCAAATTTGCTGGCTGTTCCAATTGTATTGATTCCTCACCTTGCCAAGAAGTTTCTACATGCAGAATGGAATGTCGTGGTAGAACAGGCCTGTCGCCTATTTCAAAACTTAATTCCAATGGTAAGTCTGTACTTCTATGGTCTAAAGGTGCTACATTTGTAGAAATCAAAATCGGTGCTAAATCATCGATTAAGAATGTGGCATTTTTGGGCACTTTCCAATTAACATCTTGACCATACAAGCCGGTTACCCCAATTTGTAAATCAACTTGAGATGCTAATGCATTAGGAGTAAACATTAGAGTTGCAACACCATTGTTTAGTGATTGAGTAGTATCAGTAAGTGCTCCATCCACATACAAAGCAACGCTGAATGTTGAAGAGCGTGGAGAATCTTCCAAATTCTCAAACGCCAACTCCACCTCAACAATACCAGGTTTTGCAGGATCAAAGTACAGAGCATCCCAAGTGGATTCGGCTCCATTCATGAATGAAAGATGCCAGTCAACAACATCTACATCCTGTTCTACGCCCATTGACCAACCTGAACCAAACCTCATTTGATTTGGCTGTGAAGCAGGCCCATTCATGTCGATTGAACTCGAAGCAATCAATGCGACTTCATCAGGCCATATTGAAGAAATCTGAATCCTATGGAAAAACTCAACCATCGAATTAGTGAATTGATAAGAAAACTCATCGACAATGATTCCTTGATCCGCAGTGCAACTATCACTAACTAAAGAGCAATGAAGCGAACGAGTCCATTCACTACCTCCTAACGTGAAAACTGAAGACCATCCTTCACTGTTGAACTGTGCAGCAGCATCGCTAATTCCGATATTTGACAAATCAAAGCTGCTGTTAAATTCATACCAATCATTACCTGCAACCATTGTATCGGTTTGATTCGTCATAGTCATGCCTGTTGGCAATGGCGAACCTATTGTTTGTAATCCATAATCCCAAATTAGTAATCTTCCAGGATTTTCCATTACAACTGGAATTGGGACTTCTTTCATTCCATTAGAGGCTGATAATTGTGATAATTGGGAGTTTATTGCTGCAATAATCGGCAGAGCAGCATCTCCGTCAATATGCGCATCATACCGATAGGGAATCGACAAACCAGATACCTGTAGTGTGCCGCCAGTGTTTGAAGAAACTGAAATATCAATCTTGTGAGCATCCAATTCTCCGATAACATTCACATCTGCATTTCTGGAATCCATTTCTGAAACTAGATCTTGCATCTGAATGTCGCTTAGAGTTATTCGTGCAGAATTTTGGATGAATCCTAATGATTCTGTGAAAATATCATTTCCATCAATAGAAAATGTAACTTCAACACCGTTCAATGGCGCACCTACTGCAGTAAATGCTAGCATCATATTACCAGTTGACTCGTATGAAGGGTCCGAAGGACCAGTCCTGATTGGATAATACAAAGCAGTGACATCTGCACCCGAAGGAGCAATAGCTAATTCTACGCTTTTCTCTCCATTTTCGAAAACATCTTGTAAGCCCCATCCTCCAATCATTTCATTCGAAAATGACCACTCGCTTACCCCATCTAATCCAATATCAATTCTTGCATCAAGAGGTGAGGATTGTCGATGTAGATCGACATGTATGAAATCTATAGAATAACTGCCGCTGCCACTCCACCTTAGATTTAGAGTAGTGCTAGGATGATCCATTTGCAGTTTGCCATTACTTGGAATTGAAGTCCATCCCGATGATGAGCACGAGTTTGAATCTGTAAAGCACGCCTCGAAATTACCACTGCCTGTTACGGCCCAAGACATGTCTATCGCACTAAATGGATGGGTTAGTCTCCATTCAGGAGAATACAACATCCCGTTACCTGTAACTTTACCATTACTGTGAGACGAAAATCCTGACCAACCATTAGTTGTTGGATTGTTAGTAAATGATTCAATAATCCCGCCACCTAATTTTACTGAATGAATAATTGGCGACTCACTCACAGATTCCATTTGGATTTTTAGTTGCACCATGGGATACTTCTTGAAATCGATAATCGACAAATCTGCTTCTAAGTCTTCAAGTTCAGAAAAACCAGGAATAATGCTAGAATCATTTGCATCAATTAGGCTCCATCGCATTGTTGCTCCTTGAGGTATCGTAGCATCAATCGCCATCAACCCATGCTGCATTTCCATTTTTCCAGACGCACCTGGTCCGAATGCTTGACTGGTCCAATTCGCAGAACCTGTACCCGTATTTCCTCGGGGCTCAATCAATACATCGTCAACGTTCCATCCTGTGTAGGTTACAGAACTATCAGTTGTACCTAGACCGAATCTTACTTGGAATGCTGAATTGCCCGTAATGTAATTGCTGATGTCATAGCTTACTTGGGTATAAGCCCCATCATTAGTAGTGCCATAAGGATTAGAATATACATTCGTCCATCCTCCACTGGTTGTCTTTACAGAAATATATGCTCGGTCATATGATGATGATTCGACTCCTAACCTCTTCCATAACTTTAGATCCCAGGTACCTGAACAAGATGTACAATCAACGGTCGGCGAAGTGGCCCAATATGGGCCACCCATGTTATTTGGATAATTCCCGTTGTATGTGTAGATTGCAGAAGTTCCAGAATGAACTCCGTTAACTGAACCTAAAGATGAATCATACCCATGAGCCCAACCTCCTGCTGAATTTAATGTCCAGCCTTGAACAGACCCCTCAAAATCCCATTCATGCGACATTGGTAATATCCTCAATCCGCTAAGATTGTAATCGATACCGTCCATTGAGTCGCCATTCATCCAATCTGATTTATCTTCAAGAGTAACAACATCGTTAATCGGCCACGGCTGTTCGAAAACTTTGACATCGAAATCGGTTACTATTTCGCCATCGGGCACCTCGATTCTAAATTGATCAGACATGCCATTAGGACCTAGCCCTACGACTACGTCCACATGGCGATTAGGGTTAGCATTCACCATCGGCAAACATGACATTCCACAGAACATTAACACCAAAAATAGTGCTAATCTCTGCCTCGCCATGCCTATGGCATGAACTCTAAGCACTTCAGACATTCGCCTTCACATTGCTTATTGACTGCTGGCTATTGGAAGGTTTATGGCAGATGTCGAAGAACTAAAGCGCAAGGCTGGAATTGAAGCTTGCAAATTTGTAAAATCCGGCATGAAAGTAGGATTAGGAACCGGTTCAACAGTTAAGCACACTGTTGTAGAACTCGGGAGAAGAATGGCTGATGAAGGCCTGGAGATTGTTGGCGTACCCACTAGTCTTGCTACACAAAAATTGGCAATCGAAGTAGGAATTCCTCTTGTTGAATTATCTGAAATCGATGGATTGGACATAGTAATTGACGGTGCTGACGAATATGACCCTCATTTCCAGTTGATTAAGGGAGGAGGTGCTGCACTCCTTAGAGAGAAGATTGTCGCTCAAGAGAGTTCAGCAATGGTAGTTGTTGCAGATGATAGAAAGAGAGTTGAAACCTTGGGGGCATTTCCACTACCAATTGAGGTGACACCATTTTCCCATGAAGCCACTGTAAGGGCGCTCAGTAGACTTCTAGACTGCAGGGTAAACATCAGAATGGCAGGAGATGGACCCGTAATAACAGATAATGGAAACATGATTGCTGATGCTCACACAGGTCCAAAAATCGATAATCCTGTATCTGCAGAAGCGGACATATTATTGATTGCAGGGGTTGTACAAGTCGGGTTATTCAACAACATGTGTGATGCAGTTGTCCTTGCTGGAACTAATGGTGTTGAGACAGTAATCAACCCTAATGGAAGATTGCAACATTGATGTTTGGCGGGCCTGACGGGGTTCGAACCCGCGACCGATGGATTAAGAGTCCATCGCTCTACCTGACTAAGCTACAGGCCCGACCGTCCCTCCTGTAAGTCGTATTTAATCTAATCCGATTTGAAACGATAGCTAAGGTCGAAGTGGTCATTTTACAAAATTTGTACCACTAACTCCACGTAGTGCTTTCACAGCATCACCTGGCTGACAAATAATTGACTTGACATTATCAAGAGCTCCAACTACTTCAATTGCAGATGCAACTTTTGGACCCATAGATCCTGCGGGGAATTCATTTCTAGAAAGGTGATTTTTTGCCTGCGCAACAGTCATGCTATCATGCGTCTGCTCATCCGGAGTGCCGAACCCAGTTCTAACTGCATCAATTGCAGTAGAGATAATCAACGCATCAACATTCATCTCGATTGCCAACAAAGCGCTTAGTCGGTCTTTGTCTATCACTGCAGGAACTCCAACATAATGCCCATCCTTATTGATAACTGGAATCCCTCCTCCTCCACAACAAATCACTATTGCGTTTTTTTCTATAAGTGACTGAATTATGTCAATATCTAGAATCGCTTTTGGCGAGGGTGAAGCAACGACTCTACGTGGTCCGTTGATAGTCTCGGCAATATCCCAATCCTCAGACATTACCTGCTCGTCAGATAAAATAGGCCCCACTGGTTTAGTTGGAAACTGGAATCCTGGATCTTCAGGATCTACTTCCACACGAGTTAAAATCACAGAAGTTTTCTCCGGACGATTTCTTCTGCGCAAAATTGAATCTAGATTAATTGATAGTGAATGCCCAATAATCCCTTGAGTTGCTGCGACCCAATCGTCCATTGGCTGAGATGAATCTAAGGCCATCAAGTGACCTACTTGTGGACCGTTTCCATGAGTGAGTATTACTCTCCAACCAGCCTCTAATAGATCGATAACATCGCTCATTACTTTAGCAAGAACCAAGGCAGTTTCCTCATCTCCTGCACCAGTAGGGGATGCTAGGGCATTGCCCCCAATAGCATAGACTACACTCCTCGTCACATTGTGTAATTAGACACGGTAAGGTTTGATGCTTTCCCAATACAGTATCAAGTCGGTTGTATTTTCAATAGGTCGTTTCGTTGGTGAAAACCTCAATACACAGATAGTACAGGGTTTTCTATGGTCGGAGAGATATCACCTGATGGGAATTTTGCTTGGAACGGAACTGAATGGGTTCCAAAAGAGGAAGGGAATACGATTCCGGAAGGCACAAATGAACCTACAAACAATGTTTTCCAACTAGGAGACCAAGAATTAGCTGGCGATGTTGGCTGGGAACCTGTTTCAGAAAAAACCAACGAAGGCGGAAAGGGTAAATTGATTGCAATGAGCATAGTTGGCATGCTTGTTCTATCTGCTCTGGGATGGTTATTGTACGCATTCGTTATTGACTCAATGTTATTCCCAGACCCATATTCAAAAGACAAATTCTTCTCAGTGGTAGATGAACAACCTACAATGGATGAAGTAATGGATGGCGAAGCAGGAGATTGGGTTTGCACTGTTGAAATGGAAATCGAGGAAGAAGGTATGACTATCCGCACTGAATTCGACATGTATGTTTCAGAAGATAGTGCAAGAAGCTACGGTAAAATATCTGCGGGATTCTTTGGTTCATCAACTTCTGATGTGTGGATAGATTCTACACAAATAGCGTGGAAGACTGATGATCAGGACACCGTAGAAACATTCCGAGTCCCGATTTCTGGCATTCATAACAGTCCGGCCGAGGAACTCGTCGCTAAATCTTCTGGACCAATCGAGATGTGCTTCTTACATCATTATATGGCAGAAGGAATGGAAAATGACCCCGGACAAAAATTCTCGTCGGAAAAGGAAAGATTCCCTGACGAGGAAGGTGTCAGAGCTGTTAAAGTTGAAACTAAGATGGAAATTGATGGTGAAGATGGAGAAATGAATATTGCAGTTTACTTCGATAATGACGACAACATGCTCGGAACAAAGATTACCAACTCTTCTTTTGAATGCTTAGTAACTTCTGAATTGAAGTCGTTCTCAAAGCCAGGCTGGGTTAGTAAGGCGGATTCAAATGCCCCAATGTTATTGGATCTCGAAGATGATTACATCTACGGACAAACTCACTACACAGAAATAGTAACTCAATACAATGCAACATACGCATTAGAAAATGAAAATTTGAAGATAGTAATTTACTCAGACGATTATGATTATGAAAACGATACTGATGTTTTCACTATTCTTCATGAGGTAAGTATGGCTGATGCAGATGACGGGGGAGCAATAATCCAAACAACCAACTGGAACGATGATGTTGTCAACTGTACTATTGGCTTTGCAGATGAAGACTTAGACAATCAATTATCCCCTGGAGATTTTGTATATGTGGACTGTGAACAAGATGTATTCTACGGTTACAATATCGGAATTTCTAACGAAAATGGCATAGCACAACAAGTCGAAATGGAAGTTCCTTGGATTTCTCCAATTTTCACTATTGTTGCTCTTTTAGGTGCTGCAATGTTGGTTTCTCGAAGAGATTAATCAAGCCCAAATCAAGCGAGTCATTGAAGGGCAATGCCTTTCACGCACTAACATGGCGAAGGAGTTCTGGATTGGAGATGTCCAGGCTGGTGCACATGATGGTGCCGAGGTTGAATTGAAAGGTTGGATAAAGAGATCTCGTGGCTCCAATAAGATTCGTTTCGTTGTACTGAGAGACTCTACAGGAACCATCCAATGTGTTGCTAAGCGAGATGCCATCGGCGACGAATCATTTGAATCTCTCAAAGGTGCATTGATTGAGGCTTCCTTAATTCTGAAAGGAACTGTCAATGTTGACGAAAGAGCGCCAGGTGGACACGAGTTGATTGTGACAAGCGCAGAAGTGATTGGTGTAGTACGTGCCGAAACCCCGTTCCCGATTACTGAATCTGCTATGGAAGCAGCAGATGGTGGTGAGACCGAATTTTTGCTTGACAATCGTCACTTGTATTTGCGAACAGGCCGTATGACCAATATGCTCAAAATTCGCTCAAGTGTTTTCGGTGCCATCCATTCATATTTCCGGGGCGGAGACTTCACTGAATATCAAGCGCCTAACTTCGTAGCGGGCGCAGTTGAAGGTGGCTCCACTTTGTTTGAAGTCCCATATTTCCAAAATGAAGCAAATCCTGACAGAAAAGTGTACCTTACTCAATCATGGCAACTTTACGCCGAAGCAGCCATGCCAGCATTGGAAAGATTGTACACAATTGCACCTTCATTCCGTGCCGAGAAAAGTAGAACCCGCCGACATTTGACCGAGTTCTGGCATGCTGAAATGGAAGTTGCATGGGCATCAAACGCTGAAATTATGTCTCATGGCGAGGGGCTAGTTCGCCATATTGCGAAAACTGTGCTTGATGAGAGAGAGGCCGAACTAAACAGCATAGACAGGGACTTAGATTTGCTTGCTAGATATGCTGACAATCCATATCCTAGAATGCGCTATGATGAGGCAGTAGAAACACTTCAAGGAATGAATGTAGAAATTGAATGGGGACAAGATTTAGACTATTCTAAAGAGAAAGTTCTCACACAAGATTTCGATGTCCCGCACTTCCTGACTCACTATCCAAAGATTGCAAAGCCGTTCTATCACCGAGTTGATCCCGATGATGGAAACTATGTTCTTTGTCACGACTTGCTAGCTCCAGAAGGATATGGAGAAATCATTGGAGGAGGGGAAAGAACCTGGTCCGAAGAAGAGATTCTTGCAAGAATCGACGAGGAAGGAGTTCCCCGAGAGCCATACCAATTCTACATCGACACTCGAACTTACGGAGGAGTTCCTCACGGTGGATTCGGATTAGGAGTTGACAGAGTATGCTCTTGGTTATCAGGTGCAGACCACATTAGAGAAGTAATTCCATTCCCTAGAGATTCAAGAAGAGTTACTCCTTGATATGTTGCTTGATTAAATCGAGAACGTCGATTAGGTTTCGACTTCTGATTGTTTCCTTGGCTATTGCAACCGGTTTCTCGTCCCACGGGTTGAAACATATTGACAATTCACTCTGCTGGAACATACCGATATCGCCTGCGCTATCGCCAATCGAGATGGTCCTAGATTTTGGAATATTCAAACGCCTTTGTAACATCCTTACAATCGAACCTTTGCCATTCATCTGTACCTGATAACGTCCATAATCATCGATTGAACCATCATTTCTTTCCAACCATCCATTAGTAAAAACGTGGAATTTTGTATCCACGCCACGATGGCGATTTATCCCACCCCATCGCCTACTCCAAGGCTCATCGCTTGGGAACATGCAAGCGATATCTCGAGCTGTTTCCTGCATACCTCCGCTGATTATTGCAACTTCATGGCCTTTATCGATAATCCATTGTAGACATTCTTTCATTCCCTGCATAAGCGGAGTTCCTTGGCATAATTCTCTCATTTTTTGGTCCGTAATTTCAGGATATGCGTTTTTGATCATAGACAAGTCCATCTTCAGCCAATCCCATTCATCCAATTTCCCTTGGTTGTATAGATTGAATGCTTCTTCATTAGAAATTTCAAGCCGATCATAGACATATTGCCATGTTGACATGTGGTCAACTAATACTCTATCCATATCGAAACAAACCAAATATTGCATAGAATCAACTCACTCATTTTTGGGCCACTGATTGTATTGAGCTTGTATTTGTTTGACTTGCTTACCCATGATGTAAAGGATAAGCCCAACCATCATTGCAAATAGTCCCATCAAAGTTACAGCGATTACTGCTAATCCTACACCAACGCTGGTTTCATTCCACTCACTGAATGTATCCAGAACATCCCCGGACAATTTGTAACCGACTATGAAGAGGACAACGCCAGGTATTCCGAACAGAAGTAGTGGATGTCGAGATTCCAGCATCCAATAGAATAGTTGGGCAAATTTTGATGCAGTAGCTAGTGATTCTCTCTGCTGTACTTTTGGTGCGGGCTTTGAATGAAGTACTCGTACTCGCAACTTTTCATCCAACTCAAGAGGTGTGTCTTCAGGAGAGGAATTTGATAGGGCATTCAAACCATTACCGGATGCTGCTAGGTGAGAAATCTCTGCATCTGAATAAATTATTTCTTGCGGATTCGAATTATCTGATTCTTCACTAATGAAAGACATGTGTACATCCCAATTTTCTCTTGCCCTGTTAACCAGAAGAGGCATGTCTCGCAACCTAAATCGATTATTTACATTGATTAGAAGAGTGCAGCCATCATATTGCTCATCCAGTAATACTTTGCTCAATGTTGGCACTAGAATCTCACTATGGTGATTAATCACCCTGCAATCAACCTTGCCTGCCATCTCAATTGTGCTATCGTCACTTCCTAAGTCAAGCAGTAAGACCTCTTCAGCCAATTCTCGAGCGCGGACCACAAGTGAAACTAATCGTAACTCGAAGTCTTTGCCCATCAGCACAATTCGCAAGGACTCCATGAACCTCCGGTTCTCTTCTATGTGATGAAGTTCATGGATGATTTTTTGCTCCAACTACTGTTTTCCAAGTGCGATTATATTTCCCGCTAATCTAAGATTTCAAGGGCTTCAGACAAAACGCTGCTATTGTACCAGTAAGTCTTGTTCTTCCAAATCGTATTGCCTTCACCGTCTAGAATAGTTAGCGAAGGTGTTGCAGGAGTTTCAAACGCTTTGGAATAATCATACTCTGTTTCCTGATTTTTATCTACGTCGATTGCTGGTTGTCCTTCATTTGGAATCAGAACTGGCCAAAGGGATTCAGTGGAGCTATTGCTGGAGGCATAGACTTCTATCACTTCGTCACGCGACTCAAATGAGGGGTATCGATGTACTGTGATGATTCTTGTATCATTAGATATGTTACCATTCCTCATCTCATCTGCGATCATTTCTGTCCAATCATGGCAACCGCTACAACCAGTAGAAACCCAGAGAATCATTGTGTTCTTTCCATTTGCATCTAACAGCACATCCATAGTTTCTACCCGGTCAATTTCTCTGTTTGCCGTATCTGCTATGAGATTCAGGCGCTCTGGAATGTCCATCTCATTTTCCGCTTCTGCAGCATCAATTGTTGCAGGGGTGGTACATCCGGGTAATATTAGAATTAACACTAGCACCAGCCATGAAGTGTTCCTGAGCATAGAATGTGGCCTGTATATTTTCTTTTGAAGATTTGTTTCTCAAACCATGAAGTTATCATACGATTCTACCTCGCAGCACCATGTACCAAGGGATGAGTATAGGAGTTGTCATCCCTGCTCGGAATGAAGCAGGACATCTGGGAGATGTTCTTTCAGGAATCCCTTCATTTGTAGACAAAATCGTTGTTGTAGATGATGGTTCCACAGACGGGACTGGCGATTTAGCAGGGAATGCTGAATTAGTTAGATTAGAAGGGGAGGGAGTTGGTTCAGCAATTGATCATGGCCATCGACATTTGCTAGAAATTATGGATTCTGAATTTATCTCAGTAGTTATGGCAGGTGATGGACAGATGGACCCATTAGATATGGAATCATTAATCGCTCCAATAATTAATCGTGAAGCACACCACTCAAAGGGAGAAAGGCTCGATAGAGCGGGGAAAATGCCGCTGTACAGGAGGATTGGAACCTTCATCTTGTCAATATTAACCACACTTGCTTGTGGCCAAACTATCAGAGACCCTCAGTGCGGTTATACTGCAACCAGTAGTGAAGTACTGAAATCTTGGAATTGGGAAATATCATGGAAGGGCTATGGCTATCCTAACTGGTGGTTAATGGGCATCTC
>CEQX01064403.1_pt1 | contig 12533 bp, 13 predicted proteins | sample 356261 | NCBI WGS metagenome assembly CEQX01 (sample SAMEA2621076, study PRJEB7988) | marine metagenome | isolation source: saline water (ENVO:00002010), including | reverse complement strand
TAGTGCTCCATTCAATTCCCAACTTCTGACAAATATCATGCATTTGGTTGGCGAAAATAACTTTCATGGCGTAGAAATTATTCTTTGTGTACTTCACCATTTCAGCTTCTATACTGCTTATTTTGAAGACATTATCCTCAGCCAATACTCCTGCTTGTTTGTGTTGTTGTAGAACTAGATTTGCAACTTCTATGTGTTGCGTTCCAATAACAAGAATTCTTTGATTAGCAAAGTCTTCCAAACGTGTTCGTTCAACTAAAAACTCTGGAGAATATGCAAGTTTCAGGTTTGGATATTTTTGCTGAAGTTTCTCAGTTGTCCCAGGTATGACTGTACTTTTGATAACTGCAATGAAATTATCTGGCAACTCGCTAAGGACTTCTTCGACTATGCTGGTGTCACAAGTGCCGTCTTTGTTAGACGGCGTCGGTACGGCGATGTACGCCATCTCACAATTAGAGGTGACATGTTCCAACGTAGTCCCTCTTACGGGGTCGTGAATAAACAGCTCATGATGCTCAGAAAAGCAGTGCTCTATTGCGCCTCCTACCATCCCTGCTCCAATTATTCCAACCTTCATCAAAACGCCCCCTTGATTGTAAAAGTACCCTGCTCTACCATCTGCCCTGCACGTAACAGGCTTTCAGGTGTTCCACAGTCTATCCATGTATTTTCTCCAACCGAAACAGTCCTCGCAATACCTTCTTTGATGTATTGTTTAGTAACATCTGAGATAGAAAAGTTCGGCAAATCCTGAACCTCATCAAGACGGGCCCAAAATGTATCATCGAAGATATATATGCCGCCTACTGCCAAATTGCTGGGCGGATTATTTGGTTTTTCAACTACATCCACAATTAATCCATTTTCAAAAATAGCGACTCCAAAATCTTGCGGATTTTCAACCTCTCTAGTTAGTAATAGCGCTCCACTTGAGAACTCATCGATCTCAGGCTTTAATTCGATATTTGTGATATTGTCAGAGAACCAAATAATCAACGGGCAATTTTCGTTACCTTCTCTTGCCAATTGTAGTGCAGCAGCAACTCCGCGAGGCTCTTCCTCCAATACGTAATTTACTCCGCTCCCCACATGTTCTCTTATTTTGTCAATAAATCGATTGCCAATTATTGTAATTTCATTAATGCCAGCATTACGAATAGTGGCCATTGCATAATCGATAATTGGTCTACCGCATAATGGAAGCAATGTTTTGTGAGTAAAGTTAGTCATGGGCAGCAGTCTACTTCCATGACCTCCTGCTACTATGATGGCCTTCATCTAACGGTCCTCGTTGGCTGCGCTTATTGAATCAGTGGGTGTCAAATCTTTATTTGCAACTTTAGAAAAAGACCCATCTTCAGCATTCTTTTCAAAATAGTCAGTTTTCACTAAGTCGCCTAAACGCTCAACACCGTACTCGATTAGGTCCGGGTCATTCGCTTCAGCTTTTTCCCATCTTTTTTGAGATAGATCTGCGTATTCGCGATTCGCCTCTTCTACCATTTTTTCTCCAGAAGTCAAATCCCCCTCCATTCCAGAATATTTCTCATCTTCAACCAACGCATCGCGTCTAACTGGTTCATGCCCGAGTTTGAAATCCGTTTTTCCCCAATCTGGTCCTGAAGGGTCATCACCTCTTGTTCTGATTGGGTTAATTTCCTCTATATCGGTATCAATCCAATCAGATAAGTGTTGTAAATACGCTTCATATCGCTCTTCAGCATCATCGATGTCCAACAGATGAGTCATGTCGTACTTCTGCGCAAAAACCTCTTCATTTTTGACTAGAATTAGCGCAAGAGATGTGAATATAACTCCGCTAAGAAAAACGAACAAATGAATACCAATAGCCAGAGGTTCCTGAATTCCAAAACCCATTATTACTCCAAAAGTGATGCCAAGAATGCCAAGAATCAAACACACAGAATATGCTGTTTTTCGAAATCTAAGTTGCGATAGTTCGCGAATCGAATCGTGCATAAAACCACATCAGCCCAGTAGGCTCATGATGTCGTCAGTCATTGCAGGTGTTGAATTATTCTCCTGCGTGAGTACAGAATCACGCATATTGATGTGCTGCCGGGGCTCTAGAGCTAGTTTCTCTAAAACCATTGAAAGAACTTCTTGAACGCGTGTTGTTTGTTGTCCCTGAGACACAATCATTCTCTCAAGCGACTCTAGGGTTTCGAAAGAGCGGTCGGTGGATCTGTCTAAAGCAACCTTTTGCACTTTAATCGCTTCTTCTTGCCTAGCTAGAAGTTCTCTTGCAGCAGGACTACCTATTGCATCTCTGCGGTGTAGTTCTTCCAGTGCATCTCTTAGGTCAGTTGTAGTTATCTCTAGTGCACGTTTCATGTCTACAATTTGACCAATTGCTATATTCAGCTCATTTTGTAGATTAGATGCCTTATGCTTTAGATGCCCTCTTGTATTCGACTGAATCATTGATTCAGTAATAAATGCCGAAAAAATTCCGACGCCTAGCGCAACATCGTGCGGCGCTCTTACTATAGTCATCAGTGCCCAGGCCGCAACTCCCACAATGGCAGACCTTCCTATTCCCATGTATTAGATTCAGACTCCGCCCTATATTGATGGGAGGTTGGGTGTCCATGGGGCCCCAGTGGGTCACTCGTCTGGAATGAAACAATCATCATCAATTTCGTGAATTTGACCATTCATCAACAGGTGATCCAAAGCTTCGTCACACTCTTCAGGAGCAATTCCATTGCTTAACAGGGGAGAATACAAATCCGAAACACCGACCCAACTCGCTCCACTTCCGACCTTTTCTTGAGCGATAATAAGCATCATCTGAGCAGTTACGGCAAGCAAAGGGTCATCGCATTGATTATCAGGTAACAGACTAATGAAAGTACCAGCCGGATGAGGCTCTTCATAGACAACATCTTCAATTCTGTTGGCGAGATGTTTCAGGGGTAATGGGATATCAAAGCAATCGAAAAGGTTTGTTTGCCCTTGGGGGACTTCTCGCATGTCTTCCGGCTTCAATCTCTTTGCAATCGCTTCAAGGCGATGCAATCTCTGTTCAACCTGTATTTTTTCTCTTTCGAGGTCTGACTGAATTAACGCGATATCCTCATTCGCTTTTTGAATAAGCCAATCTTCAATATCGAAGTTAGCATCAATCCCAAGCATGATGTCTGCCAAGCGTTTTACAGCAATTGGCATTTGGTCGATTCGCAATTTTCTTTCGGACTTATCACGCGAATCCTCAGCCATGCTGGAAAGGGGTGCTGTGGCGCTCCATAAAGGTACACCATGCATGTAGAGGGATACTTCGAGTGGAGTAGTGTTGTACTGCGCGGATATATTGTATTACAACAACTTCCAGTGGTAACAAACCTAGACTCATGGCCAAAGTTTGCATGGGAGCGCGTTCATGTAGGGGCGACTTATGGCAGGGGATATGAGCGACCACCGCATCGCAATCCTACCCGGAGATGGAACAGGAAGAGAAGTGGCAATTGAGGCCATGAGGATCCTCGATACTGTACAGGCCCATACCAATCACGGGTTCGAACAAGTAGTGATTCCTTGCGGTGGACAAAATTACAAAGAAACCGGAGAAGAATGGGCCGAAGGCTCGTTTGCCTTCTGCCGAGACGAGGCTGATGCTATCTATTTAGGCGCTATTGGTCACCCTGGCGCAAGATTGCCTAACGGTGATTTAGCCGGTGGCTCAGTCATTCTTGGAATGAGGTCTGGATTGGATTTGTACGCTAATGTAAGGCCAATAAAACTCTACGAAGGAGTGCCTCACAAAGTCCATGGACGCTTTACTCAAATCTGGGAGCCAGGATTGGTTGATATGACCATCCTTAGAGAAAATACAGAAGGACTGTATCATTCATTACTTAGAAGAAGTGCTGACAGAGCCCTAGGTCGAGACGAATACATCCCTCCTGAGATGACCTTCCCTGGTCTTGAAGGCGAAGTTGCTTATGACCCGAGACCAATTTCTGCAGCAGGTACTGAGCGTTTGGTTCGCATGGGATTCGAAATTGCCCAAACCCGAAACGGTGCTCCTTCTGATGGAGTGTCAAGAGTTTCATGTATCGACAAAAGCAATGTCACTCGTGGATGCCAACTGTTCAGAAAGGTATTCGATAATGTGGCCCAAACCTATCCTGGAATCGAAACAGACCACGGGTATATTGATGCATTTATGCAATGGTTAACTCGCACCCCGGAATATTATGACGTAGTAGTTTCATCCAATATGTTTGGAGATATTGCTACAGATTTAGGGGCGGTTCTTCAAGGAGGAATGGGCATGGCCGCTTCTGGAAACATAGGAGATAGTCATGCATTTTTCGAACCAGTCCATGGCAGCGCACCTAAGCACGCAGGTCAGAATAAGGTAAACCCTATTGCAAGTATTAACTCAATTCAGATGATGCTTGATTGGCTAGGCCGAAAGAACGGTGAGGACGAATTGACTCAAATTGCGAAATTAATAGACGAAAGCGTCGCAGACCATCTACGAGATGGTCGTTCACTTACCTACGATCTTGGCGGCACCGCAACCTGCAGTGGTGTAGGAGAATCAATCGCAAACCGACTATCTGCTAGATTAAGCGAATTATGATTCAAATTTGTCGGACATATCTCCAACAATGTGGTCAAGAGCACTTTGTAGAGCCTTATCATTATCCCAATTTGTAATTTCTGGCTTTTCTGGAATCAGTTGGATAAGATTAGTCGCCACGCGTGAAACCTCATCGACTACTGCAACAGTCCCCCTTCTTGCTGAGCGAGATAGCGGGTTCAAATCAATAACTAATACATCTTTACCCATAGCGACTAGAGCCTCACATCTATCACCGTCTTCAAGCGGAACTAGAATCGCATCTGCTTCTAGGATACCGTCTTTTTGGCAAGCAGCCCTTGGGCCTTCGAGCCCAGGTATTTTGGCATCAGGTATTCCTCCTAAGATTTCTACATCTAAACCTAAATCTGAATTTAACAATTTCAGGTGAGCCAACAATGCTCCCATTCTTTGCGGCGTTCGGTAAAAAATATTAATTTCAATTGGACATCCTAACTGACTTGCTATGGTCAAAAATTCTTTAGCAGCTAAAGCAATTGCATTTCCATTTAGAGATAAGACAGGTTTCTTTGCCGCAACCAATCTAGCGGCTACTTCTCGTGTAGCCTCTAGTGCAGAAGGAATAGTTTGTTCACCTAGTAAGTAATCAAAAGCCTCTCCTCTTCCGTGAGCGATTAATGCAGAATCGGCTAGCATGCCTTTTACTCCTGCTTCAGAAATACGTTTACGCATCATTAGTGACTGGTAACGTGGGTGGCTCGGGTCTACAACTTCTTCACTCATAATTAATCCTCATATTGTTTCTACTAACATTGACAAATCTAAAGGCTCAGTCCCGCGATTTATTGTACTGGTCGAAAGAACATCTAATCCACATTCCCTCCATTCTTCCAATTCGCTGAGCACAATTCCTCCGCTCGCCTCAAGGACAACGTGCTCCCTTAATCCCATTTCAGACAGTTCGTCCGCGACCGCTTTGCAGCGCTCAGGGCCAAAGTTGTCTAACATGATTACTAAACGGTCACAAGCGGTGATCATTCTTTTTTCAGACCACGAAAAAGCAGCCATAATCGCTTCTTTTTCTTCACGTACTTCAATTTCTAAGAAAGCACCACATTCAGTAATATCTACTTCAGATAAATATCGAGAAATTCTTGCTCCATTGCCTTCTATTTCTGGATACATCGATGCTAAGTCGTTTTCTTTAATCATCCGAGCATCTTGCTTTGAAAGCCTGTGAGTTAAACCCCCTCCCAAATGGACTGCCCACTTGTCTAGTAATCCCCAGATAGTTTTGCGAGTACACGCGATTTGTCCGGGGGCTTTAGATGACCATTTTTTGGATTCTGTAGCAATGCCGGAAAGTTGGCCTAGTAAGTTAAGGACGGTTCTTTCCATCGCTAATACTGCCTCTTTGTCGCCTTTTATTACAGCAATTTCATCGCCTGAGGCAATGCTTCTTCCTTCTCCATGCGACCAGGAAATCTGTAATCCTCCTGCCCAAATCTGCAGCATATGGTCAACTGCGGCACATCCAGCTAGTATTCCGTCACTTTTCGCAACAATTGTTGCTGTAATGGATTCGCTACCACCCATAAATGGCATATCAACGCCATCATCGGCCAGTAAGGCACTGGTCCAGCGATCTATGCTAGACGTGAGCATACGACTAGGGCCAGACGAAGGGTCCCATAAAACGGCGCCCCTATCATGAGGGGGTCTTGCTTTGACTGCCATATTTAGCGCTAGAGGCCCGAGGACTTCATGGTTATGCACTTATTGGCTATGCACATGAAGAGGGTTCTCGTAGTAGGCGCGGGCATTCACGGATTGGTTACAGCTGTTCGCGAACATCTAGATGGAAACCAGGTATTTATCCTCGAAAAACGAAAGAGAATCGGGGGCAGGGGCACTAGTGAAGAATCTCATGGGCACCAGTTAGAATTCGGGCCACATCTGCTTCTCAAAGGAGGTAAACTCCATTCGATGGTAAAAAAAGTGAGCCGGATTAAACCATCACTCCGCCCTCTCAGGGCTAACAAAATTTTTATTGTTGGCCATGGGATGTTACAACCCCTAAATAATCCAAAACAAATGTTGCAAGTCAAACTCGGACAAGACCCAATTAGAGATGACGCTGCACGCTTAATTTCAGGATGGGGTCAAGAAATTCCCAAAAGAAGAGCCGCTCTCATGAAGGGTAAACTATGCGTGGTTGGAGAGGGTTGGGCTGGACTAATAGGCCGCTTAGCATCAACTCTGGAAGAGGTTGGAGTGCCAATTCAAACCGGAATGAATATTGTAGAACAATTCGAAGGAGGAGTTGTGACCTCTGAGGGACTTAAAATAGAGGCTGATGAAATTAAAATGTGCAATGGAAAACCAAAAGGAGACGCAGTAAAGGTGTCAACACTTGATTTGGTTTTGGATAACATCCCTCTCAAAGGATTACACGGACTGGTTAAGGATGATGTGGCTATCATAGACCTTGCAGCAATACACTCTCGTAAAGCTCCTGGAATGTCTCACCTTTCATGTATATCCTTGACAGGGGGAATTAAAGCAATAGAAGATTTACTCGATGAAAGAGTCTCGGGCTGGCGTTCTCACATCATAACTAAGCGAAGAAATGAATCGATAACCCTTACCGATTCTAGCGGCCTACTTTCAGATGGAATTATTTCAAAGACCGTATCGTGAGTGGGTAATATATGCGGATAGTCACTTGGAATGTCAATGGAATAAGGGCGGCGATTCGCAAAGGTATTGACAAATTCTTCGATAAAATCGAAGCCGATGTTTGGATGCTCCAGGAAGTACGTTGTTTAGAAGAGCAACTTCCTAAGGATTGGAGTGTGCCCGAGGGATATGAGATGATTTTACATCCTGCTCAAAAAAAGGGCTACTCTGGAGTCGCAACTTTATCTAAAGGCGAAATGAAAGAACAAGGTAGAGGTATGCAAGGCCAGTTAGACCCTGATGATTCAGAAGGAAGAGTTCTTGTGACAAAACACGATGATTTGATTTTGGTAAACACATATCTTCCGAGTGGGTCATCTAAAGAAGAAAGACAGAGATACAAAGAGACCTGGATGGCACAATGGAGAGATTTTATTCATCCACTTCTAAATTCCGAATACACAGTAATAGTCGCTGGAGATTTGAACATTGCACATACTGAAAACGACATCTGGAATCCTAAAGGCAATATGAAATCAAGCGGATTCTTACCTCACGAGCGCCAATGGTTCAGTGATTTATTGAGCGAAGGTTGGCATGATTTGTTCCGGGAGCACGTGGGCCCAGATGAGAAAACATTCTCCTGGTGGTCCAATCGAGGTCAAGCCAGAGTCAAGGATAGGGGTTGGAGAATTGATTACTTGTTAGGAAACCAGGCTGCTTTAGAGCGATTAAAGTCAGTTGCCATTGATAGACAGGGCGGTCTTGAAGTCAGCGACCATGCACCGGTAATTCTCGACCTTCATTGATCTTGGTCGGAAAACAATGTCAGTAGTGAGTCAACGCTTATTCTAAGCGCCTCTAAATTATCAGAAACAACATTCACAACTAGTTTAACGAAATCGCCCTCATCGACTAATTCGAAATCTATTCCTGGCGGGATTAATCCAGCAAGACGTTTTCCGATTTCGTCTGAGCCCTTCCATTCTAATGAGGTGGAGTAACTCTCGGCCATGATGCTAACTAACGCCTCCCCTCCATGAGAGTTGCTATCTTGGAATGACTCTTTCAACCACACCCCTTCACAGTCTCATGGATGAGCCAATCCAAGTTCTAGCTGGGACCGGGGGAGTGGCTTTAGGAGAGGCAAGAACTAATCACGAGGGCCGAAAAGCAATCCTCCTTTATCGCGATGGCAATCCTAGAGAATTAGTGGCCCTAGCTGAAACGATGGGGATAGAAGTGGTTGATCTTCAATTCCAAAAAGGACGAGATGACCCCCGTACATTTTTTGGAAAAGGCCGTTTACAAGATACTGCTGATGAAATATCTAGTGCAGTAGAAGGCCACCCTTGGCATGGCGTTGATTTAGTAATCATTCACTCGAACTCCACTCCGCGCCAACTAGTGAATATTCACGAGGCTCTCCAGGTAGAAGTCTGGGACAGAGTTCGCCTCCTTCTTTCATTATTCATTTCACATGCAGGGAGCGTCGAAGCTAGAACTCAGGTTAGAATAGCACAATTACAAGCCGATAGAACGGTACTAAGGGAGTTGGCAAACCAACAAACCACTGGAGAGCGCGCAGGATTTGGAGCAGGTGGTAAGCAAGCCATACAAGGCGTTCTAACAACCGTTTCAAGAGAATTAACTCAGTTACGCAAGAAGCAAGCCAAACATGCCTTGGCTCGCAAAGAGAGGCGTAGACAAAGAAGTAAGGGCGGAGCTAGAACAGTCGGCTTAGCAGGTTATACTAACGCCGGCAAATCCTCTCTCTTCCTCGCACTTTCTGGCAAAAAAGTATTGGTTGAAGATAAGTTATTCTCGACCTTAGAAACCACAGTCGGTCGGATGGAAATGAGTCCACGAATACTACTCGCCGATACCATCGGGTTCATCGATGAGTTACCCTCAGATTTGTTAGATGCATTTCATGCAACGCTTGACGAGTCTCTAAATTGTGACCTTCTTCTATTACTGGCAGACAGTAGTGATGATGTAGATGAATTACAAAGAAAATTATCAACTTCACGAAGAGAGGTCTTAGATCGAAGCAAAGAAGACAGTATCCGGATGAAAGTGGTACTGACCAAGAGCGATGCTGGCGGCGATATCGAAGCCGCCCAAGAAGTTGTTAGAATGATGGGTATGGATGATGCCATGGTAATATCATCTCATAGCGGAGAAGGTTTGGATGCTTTACGCGAGTCGATTATGTTCTCATTGTACGGTCCTAAAACAACGCTTGTAGTATCAACTGGAAAGCCTGGTGAGCGTGAAGCGGAATCTTTCGTTAGCCAAATCTATGACCTTGGAATAGTTACTGAAAAAGACGGCTTGGAACTAACACTTTGGTGTGGATTTGGAGAATTACAAAGATTAATTGCAAAATCAGATGGACGCATATCTATCAAGTAGGACCCATCCTAGTGATTACTATGTCCGAACTTCTGGAGGATGTTGAAAGCCTCCCCGAGGAAGAACCGCTTTTCCAATCCAGCGGTACTGTGTTCGAGATTAAAAGTTCGGACGGGCATCCAGTATTGCGGATGATAGGAATATTTGTTTTCGTTATTTGTGGCCTAGGGCTTGCGAACGGCCTCGATTTCATTTCACCAGAATCTGGCTTAGTAAGACCCCATGAATGGATAAATGGTATGGCGCAGGGAGCCGAATTTGATTCGGCAGAGTTCGAAGGGACGGTTTATTCAGAAGGAGAGCCCTTGGTCAATGCAACAGTAACTCTCGAACGTAAGAATATGGATGGAATACTCGGAGTGCCTTTCACTACGCAAACCGATTCAAATGGACAATTCGAGTTTTCAGGAGCAACACCCGGTCTAACCTCAATCGAAATTACCAGAATGAATGAAGACGGCCAGCATGATGCAGTCCGGCATAGGCTCATTTTGAATCCTCCATCCTTCTTCGAGGCCAAGGGATACACTTCAATTGACTTTGACATCCCCTCCACCGAATCGTTTTCGGACGTTGATTGTACTGGAAATTATTCAGATGGATCCTGTTTGAGGATAATCAGTTATTTTGATGAAGAAATGGAATTCCCACTTATCGATGAATCCGCAGCAGGCCTCTACATTATGGCAGGATGGGCAATGATAGGGCTTGCTTTAATTGCATCTGGGTTTGCATTTGTAGGAATCAAAAAGAGTTCTAGAGGTATGATTCAAACTTCTTGTGTGTTGGTATTCTTTACAGCAGGCCATTACTACAGCGCTTGTCTATTTTCAATAATGGCATTCGCACTCACATTTACCGTGCCCCGCAAGTCAATCATTCTCGACGCTTGATGCCGACAAACTATTCACCATCCGCCTATTAGCGGACTCATGGATCTAATTCAGGCGGCTTGGATGATTCGGGATATCGGCCAGCCTGTAAGTTCAGTTCACATCTGCGAAGATGCTTCAGTTATCGCAGGTGGATGGAATGGCGCCCTGAAAAAATGGGACCACGAGGGGGCAATATTGTGGAGCGCTCAATGTAATGACCGTATAGAATCGATTTTGATAGTCGATAATTTGGTGGTTGTAACTTCAGGTTTACATGTCACTTGCTTACTAGATGGCGAAATCCAATGGAGCCATCCTTTGGAAGGTTCTGCGGATATGTTAACATTCATGAACGGGCAAATCATTGCTACGTCCAGCGTTTATGACATAGAACATGGAGATTTTATGGAGAGCGCAATATGGAAATTTAGCCCAGGTGGCGAATTAATTCAAGTTGACAGAATGGACGAGAGGCCATGGTTTATTCATCCAAGTGATGAGTTGATTGTTGGTCTAGGGCGCCCTAAGTGCGGGGTGCTAATTGGCGATACCCATCTGGATTTAGCAACTGAATCTCCTGTAACCTGTGGTGGATACGGCGGTAAGCGCGTATTATTCGGACATGCTGATGGTACAATTTCATCTTTAGATGGTGCTACGATTTCCAAAGAAAGCTCTTCAATAGAATCACTAGATTGCACAGAGGCAGGCTTCACTGCAGCCTTAGAATCGGGAAAATTAGTTTCACGAAATATCGAATCACAAGAGATTTGGACATCTGAAGGTGAACAGATTACTACTCAATCTTCAAGTTTTGAAGGACTCAATTGGTGCGGGCGTAAATCAAATGATTCAGGCTCCATTGAAGTTAGAGATACTAGCGGCGATTTGATTGCTTCAGCAAAAACAGCGCCCCCTCGAGTTTCAACATCAAGTGCAAATCGAATCGCATTCGGATTTGAAGATGGTCAGATTTTAATTTGGGAGAAGGATTTGTTCGAACGCCGTTCAAGTGAGAAATCCTCTGCATCAGACGATAGGAGATCTGCCCTGGCTGCGAGACTCCGTTCCTTGCGAGAATAATGTTATTTCTTGGCTTTTTATTCCAGTGGATGCAGTGGAAAGTATCGTCGCAGACCCACGTTTCCGCTGGAAAAAGGCCGAAAAAAGCGTAAAGTTTATTTGCTTCCGCCACTCACGTGATTCTTGCCGCTCCTCAAGGAGTGGTGGAGGACTTCTTCGGAAGTCTTCCGGGACCCTTGCCAACCGGCCTGCTCAAACCGAGCAAAGTGTTGGTCACAAACCCTGGAGACAGGGCAAGTGAGGCAATCAGGGAGAGACTAAACTTTCGGGTTTGGTAAGTCCCCTTGCCCACAGGACGATCTGGAACTTCGGTGAAGGATGGCCACAAGACCTTCGGGAATTGTGGTACAGGGAGGGCTGCAACTTCGGTTGCAGAGGTACCAACTACTGTGCAATCAGCCGGGAGGAGTAGCAGTAACAGTTCTTCGGGACAACTTCAGCTACAACAAACGGCTAGGTAGAAAGCTTCGGCTTGATACCATCGGGCGGAAACCGAGCTAGGAAAGCGACCTTCGGGAAGCAGAACTGGAAACGGACCTACCACGGACGGAAACCGCGCTGTACCTTCTTCGGAAGGTACGGAGACGGACCTCCGAGGTCAAAGACCGGATTGGAGAGTGACTTTCGGGAAACTCACCAATAACGGATTGGCCACCGTTGGCGGAAACACGAGCACTTCGGTGCAAAATGCGGAAACCAACACCGGTTGAAAGGAATCAGAACTCTCGGGTTCTGTGGACTGAGACCACCCTGGGAACTAACCACTTCGGTGGAAGGTGAACAGGTCCCGGCCGCTGGGAAGAAGGCATCTTGGAAACAAGAATGTCAACGATCTGGAATCCACTCTTCGGAGTGAAGGAAGGTGACGACGACCCGGCAGCCACCAGCGGAGGCTGGCAGGG
>CEQX01027253.1_pt1 | contig 12549 bp, 9 predicted proteins | sample 356261 | NCBI WGS metagenome assembly CEQX01 (sample SAMEA2621076, study PRJEB7988) | marine metagenome | isolation source: saline water (ENVO:00002010), including | reverse complement strand
TAAAGATCAAGTAAGGTCCAAGTCTTTAAGGAAAGAGAAAAGCAAAATAGAGTCACAGCTGAGAGAGTTTTCTAAATCTAGATCAATCTTTGGCGGAATTTTTGGTAAACCTGATCCAGTTTACATTTTGCATCGTGGCGATGCCGAGCAACCGAAAGAGGAAGTTACCCCAACTGTGCTGAGCGCACTCGGTGATTTGTCTTTGGCAAAGGATGCTCCAGAATCGGAGCGTCGGGTAGCGCTTGCAAAATGGATCGCTAATGAGCAAAATCCTCTAACAGCTCGTGTTGCAGTTAATAGGATATGGCAGGGACATTTTGGGATCGGAATCGTTGAGACAGCAAATGACTTCGGTAAGATAGGTGCCGCTCCATCTCACCCCGAGCTACTTGACTGGTTGTCTAAGGAATTTATCCATTCAGGTTGGTCAGTGAAGCACTTGCACAGATTAATTGTTCTATCTGAAACTTATCGTCAATCGGAACAGATCGTCAGCTATGCAAATGCTAAAGATGCTGAAGTGCGACTATTGTGGCGGTTTCCATCCCGCCGACTGGAAGCAGAAAGTATTCGCGATGGGATGTTGGCAGTTAGCGGAAGACTGAATTTGAAGACCGGCGGACCTGGCTTTGATCTATTTTCTTCACGCGGTGGACTCAGTGGATTTCCTCCGATCTTAAAATTTCAAAATGATGGCTTGCGCCGTATGATCTACGCTCACAAAATTAGAATGGAGCCTGATTCAGTTTTTGGCGCTTTCGATTGTCCTGATGCGGGCCAGAGTGTATCACGCAGACGACAGAGCACGACACCAATTCAGGCGCTTAATCTGTTTAATAGTCAGTTCACGGTCGATGAGTCCAAAGCTATGGCAGAGCGCGTTATGAAAGATGTTGGGACCAAGGTGCCTGCTCAAGTCATGCGCGCGTATTGGCTCGCTTACGGAAGGGATCCGCAACCCGACGAAATGATTGACGCAGAATCGGTAGTACACCGACATGGTCTTGAAACACTATGCCGTGCAATATTCAATAGTAACGAATTTCTTTTTATTCCATGAGAAACGGCGCCGAACATATTTCACCAAGCGGGCGACAGCTATTGGATCGACGCGCTTTCCTAGACAACAGTGCTACTGCACTGAGTTCTATTGCTTTGACCAGTTTGCTAGGAACCGAAGGATTGCTCGCCACAAAAGGACCAGCGATTGATCCATCGCGACCTTATGCTCCTCGTGCGCCGCACTTCGCTCCGAAAGCAAAGAATGTACTCGTGATCTTCTGTCCGGGAGCCGTTAGCCAATTGGAGACATGGGACTATAAGCCAGAATTAATTAAACAAGACGGTAAACCTCTGGTTGGAGGACCGGCAGTGACTTTTCAGGGGCCCGCAGGCAATCTGGCACAGCCACAGTACGAGTTTCGGCCACGAGGACAAACCGGAAAAATGGTTTCGGAGATGATTCCGCACCTCGCGGAACTGACCGATGATATCGCATTCATTCATTCGCTTACTAGCAAATCAAACACTCACGGACCCGCGGAAAATTTTCTCTCTACTGGTTTTGTTCAGGACGGTTTCCCAAGCATGGGAGGATGGGTTAGCTATGCATTGGGGAGTGAAAATAATAATCTGCCTGCTTTTGTATCGATCCCCGATCCTAGGGGAATCCCGCAATCTAGTGTCAATAACTGGGGGCCAGGATTCCTTCCGGCGGAGTTTCAAGGAACGCCATTCAACGCCTCCAAACCGTTACTGCATTTGAATTCGCCAGCTGGAATATCAACAAAACAAAATCAGGCCGCCCGTTCGCTCCTTCAGAAGATGAATACCCGTCATCTCGAACAGCATCCGGGCGACGGCAAACTCGCTGCCCGTATTGCTAGTTATGAACTTGCAGCGAAAATGCAACTCAGTGTCCCGGAAATTAATGATATAAACTCAGAGCCGGCTCACGTCTTAAAGAGCTACGGTGCGGACAATGCCTCGAACCCCATCAAGGCAGGATTCGCAAAGAACTGTATTCTTGCGCGAAGATTGATTGAAAAGGGCGTTCGTTTTGTTCAATTATTCAACGGTGCCTACGCTAGTGGTGGACAACTTAACTGGGACGGACACAAAGACCTCAAGAAACAGTATGATGTACATGCCGAAATTCTTGACCAGCCGGCTGCGGCACTCATCAAAGACTTGCGTGATCGTGGTTTGCTCGAAGAAACCCTAGTCGTGTGGTGTACCGAATTTGGACGCATGCCAATGTTCCAAAAGGGTGCAAAAGGGCGTGACCATAATCCTGACGGGTTCACCTGTTGGATGACTGGAGCAGGCGTTAATTCTGGCGTGAGCCACGGAGCTACGGACGAACTTGGACGTAAAGCCATTCATGACGTGCACCCGCTATATGATTTTAACGCAACGATTCTGCATCTCCTCGGTCTTGATCATGAGCAGTTGACATTTTACCACAATGGTATCGAGAGGCGACTTACTAATGTTGAAGGGGATGTGATCAAAGAAGTAATACTATAAATTCCTAAATTCACTTCAGCTAGCACTTGCAAGTAATATATTGGTTTAGCATGTTATTAATGAAGTATTTTTGAACGATGCAAGATGCCCCGATAATTGAAACCACTGAACAGATAATGTTTTATGATACGGATGCTGCCGGAGTAGTTCACAATATTGCTTACCTAAGGCTTATTGAAAGAAATCGGACCTTATTGGGTTCACAGCTTGGTCTTGATTATAAAGAGATGTCAGCGAAGCAGACTTATGCAGCTGTTGTTAGGACAGAGATTGATTACAAGAGTCCCGGTTTATTGGGAGATGATGTTGTAATACGAGGTTGGCTTGCTGAGGTTAATAAAGTTAGATTTTGGTGTGAGTTTGAAGTTAATCGTATTTCAGATCAAAAAAATTTGGTAAAATCTAGGCAGCAACTCGCGTTAGTTAAGATGCCGGAAGGTAAACCTGTAAGATTACCTGGCCATTGGAAAAATTATTTTAAAGATGGAAAAAATTAAAATAATCATTGCTTATGACGGTAGTAATTACAAGGGTTGGCAGATACAGCCGGGTGAACGTACCGTTCAGGCTTCATTAGAGTTAGCAATAAAAAAAATCACTGGCAAAGATGTGAGGGTACAAGGCTCGGGACGTACTGACACTGGGGTTCACGCATTGGGACAGGTGGCACATTACGAGGTTTCTGAAGAATCAAAAATGAATTCTGGTGAATGGCAAAGAGCACTAAATGTAAACCTGCCAAAAACTATACGCATTCTTTCTGTCGAAAAGGCACCAATAGATTTTCATGCTCGTTTTAGTGCTAAGGCAAAAATATATAGGTATGAAGTCGACACTTCACCAGTACTAGCTCCCCATAAGGTTGACAGAGTTTGGCACCATCCAGAAAAAATTGATGGTGAAGTTTTGAAAGAGGCCTGCCAACTTTATGTTGGAACGCATGACTTTGCATCCTTTGCTGTGAATCGTGGAAACGGTGTCTCTGTAAGTACAGAAAGAACGATTTTTTCGGTAGATGTGGACTCTCGTCAGGACACGGTGAGCATGTCTTTTAACGGGAGTGGATTTTTATACAAAATGGTTAGACTTTTAGTTGGTGCAGCTGTTCGGGTAGCAGAAGGCAGGGAAGATATAAAATGGATTAAAGAGATGCTACGAGATCCAGGTAGAAATAAATGTCAATACTGTGCTAAGCCTGATGGCTTGTATCTAGTTGAAGTGTCTTATTGATTTCCTTAATCTTGTTTTAAGAGATTTAACGCACTCACAAGAGCTTTGACTCCAGCTATTTCAATTGAAGGATCAACTCCGCATCCCCATGCTTCATCTCCTTCGATTCCTTCTAGAAATATGTAAGCTGCGGAATCAGCATCAGATCCACCCTTGATCGCATGAGATCGATAATCTGTAAGTTTAAATGATTTCTGGCCAACTGACTCTAAAGCATTAACAAAAGCATTAATGGGGCCGTTTCCGGCACCCTTAATTTCATACTCTTTGCCGGCAGTTAGTATTTTTGCCTTGCAGCAAACTTGACCATCTTCTCCTTCATTATGTAATATTTCATACTCATTAAGGCAGAGTGATTTTTCAACATTCACGAATTCTTTTTTAAATGCATCAAGAATTTCCTGATTCGTTAATTCCATACCTTTAGAGTCAGCAAGTTTGTAGATTTTCGATCCTACAATTGGCTGCATTGGTTTAGGAATATCAAAACCATATTCACGGTCTAGTATATATGCAATGCCGCCCTTTCCGGACTGGCTATTGATTCTAATAATGGCTTCATAGGTTCTGCCGATGTCAGTTGGATCAATCGTTAGATAGGGAACTGCCCATTTAGATTCAGATGATCCAATTCGGTCCATTCCTTTTTTAATGGCATCCTGATGACTTCCTGAAAAAGCTGTAAATACCAAGTCACCTGCATATGGGTGCCTTTCAGGTACTTTCATTTGAGTGCAGCGCTCATAGATTTCTCTGGCTTTTGGTATATCTGAAAAGTCCAGCCCAGTCTCGATGCCGTGGCTATTCATGTTGAGTGCCACGGTAGCTATATCAAGATTGCCGGTTCTCTCCCCATTTCCAAAAAGTGTGCCTTCAACTCTATCTGCACCAGCCATAATACCTAATTCGGTAGCAGCGGTGCCGGTTCCACGATCATTATGAGTGTGTAAACTTATTTTGACAGATTCTCTATTTTTTAGGTTTTGACAAAACCACTCAATTTGATCTGCATGAACATTTGGAGTGGTCCATTCCACAGTTGCTGGGAGATTTAAAATTATTGGTTTTTCTGGGGTAGGTTGCCAGACATCCATGACGCCTTCACAAACCTCAAGTGAGAACTCTAGTTCTGTATCAGAAAAGCTTTCAGGGGAATATTCGAGGTCAACCGTTGTTTCTGGTACGGAATCAACAAGCTCTTTGATAATAGCTGTCCCTTCGATAGCAATCTTTTTTATATCGTCCTTTGATGCTCCTCCAAAAGTGATTTCTCTTTGGAGTGGAGAAGTGGAATTGTAAATATGTACTATGGCATTCGGAACCCCCTCAATTGCTTCAAAAGTTTTTTTAATCAAGTGTTCTCGTGCTTGTACGAGGCACTGTAAGCGCACGTCAGAAGGTATAAGCTTATCTTCTACTAATTTACGAACGAAGTTAAATTCGGTTTCAGACGCTGAAGGAAAACCGATTTCAATTTCTTTGAAACCAATTTCTACAAGCAATTCGAATAGCTCTAATTTTTGGGACACGTTCATTGGCACGGCAAGTGCCTGGTTTCCATCCCTAAGGTCGACGCTGCACCAAATAGGTGAACTCGAGATAGTATTATCTGGCCATGTACGATTAGGAAGATCGACAGCTTTGAAGGCTTTGTACTTATTTAAGCTAGATGGCTTCATTGAGTTTCGGGGCAAGATTCGCCCATTATTCCTTAAGTTCTAAAGGTTAGTTTTTATGTTTTAAGCTAATTACCAAGATAAAGTAATAATGTTGACTGGGTTAAATCTTCCACAGCCATTACTTTGAAATATTTTCTTAGCGCATTCATAATTTTGAGGCTTTTCAAGATAATGCGTTGAATTGTGAAGTCAATATTGGCTATATGAGCCGAAAATGCGTCATCTCCTAAAACATGCGTCAAATTATTGTTATAGAGGATAGGTAGTTAAATTCAGGCAAATATTATTCTGAGGATTATAATTTTATATTAATTGCCAGTTTCAGATTGTCATAATGGCTTCTTAGCTCTTTTCTTAATGCTGTATGAAAAGTATGACTGGATTTGGCAATGGTGAGGTTCTTATCGGTGACTTGCTGTATCGAGTTGAAATCTCATCAGTGAATAGAAAACAGGCAGATATTGTTATTAATATGCCACGTGAGCTCACGGCTCTTGAAACTCGTGTTAGAAAAATGATTAAAGAGTCAGTTTCTCGAGGCAGGGTTAATGTAAATATTTTTGTTAAAGCTTCGAGTTCTGAAGGTGGTACAATTAATGTTAACAAAGATTTGGCAAAACAATACTATGAAGCGTTACAGGGTTTAGAATTAGATTTGGGGGGCAATAATTTTACTGAGAATTTTGATCCCATGCGTGCAAATGGAGTAATAAATTTTGGGGTCTCCTTACCTGAGGCGGAGGACGCATGGGTGCATGTTCAAGAGGCTTTAAGTCAAGCCGTTGCGCATTTAATTAAAATGAGATCAGATGAAGGGGCTCACCTAAAGGCAGATTTGGAAGTTAGGCTTGATAAGATTAAGAATAATTTAGAGAGAATCTCAGAGTACGCTTCGCATGTCGTAGAGCGTCACAAAGAGAACTTATTTAAAAGGTTAGCCGCTTCGGGTTTAGAGTTGGATTTAAATGATGAGCGCGTAATCAAAGAGATCGGAATTTTTGCAGACAGATGCGATATTACGGAAGAAATTACCAGACTCGAAAGTCATTTTATTCAATCGGAAAAATATTTTTCTAGTAACGAAGCAGTTGGAAGGCCCCTAGACTTTCTCGTTCAAGAAATTAGCCGAGAGCTTAATACTATTGGTAGTAAAGCTAATGATGCGAACATTGCGCAATCCATAGTGGAGACTAAAACAGAACTGGAGAAAATTAGAGAGCAGGTTCAAAACGTTGAATAAATTCTTATGGAAAATTTAGATTATTCTCAGCAATCCAGATCCGGTATCCTGTTTTTATTGTCTGGGCCAGCAGGATCTGGAAAGTCGACTCTCTTGAGACGCGCTCTTAATGAATGTGATAATGTTTTCTTTTCTATTTCATGTACAACAAGACCACCTAGAGAAGGGGAAACTGATGGTAAGGATTATCATTTTTTGAACGATGATGAGTTTAACTCAAAGATAGAGAATAATGAATTCTTAGAGCATGCGATCGTGCATAAATGGAAATATGGGACCATAAGGGATTCAGTAAAAAAAGTCCTAGAGGACGGAAAAGACATTATAATGGATATAGACGTACAAGGGGCGCGGCAAGTGAGAGAATGTGCTGATGGGGTTATATCTAGTGCACTAGTAGATATATTTATTACTACAAAAGACGTTTCTGAACTTGAGACAAGGTTGCGAGGGCGAGGTAGTGAGGATTCTGAGACCTTTAATCTAAGAATGAAAACTGCAAGTGAAGAACTTAAGGAATGGGATAGCTATACCTATTGTATTATTAGTGGGACGCCTGATGAGGATTTTGAGACCTTATCCTCTATAATAAAATCGGAGAGGACAAAAGTGCAAAGAATGAGCAATTAGCGTAACGCGTTTCTGTACGTCACAATTCCACTAGCAATTCCACTAGAGAGTATCGACAGATAAGAGGAGCTAGCGATTTTTTTAGCTTCAACAGGGTTGCTTAAAAATCCTCCTTCTATGAGTACCGCAGGCATTGATAAACCAGCCAATACAGTGAACCTGTCTCTTTTAATGCCTCTATCATCCGCTTGTGTTTTCTTCATAATGGATGCATGTACCGCAGTAGCCAAAGCTATATTTTCTGAGTCTCTGATATTACCCTTCAGAAAATTATTTCGAACACCTCTGTCATTATGAGTTCCAGAACCTTGAGGGCTTAGCGCATAAGTTTCTATTCCTTTAGCGGTGTTGTTAATAAAAGAGTTGAAGTGAATTGATACAAAGATGGCATTTGGAATTCGGTTAGCGAATTGGACGCGTTTACCAAGTGTGGGATAAAGGTCGGAAGATCGCGTCATTCGGACTCTGAAACCTTTCCTCTCTAAGTCTTTCATTAGAATTTTGGAAAGTCGAAGATTAAAGTCTTTTTCTTTTCCGTAATTATTTACGCTACCAGGGTCGCTGCCGCCATGACCAGGATCAATAATGACAGTATCAAACCGCTTCGCAGTTTTAATGTAACTAGGACGAAGAACGGGATCTATAAGCTTAGCTAAATCAATTCTTGAAAAAAGATAATCACTATTTTTTGAGATAACCTTATAACTTAAACGAAATAATACAGAGTTGATGTATAAATTGTCTGAGCCGTTTTTTATGCTCATTGTTATCTTGCCAGATTGAAACTTTAAATTTCCATTAGTAATTTTTAGAGAATCAAATCGATAAAAATTTTTGATGTTTTCTGCCGTCACATAGTCCCGACCATTCTGTTTAATAATGTTCCAAGCGGCACCATTTGCTATAGGAGTAATGAGAAAAAATAAGATGAATAGAATGAATCCCAGCCTTGGAATACATTTTTTTTGGAGTTTCTTTGGGAAATTAATCAGGGCTAAATGTGCGGTTTTGAGGTTAATTTAAGTCAATATGGGCATGAGTTTAATGCTATAATTAAATTCACTATTAATTAGATTTTGCAAATTGGGTTTCTTTCAAGTTATTTCCGATCTCATGTCAGTCGAAATATCAAAGGCTTACGAACCAACAAAAGTTGAAGAAAAGTGGTTTTCCAAGTGGATTAGCGCTAAAGCTTTCCATGCAGATCCTTCATCCGATAAGGAAGATTACGGTATTGTAATCCCACCGCCTAACGTTACGGGCGTCCTTACTCTTGGTCACGTTTTAAATAATTCTATTCAAGATATTTTGGCAAGGCGTGCTCGATCAAAGGGCAAAGAGGTTCTTTGGTTGCCTGGAACTGATCATGCAGGTATCGCGACTCAGTCAAAAGTAGAAAGACATTTAAGAGAGACTGAAGGCAAGGGTCGTCGCGATATAGGTCGAGAAGCCTTTCTTGAACGTGCTTGGGAATGGAAAGAAAAGCATGGAGGCATCATTATAAAACAATTGCAGAAGTTGGGGTGCTCATGTGACTGGGGCAGGGAGCGTTTCACAATGGATGAAGAGTACTCACTAGAAGTTCAAAAATGCTTCGTTCATTTTTTTAATAGTGGGAAAATATACCGAGGAAAGAGAATGGTTAATTGGTGCCCGTCTTCTTTAACGGCTCTTTCCGATGAGGAGGTGATAATGAAACCTCAAAAGAGTAAGCTTTTTTATATGAGGTACGAAATCGTTGGTCGTGAAGGAGAGTACCTAGAGATAGCAACGACAAGACCGGAAACGCTAATGGGTGATAGTGCTGTGGCTGTTAACCCTAAGGATGAAAGGTATGCTGGCCTTATAGGAGAGAAAGCTCTTAGGCCATTTCCCGAGGCTGAGATACCAATTATAGCCGATGAACATATTGATCCAGAATTCGGCACTGGAGTTCTTAAGGTGACTCCTGCTCATGATAAAGCTGACTTTGAAATAGGCATAAAGAATGATCTTGAAATTATTGATGTTCTTAATGCAGACGGAACTCTTAATGAGTTAGCAGGTGAAGAATTTTCAGGTATGGATAGGTTTGAGGCTAGAGATCATGTCGCTGCAAAACTTGATGACATGGGATTACTTGTGAGAGTGGAGGATTATGAAAATAACGTTGGATTTAGCGAAAGGGCCGATGTTCCAATAGAGCCTAGAATATCGATGCAATGGTTTTTGAAGTATCCAAAAGTCGAAGAATCAATTGCTGCAGTCTCCGATCATAATATTCAGTTTAGGCCTGAAAGGTGGGCCAAGACTTACAGTCACTGGATGCAAAACATTCAAGATTGGTGCATTAGTCGACAGCTTTGGTGGGGACATCGTATTCCAGTCTGGTATCGTAAAGACCGTGCAGAAGAATTACAAAGTGCTGAATCTCTCGATAAAGAAACGGCTGGTGATGCTTTGCATGTTGGTGTTGATCCTCCTCAAGATGAAGAAAATTGGATTCAAGATGATGACGTTCTTGATACATGGTTTAGTTCATGGCTATGGCCATTTGCAACTATGGATGACTCGACAAGACAAAAATTTTATCCAACGGCAGACCTCGTAACGGGCCCAGACATTATATTCTTTTGGGTGGCTCGTATGATAATGGCTGGTTATGAATTTACTGATGATAAGCCATTCTCGAATGTTTTCTTTACGAGTATTATCAGAGACAAAAAAGGAAGGAAGATGTCAAAGAGTTTAGGTAATTCACCTGATCCTCTTGATCTTATCGCTAAGTATGGCGCTGATGCTCTTCGTTTTTCCATCATGCGAATCGCACCTTCTGGAACAGACGTTCGTTTTATTGAAAATAAAAATAAAGATGAAGCTGATGGAAATGATTATCCACAAGTTGAGGAAGGGCGAAATTTTGCTAATAAGCTTTGGAATGCTGCAAGGTTTCGTCAGATGCAAGGAAGTAATGATGAGGTTAAAAAACTTCCCGGTTTTGAAAAATTATCAATTTATGATATAGACATTCTTAGTAAATTGGATTCTCTCAATGAGGAATTAAGCGAATCGTATTCATCCTACAAGTTTCAAGAAATAGCGAATAAACTGTATGACTTCTTTTGGAGTGAGTTTTGTGACTGGTATCTTGAGTCTATTAAGTTGAGTTTAAGAGATGACGCTGATCAGGAACGCAGAAAAATTGTGCTGACGGTATTTGATACCATCTTATCTGGATATTTGATGCAACTTCATCCTTATATGCCTCATATTACAGAGGAGCTTTGGGAAAAACTTGGTTTTGGTAATGACGGCGAGTTACTAATGCAGCGCATTTTGCCAAAGGAAAAAATACTTTCTGGATACGATAAAAACCTAGTTCAAGAAGCGTCTAACAAAACGAGCGCTATACATGAAGCAACGACTAAGGCTCGTCATATTAAAGCTCAGTACAATTTAGCAGCTAACCGCAATGTGAAATTTTTATTACAGACTCAAAGTAATTGGGTTCAGGGTGAGTTGGAAGTATTAAAGTTGCTCTGTGGCGCAGGCGAAATTGTTATTGATAACTCATACGAACCTAGTCCTGGCACACCAACATTCCTTACTCAAATTGGAAAAATGTTCATGCCACTTGAGGGACTCGTTGATATTGAGGCAGAAAAGACAAGAATTAATAAAGAAATTCAGAAAGTCGAAAAGGATTTAAAACAAACGGTTGGTAAATTATCTAATCCAAAATTCACGGAGCGCGCGCCTCAAGAAGTTGTTCAAGAAAACCTTGATAGAAAAGATTCTATGAAGAAAAAATTAGAGCAGTTACAGGAAATGTTGCAGAATCTTTCTTAAATGTGTAGATGTCTACAGAGTAAATTAATAATTAATTAGTGGACACTGAAAAAGACAGCTCTGACAAAGCAACAAAAAGCTATTTGGAAAATAATGAAGACGACCAGGTTTCTTCAATCGAATGGCATGAAGCTAGTGTAGATACTGAGGGTGATATTGAAGATTTAGCCGAGGTCGTAATTACTAGCAATATCGATAAAGAAATAGAGCCGTTACATCACACTAGTTCAATTAGCGGAAATAGACCCGTTGATCTATCTTCAATTAGGAATGAAACTGATGAGATCACTCAAAAAAGTTATTTACAAAACGCTGAAGAAGAGAGTGATTTTTTGGACAAATCAAAGCTCGTAAGCGTTGATGATTATAGGGAAGGTAAAACACTGGTGAAACCTCTTGAGGGAAGACATTTCGGCAATAGAACAGGTTTTGAGGATGCAAAGCCAAGTTTCTTATCGGGTCGTTTTGCGCAGTATAAAGAGCGGGGGGTTCCGTACCCTCAGCCTAGAAAGCTTTTTTATACAAGTTTACTAGTCATGATGACTCGAGTGGCCCTTCTAGTTACACTCGGGATTCTTGTTCTTTCATTTTTTGTTGCAACGACCGGCATCATTATGAATAAGACTGACTTTGGTCTTTGGGTGGTTGTTCCTGTAGTTAGTATATTTTTGTTATTGTGCTTGATTCACTTTACAGCCACTAATCAAACAAGATGTAGAGTTTGTAGTTGTCAGTTCTATAGATTTCGGAGGTGTGATAAACACCGTCTTGCACACCGAATTCCAATATTTGGATATGCATTTGGCTCAGCTTTGCACTTGGTTTTATTTAAATGGATGCGATGCATGTATTGTGGTACAGCAATTCGTTTGCGGCAAAAAAAGGAACTAGAAGAAACGACCGAAGAATAAAATTTTTTGTTCACTCACGGTTTTTGGAATCGATCCATATTGTGACTGGTCCGTCATTTATCAGTTCGATTTGCATAGACGCACCAAATTTTCCTGAGCAGATATTTTGTTGAGTTTTGCTTTTGATCTGAGAAATAAACATTTCATAAAGAGGCATAGCATGATCAGGCTTTGATGCTTTGATGAATGAAGGTCGGTTTCCTTTTTTTGTGCTAGCATGTAGAGTAAATTGACTGACTACAAGAATTTGGCCATTTACATCATTGACTGATAGATTCATCTGACTGGATTCATCTTCAAAGATCCTCATTTTTGATATTTTGGAAGTCAGCCATTCAACATCCTGCTCAGAATCTTCATCTTCTATACCTAATAAAACTAATAAACCATGATCAATTTTACTGTATTCTTCATTAGCTATATGGACTGAAGCTGAAGAGACCCTTTGAATTAGTGTTCTCATGAATGGATTATTATATTCAAATAAAATACCATCTATTTT
>CEQX01073562.1_pt1 | contig 12553 bp, 12 predicted proteins | sample 356261 | NCBI WGS metagenome assembly CEQX01 (sample SAMEA2621076, study PRJEB7988) | marine metagenome | isolation source: saline water (ENVO:00002010), including | reverse complement strand
GACATAAATACTGGAGTGATTGTAGGAATGGGAATAGTTTTCTTTTATGCAGTGCTAGGTGGCATGAAAGGGATAACATATACGCAAGTGGCTCAATATTGTGTTCTGATCTTCGCTTACTTAGTACCTGCTATTTTTATCTCAATCTTAATGACGGGCGAGCCAATTCCACAAATTGGTTTTGGCAGCACACTGGTTGATAGTCAAATCTATCTTTTAGACAAACTAGACCAAGTAACAAAGGATCTTGGTTTTACAGCGTATACGGAGAATGTAAAAACGAATATTGATATATTCTGTATAACTGCAGCTCTTATGTTTGGAACAGCTGGCTTGCCTCATGTAATTGTAAGATTTTTCACTGTGCCTAGTGTCGGTGCAGCGAGACAATCGGCTGGCTATGCCCTAATATTCATAGCTCTTCTATATACAACCGCCCCTGCGGTATCTGCTTTTGCAAGAATGAATTTGATTGATTCTATTCAAGATCAGCCATATAGCTCTTCGCCTTCTTGGTTTAAGAATTGGGAAGAAATAGGTCTAATCGCTTGGAAGGATAAAAACCAAGACGGTAAAATAAGATACTCTTCCGGAGACGCATTAGAAAATACTAAACCAAAGTATTCAGAAACCAGAGGTGATTATGGAGAAAGAGTTCTAGAAAACGAGCCAAACCTCACCAATGAGAATGAAATATACATTGATCGAGATATTATTGTCCTAGCTAACCCTGAAATAGCTCAACTTCCTGGATGGGTTATAGCTTTAGTAGCTGCTGGAGGTCTAGCAGCAGCCTTATCAACCGCTGCAGGGCTTCTATTAGTTATTTCATCATCAATTTCTCATGACTTATTGAAAAAAACTTACATGCCAAACATTACTGAGAAACAAGAATTGAGATATGCGAGGATCTCGGCAGCCATCGCTATTGGTATAGCTGGGATATTTGGTATCTATCCTCCAGCTTTCGTTGCACAAGTTGTAGCCTTTGCTTTTGGTCTTGCAGCTGCAACCTTCTTTCCTGCATTATTCTTGGGTATTTTTTACAAGAGATTAAATAAGGAGGGTGCAATTGCAGGAATGTTAGGAGGCCTTCTTTTTACAGCTTCTTACATAATTTATTTCAAATTTGTCAATCCTGAAGTTAATAATGCGGAATACTGGTTCATGGGAATTTCGCCTGAAGGAATAGGATGCATAGGTATGTTAATAAACTTTTTACTTTCGTTAAGTATCTCAAGTATTACAAATCCACCTCCAAAGGAAGTTTCGGATATGGTTAATGAAATCAGACAGCCTTAATGCTAATACCTGATATAGATCCAATAGCGGTTCAAATAGGGCCGCTAGCAGTAAGATGGTATGGACTTACTTGGCTAGCAGCTTTTTCAACTATCTATTTTCTTATTAAAAAATTTCAAAACGAATTGAACATAGATCAAGTAAGCGATTTAATGTTTTACAGTCTGTTAGGAGCTATACTTGGCGGAAGAGCTGGCTATGTACTATTTTATTCCTTCGATCAATTCATCAATAATCCTCTTTCTATCTTCGCTATTTGGCAAGGTGGATTGTCCTTTCATGGAGGTCTTATAGGTGTTCTTATAGGGTGCTATTGGTTATCAAAACGCTGGAGCATGAACTTCTTTTGGTTAATGGATAGAGTAGCGCCTTTTGTTCCTCCCGGTTTAGGATTTGTTAGATTGGGGAATTTCTTAAACTCAGAACTGCTTGGAAGACCTACAGAGGTTAGTTGGGGTGTCATTTTTCCTTCTGATCCACTGGGCCTCACAAGACATCCTTCACAGTTATATCAAGCTTTTGGTGAAGGATTGATACTTTTCGCATACATGTTATTTATATCAAGGAAGCCCAAACCAGCAATGAATATTTCTGGCCATTTTTTGGCAGGATACGGCTTGATAAGGTTTTCAACAGAGTTCTTTAGAACCCCTGATCAGCATATAGGATTTGCATTTGAAGTTTTAACTAGAGGACAACTTCTAAGCTTGCCAATGATAGCAATTGGTTTGCTTCTAATTTATTATTCACTAAGAAAAAATATTAATTGATGGAACAATATTTAAATTTACTTACAGAAATAAAAACCAAAGGTACTAAAAAAGAAGACCGCACAGGAACAGGCACAATAAGCATATTTGGTCATCAAATGAGGTTTGATCTGCAAGATGGTTTCCCCTTAGTTACAACAAAAAAGGTTAACTTCAATTCTATTCTTCATGAACTCTTATGGTTTATAAAGGGTGATACAAACATTGAATATCTTGTGAAAAATAATGTGAATATATGGAACGAATGGCCGTTCCAGAGCTGGCTTGAAAAAACAAAACAAATTAATAATTTCTCTATGCATTCTCAAGAATGGAAAAACAAGTTAAAAGAATTTATCGAACTCATTAAAACTGATTCTTCTTTCGCCAAAGAACATGGTGATTTAGGTCCAGTATATGGAAAACAATGGAGAGACTTTGAAGGTATTGATCAGCTCGGGCTTGTAGTTGAAGATCTAAAAAACAATCCTAATTCGAGGCGTCATATTGTTTCTGCTTGGAATCCTAAAGAAATTCCAATAATGATAAAATCTGGTTTACCTCCTTGTCATACCCTTTTTCAGTTTTATGTAAGTGAGGGTAGATTGTCTTGTCAGCTATATCAAAGGAGTGCGGATGTATTTTTAGGAGTACCATACAACATTGCCTCTTACGCTTTATTAACATATATGATTGCTTCAGTTACTAAGCTAGAAGTTGGAGAATTTATTCACTCATTAGGGGATACACATATATATCTTAATCATATGGATCAGGTTGAAGAACAACTGACAAGAGAGCCTCATTCGTTACCTCAATTGGAGATCAATAAAAAAGAAGACTTGTTTGATTATGTATTTGAAGACTTTAAGCTCCTAAACTATGAATCTCATCCTTTCATAAGTGCACCTATAGCTGTCTAATGGAGATAGTACTTATAGCTGCAGTCGATAAAAATCTTGGAATCGGGAAAGATGGAAAAATTCCTTGGGATATTAAAGAAGACCTTAAATTCTTCAGAGAAAATACAGAAAATACCGCGATCATTATGGGTCGTGCTACCTTCGACTCGATAGGGAGGCCATTGCCTAAAAGAAAAAATATAGTCATGACAAGGACTATCAAAAATAGAGAAGGTGTTTATGAAGTTCGTTCTTGTGCCGAAGCTCTGGAAGAAGCAATATCTTATTCTGAAAAGATAAGTATCATCGGTGGAGAAAATATCTATAAAGAATTTTTACCTTTGGCAAATAAACTGCTAATAACAGAAATACAAATCGAGGTTGACTCTCCTGATGCTTACTTTCCTTTTTGGGATAAGAGTCAATGGAAGGAGAGGTCTAGAAAAGATAGCTCAGAGAACGGTTTGGCCTTTAGCTTCGTAGAATACGAGAGGTGTTAGACGCCCAAGGCTTTCCTCTTAAGCTTTAAAGCTTCGACTCTTTCCTCTTCACCTTCTGTGTAAGTTACCCATTTTCTTGCCTGGTCTTGAACCCTTTTCTTCTTTTCTTTCTGCTTTTCCTTTTTGTCGTCGAATTGCCTTTCAGCAACATCAATACACTTCCTGAAGGATTCTATTGCAGACTCCCATTTTTGATTTTCAAAGTTTATCTGCCCCAAGAGCATATACGCTGCTGCTTCGTCTTTTAATTTCCCCTTTTTTATACCATCCAAAATTGCAGACTCTGCTTTATCGAACTCATCTAAACTAAAGTGAACTTGGCCGAGGAATATAAACAACTCGCCTTCCTTAGATTTTGTTGCGGCTTGCTTATAATAAGGTTTAGCTCTTTCAAGCTCTTTTGCAGCATGCCAATATTGAGCTGCAGCTTTGAGAGTCTTTTCTTCTTTTTTTACTATTCCTTGGTTAAGACCATCTTCGATAACCTTTGCAGCCTTACGAGGGTTTTCAAACATAAAGAGAAGTTGCGATAAAGCTGTAAACTCTCTTTGTTTGTCTAAGAGACGATCATCATAAGCAGCTTCAAGAGCTCCCATTTGATCTAGTTGCCTGTCTTTTTGACCGTATAAGCCTGATAGGTTTGTCCAATATCTTTTCTTTGGATAGTGTTGAACTAAAATTTCATATATCGGCAGAACTTCCAAGTCCTTTTTTAGCTCAGAGTATAAAGCCATCTTTAATAAATAGTGATTCTCTTTTGCTACGCCTTTCCTTGTTTCTCCAGTCTCTATCATTTCGCCTGTTTCATTTCCCTCGGCGTCCAACACAGCTACTTTAATAGGTATATCTCTAGATTCTTGAATTTTGATAGCTGTATCTATGGCCTCAACGGAATTTTGAAAATCTTCTACTTGGTAATAAGCTTGAGCTAATAATCCAAAACCATCAGAGCTGGGTTCTTCTTCATTATCTAACCACTCAAGTAAATATCTAATTGAAGTTTTATAATCTTCAGCTATGTATGAAAGTTGAGATAAAGAATATATAGCGCCCTGTCTTTCTTGATCACTAGAATCTTCTTCGGCAATTAAGTTCTTGTAAGCTCTCTCAGCCAGGTCATATTGCTCTCTAGAGAAGTAAATATAACCTCGATAGTAATACATTTTGGATTTATCAGTACTCGTGAACTTAGAGTCAATAAAACCTACAGGCTCAAGAGCCAGTAGAGCCTCATCCCACTGCTCTGCTTCGATAAGAGGTACAAGATTTTGCAAAATTCGTTGCATTTTCTTGCTAGGTAGTTTTGTGCGTCTCCTCTTTTTCTTTTTCTTTTTTTCATCCTCAGCAGCTTCTAAAGAGCTTCCTTTATAGTCTAAAGGAGATACACCGAGAGTCACAGGCAATAAACTTATTACTGTCGTCATTAACAGTAACTTCAAAGGATAACTTAATTTAATCATATCTTTCTAAGCACATCCCTCAGGAGTATAGTCAGCGGGCTTACTCGGGTCATCAATCTTGAAAACAATAATTGTTCTCACATTTGGTACCTCTATCGCCTCGCCATCTCTTATCTGAGGTTTATATTTATATTTTAATGCTGATCTCATTGCAGCTCTGTCGAAAATTCCTGAAGGAACTGACCATTCCACTTCTGGTTCTTTAGTAGACCCAACTTTAGTAACGGTAAATTTTAACATCACGCAGCCTTCAATGCCCCTTTCAAGGGCTCTTCGAGGATATACAGGAGGGACCTGAAAAATAGGAACGTATGATCCATCAGCGAAAACACCAGCTTTTTTACCTTTAAAACCTAAATTTGGTCTAGCTGCTGATGTATCTAAATCTGCTGGAGGGGTCATGTCGAATTCTGGAGGCATAGTCTCAGGTGGTGGCTCCTCTTCTTGAGGTCGTTCCATATCCATCATTAGCTCAAGCTCTCTCTCGGGCATTGTTACATCGGCGATTTTAATAGATTTATCGTCTAACTCTACATCACCGACATCAATCAAAGCTTGCATTATATAAAATATTGCAACAGTTAGTGCCAGCGACCCAGAAAGAGTTGCCCCTAGCATTTTTAGATTTTGTTCAGCAAAAAATCCCATAAAAATTAAAATTTAGGTTCAGAAGCTAGTGAAATTGCGTAAACACCTGCCTCTCGCGACTGATCCATAACTTGAATAATCGCATCTGCTTGGGCTTTTTCGTCCGCTTGAATAACAACAGAACCCTGAGGATTATCGGCTAAAAGCTTAGTTATGTTAGCTTTCACCTGCCTAACATCTACTCTTCTACCATCGATCCAAATGTCATTTGTAGCACCAATTGCTATTAAAATTGCTGCATTTTCTTGTATGTTAGAAGTCTCAGCATCAGGTCTATTGACTTCCAATCCAGGTTCTTTGATAAAATTCGCGGTCACAATAAAAAAGATAAGAAGAATGAAAACAACATCCAGCATAGGTGTTAAGTTAATATCTTCTTCTTCAGCAACTGCGCTACTTATTGGTGATCTTCTCATAATATATCTCCTATTCAGCGACTAACTGGTCGACTAATAAATCCTTTTCCTTTTGAGCTCTATTGATTAAAAATTGGTTAGCTAGAGTACCCGTCAAGGCTACAGCTAAGCCCGCCATAGCTGGAATAGTAGATCTAGAGACTCCACCCGCCATAGCTTTTGCATCCCCACCCCCAGTCACGGCAAGTAAATGGAATACTTCTATCATTCCGGTAATCGTTCCAAACAAACCAAACAAGGGGGCTATACCAACACACATCTTAATTAGTCCTAGATTCTTGTCGATTCTGATTTCATTTTCAGAAATCAACATGTCTCTTATAGCTTTTGAGTTCCAGCTTGATTTATCATGCCTTTTTTCCCACTCGGAGACAGAAAGACTTAAGTAGTTTCTGTGAGTGAAGAAATAAAACCACATTCTCTCAAAAATTAGAAACCACATGACAAAAGCAAGAAGTCCAATTAAGTAGAGAACATCTCCACCTCTTTGCATAAAGGCAAAAAGGGCGTCTGAAAAGTTATAAAAAAATTGCATCCTTTATTTTTTTAGATTTCTATTCTGTTCCCTCTGATCTTTTAGCAGCCATACCTGTACTATGTTCCTCAATAGTGCCTAATATTCCTCTTGAAATATTATTGACAGTTGCATACATAAAAGTGGTTGGTATTGCTACCATTAAGCCTAACCATGTTGTAACTAGTGCAGTTGATATACCACTTGCCATTGTCTTTGGATCGCCCGTTCCAAAAAGAGTAATCATTGTGAAAGTTTCAATCATTCCTATTATCGTTCCAAATAGACCCATCAAAGGTGCCACAACAGATACGATTTTCAAAACCCAATTCAGACCTTCGACACTTGGCCTCTCTTTGAGAATTTGTTCAGCCATCTTAAGCTCTAAGGTTTCAGTGTCTGCTTCCTTATCTTCCTCAGCAATTTTTAAAATTCTACCCAGAGCATTGTCGTTAGATAAAGTAGGAGAATTTGCTTGATTTATAACCGAACCTCTCATATTCCATAGCTCATAGAATCTCCAAATGAACAGAAGAGTGGCAAGAACTCCTATTATCATTAATATGGTTCCTACAGCTCCTCCCTCTTGCATCTTGCCCCATGTGCTTGGCATAGATATCAAACTTGCCAAAAGAGATCCTCCCTGTGGCCCAGTAGGGTCGACTGCAAATTGAACAGGAAAAGAGCTTCCATTAAGTATGTCAGAGGTCTGAGAAGTATATCTTCCCGCTGGTTGAGACGGAAGTTCAGAATATGCTCCACGAGATGGTGAATATGTTAAGTACTGTCCATCAGATACAACGTTGAAATTACCAACCCTTACAACATCTCTGTTTTCAACATTTCCATCGACTGTTATCACTTCAGTATTAAATTTGACTACTTCGCCGGAAGCATTTATTTCTCTCTGTAATTCATACCACAAAGTTTCTAATTCCTGAATGGAAGCTAATTTTATTCCTTCGTTCATCTTTGAACCTAAAGCAGTCATGAACTCTTCCCTATCCTTACCAAATTGGGCTGCAGTAATGGATTGCTCCATAATATTTCTTGCTTCGGTAGTATTTCCCGCTAGATGACCAAATATTTCATTTAACGATCCTAGTCTTTCTCTTAATTGTTCTTCTGCAACAACTAATAAGGCTTCATTAGCTTCAAATTTTTGTTCTAATCTGGCCGCTTCTCTTTCAAGACGTGCTCTTTCATCTTTAGCATCAGAGAGAAGCTTAGCTTGTTTATTCTTTTCGTTTCTAAATTGGGATTCCCTGTCTCTTTGTTCTTGAGTGTCCGCAAATTGACCCTGTTTTACTATCTCCAAGAGTTCTTGAGGATTAGACGGCTCAACCGCCTCCTCTTCTGAAAAAGAAGCAAAAGGAATAGTAAGAAGACTAGTTAAGATTATAAAAAGTTTAAGATTTTTCATTTTAGTTAGCCTCCGTTGCTGCAGGCAAAGGTAATTCCATAAGGTCAACCGTTGCTAGTTTATTTGCTATCCTGAGGCCTCTTTTAGTAGGATTGCGGTAACTATTATCCAATGCTTCCCATGATCTTGCCTCATTATTCCATGCCAATGTTTGAGTTTCATCAGCTGTTTGGAAAACCATAGCCAACCTTCCAACTCTAAGTATATTTCCTTCTATTAATTCTCCATCTATGACGATACTATCTTTATAGGCATCGATCTTTCTTCCATATTCCGCTTCAACATTAAATGCCTCAAGCACCTGCCTAAGTCCTTCAGCTGGAGAAACAGTTGGATTATCCAAGGCTGCCTTTGCAAAGGCTATACGTTCTTTTCTTTCAGCTAAATGAAATGGTAAATCCAACTCAATAGATGTTTCAACTCCTGCCAACATACGTCTTGTGAATGGAGGAATTTGTCTTTGCATTATTTGAGCTTCTTTTAAAGTTTTATCAATTTCTTTTAAACGCTCTTCCTGGCGTTGAATCTGCTGTCTCATTTGAGCGTTATACACCCTCAAACCTTCTATTTGTTTGCTTACAGTTTTGAATTCACTGACTATTACCGAAGTTTGTTCATCCATCTCATCTATTTTCGACTGTGATGTTTTCTCTGCTATTTGCCTTTCAGCACCTACATCCAATAAAGGTTGTATCTGATCTCCGAAAGTTAAGCCTGAAATTAATATTCCGGCCAGCACGAAAACAAATTTACAAAGACGCGTCATAGCTATCTCCTAATTCCTTAATTCTTATTTAATCTATTCGCAAAGTAGATGAAACTTAAATGATTTGCAAGCATATAATTTCACCTTCCCCGTTTGCGAACGGTTAAACTATAAAATCAAATCAAATTCATTGCAATGGCAAATAAAGTCTAACTTAACAAATATTCTAAGATGTCAAATATTGAGTTTCTATTAGTCTTATTTTTATTTAATTCATTTTTATTTATTGGAGTTGTCTCAAGGAGTATTCGTAAAAAAAGTCCAAGAAGTTTACTGAAATTATTCTTTCTACCTCCATTGATGAGCACTTTATTCGCAATGTCGATTCAAAGCTTTTTTGAAGTTTCTGAAATGTCGAATAGACAAGTTCTAGCGAATTTTCTTTTCATAACTTGGTGCATAAAGTCCTTTAACTCTTATAAATCGTTAAAAGTAATATTGTTAGATGAATTTCTTAACTCGGCTAGACTGCTTATCACCGAGAAAAAATATATCAGCTTAGTGAGCTTGATTATTAAAATCTCTATTTTTCAAATAATTTGTTTTAGTTCTGTATTTTCTTTGAATTACCTATCTGGCTACTCTGTTCTAAATTTCATAGATTTAGTGGGCTTATTTTTGTGTTTTATAGGATTGACACTAGAATTACTTAGTGAAAAAGAAATTAAAGAAAATTTATTTATAAACAAAAAAATAATCAGTTCTGGCCCATGGTCATATGTAAGGCATCCTAATCTTTCTGGAATTGTAATATTTTTTAGTGGCCTACAGATCCTTGCTTTAGGAGCAGTTGGCTCTGAGTGGTCTATTGTAGGATTAATTTTCCTAATATATGTGGTGAATGTAAAATTAATACCCGAAATAGAGGATAAGCTTTTATCTAAATATCCTGAGTATGAATATCATATAGATGAGTTACCTAAATTATTTCCTCTAAAAAAAAGATAATGCAAAGACTCCTACCACACAAATTTTTTACTTTCTTATCCGGGCTTTTTGCAAATAGTGAAATATATTTAGTAAAAGCTTTATTGATAAAGGCTTTTATTCATATTTATAAGCCGAATATGGATGAAGCGATACACTCCGATATAAAAAATTACAAATCCTACAATGAATTCTTCACAAGGAGATTGCGAGAGGGGGCAAGAAATATTGAATTATCTGAAGATAAATTCATTTCTCCAGTTGATGGTGAAATTGTGGATTATGGTCACATCGAAAAGGGTAAATTGATACAAGCCAAAAATTACGAATATGGTCTCGAAGAGCTAATAGGCGAAGATTACAAGTCACAGTACACAAAAGGTTATTTCATCACTATTTATTTGGCTCCAACTGATTACCATAGAATACATTGTCCCTTAAAGGGTCAAATAGAACGCTCAGATCACTTGGGTGAATATCTTTACAGCGTTAACAAAGCAGCCCAAAATTCTATACCTAAACTTTATATCAAAAATGAAAGAGCGGTTTTGCAAATATCATCGTCTAGATCAAATTACTGTTTAGTTTCTGTAGGTGCATCTATTGTTGGTAGTATTGTTCCTTTCTGGAACCAAGAGATTAATCCATCTAGGAAGAGCTTAATTCAAGACTGGAAAGATGGTCCTGCAGAAAGAGTTACAAAATATCAAGGTGATGAATTGGCTTACTTCAGAATGGGTTCGACCGTCATAATCATATTTGAAGATTCGAATAAATTAGATTTAGATTCCTTGAAAGAAAATAAGCTAGTAAAATTCGGGGAAAGTTTAATTTCACTTAAAAGCATATAGGTAAGTATCTTGGTATCGTATTCTACTAGCGACTTCAAAGTTGGTCTCAAAATTATTATTGACGATGATCCATGCGTGATAATCGAAGAAGAGTTTAATAAGCCAGGAAAAGGTCAGGCCTTCAGCAAAATAAAATTTAGAAACTATCTTACAGGTAGAGTCGGAGAGAAAACCTGTAAAGTAGGCGAATCTCTTGAAGCAGCAGATGTTGAAGAACTGGACATGCAGTTCCTCTACAGTGATGCAAATTCATGGATTTTTATGCATCCCGAAACTTTTGAACAAATACCTATTAACAACAAAGTAATTGGTGAGATCGATAAGTGGGTAACTGAAGAAGATATTTGTAAAGTGCTTTTATGGAATGAAAAGCCAGTCTCTGTTGTGGCTCCTACTTTTGTTGACCTGGAAATAACCCAGACAGACCCCGGAGTAAAAGGTGACACAGCAACAGGCGGTACAAAGCCGGCAACTTTATCAACAGGTGCAGTGATAAAAGTCCCCCTCTTTGTATCGGAGGGTGAGATAGTGACCATTGATACCAGAAGCGGTGAGTATCAAGGTCGAAAATAAGAGTCTCAATGAAAGAAAAAATTCAAAAAAGCCTTAGTAGGACACTAAAGGACTTATACGCTAATCACAAGATAAATATAGAGAATCTAGAGATCAGCATTCAAGAAAATAAAGATAAAGAACATGGCGATTTAGCTTCTAATATAGCATTAGTGTTAGCGAAGCCCCTTGAAAGAAACGCTAGGGAAATTGCAGATGAAATTATAGAAAATATTGAAATCGATGCAGATATTATAAAAATTGAAGTTGCTGGACCTGGATTCATAAACTTTTTTCTATCTAAAGAGTCTCATGGAAAAATTCTTCTGGAAATTTCGTCCGAAAAGAAAAATTTTGGAAAACTGAAATCAAACAATAAAAGCGTTCTAATTGAGTACGTATCAAGTAATCCTACAGGACCACTCCATGTCGGACACGGTAGAGGTGCTGTATTTGGATCTGTACTTTCTAGCCTATTGCAAGAAGCAGGTTTTGAAGTAGACCAGGAGTATTACATTAACGATTTTGGGAGACAAATGAATATATTGGCGGCTAGTCTTTGGATCAGATATGCACAAATATTTAATCAAGATATTGAAATGATGAAAAACGGCTACCAAGGAAATTATCTTATTCTAATTGCAAAAAAACTTGCAAAAGGGAGAACCAATGACCTTTTAGTTAATGTTGAAGAGATTAAGCATCTATTGAAGAAAGATCTAAAAGATATTGAAGAACATACTGATCTAATAATTGATAAATTAAAGGCGGATCTTGGCGAAGACTTTCTTTACATAAAGGAATTTGCTCTGAGAGAAATTTTAGAATTAATAGAAAATGACCTGCTAGATTTTGGAGTGATACATAACAAATGGTTCTCAGAATCTTCTCTCTTTGAGGGTGATAGCAAAACTAATGAGGTAGATAGATCAATAGCTGAACTAAATTCAAAAGGTTTTGTTTATGAAAAGGATAAAGCAACATGGTTTAAATCAACTGAATTTGGCGATGATAAAGACCGAGTTTTGAAAAGAGGAAACGGAGAATTCACTTACTTTGCAACTGATTTTGCCTATCACCTTAATAAATACGATCGGGGATATGACAGAATAATTAACATTTGGGGATCGGATCATCACGGTTACTTTCCAAGAATAAAAGCTTCAATGGAAGCATGTGACAGAAATATTAATAAACTCGAAGTAGTATTCATTCAGTTTGCAAACTTGGTTAGAGCGGGAAACAAAGTAACTATGTCAACAAGAAGTGGTGAATTCATAACTCTGAGAGAATTGATGGATGAAGTGACTACAGAAGCTGCAAGATTCTTCTATATTAATAGAAAAGCTGATCAGCATTTAGAGTTTGATTTAGACCTTGCAAAGGAACAATCTAAGGATAATCCTCTTTACTACATTCAGTATGCTCACGCCCGTATATGTAGCGTAATGAAAAAAGCAGATATCAAGGAAACAGACCTTAGGAAGTCAAAATTGGAATTATTAGATTCGGACAGAGAAATAGAAATACAAAAAATGTTAAA
>CEQX01083706.1_pt1 | contig 12554 bp, 6 predicted proteins | sample 356261 | NCBI WGS metagenome assembly CEQX01 (sample SAMEA2621076, study PRJEB7988) | marine metagenome | isolation source: saline water (ENVO:00002010), including | reverse complement strand
TTGGATCCACTCGCTCAAAGAGCCTTCTGTAATCTACTCAGAAGTCTGGCAAATAAGGGAGTTGCAGTCATTATTTCATCTCATCAAGTTGCAGATTTAGAAGTATTAGTAGACAGAATCGCTTTGTTACATCATGGTCAGATGCTCATTGAGGGCACTCTTGATGGAATTCGTAAGGAGTTAGGCCTTGAGGAAAACTCAGGCATCGTAGAGATGATATGTTCAGCAACTGGAATCTCTCCTGAAGATGTCAGTTTACAATTATCCAATGATGATATGTTGCCATTCAAAACATTCAGAGGTGAAGAAGAATGACTACCTTCAAACTCGGTTGGTACATCATGAAGGAACGGTTAACTGCTGGGCGAATGGTGGTTATCTGGATTTTACTCACAATCTTAGTTTTGTTCGCCAGTTGGGGTTTTACTGATTCCAACCTCAACCTAACTTCAAACTATCAGATTGATTCTGCTTATGATGTATTATTCGTTTCAACTGCCGCCACTATTTGGGGTTCTACGCTTGGAGCTGTTTTGATTTCTTTCGATGGAGTTAGTAGAGACAGAGTTTCGGGAGTTTTGGAAATTAAACTATCTCAACCCATGCAAAGAAAGAAGTTTTCAATTTCACTATTGTTAGGCCACTGGGGTGCAATTTTAGTCCCATTTATGACACTCAACGTTTTGAGCATCCTAATAATATGGTACCGCATTGATGAGTTGCCAACTCTTTACGAATTTTTAATCTACTTTATAGCATCTGCATTGTTGGTATTTTGGTGGACTGCGATACAACTTCTTGCATCTTCATGGGCAAAAGACATGGGGCTGTCTATTGCCCTAGGCCTTGGAGTTTGGATTACATTCATCTTATTGTGGATTATCCCTACGGCTGTTATCGCAGGATTCTCAGGAGTTGGAGTGGAAAACCTATCCTCTCCAGAATACACGAAACTGCAAGGTATGGTTGATTTATTTTCTCCTAATGGAGTTTACAATCATCTAATGGAAATAGGTATTGATCACATCGACAGAGGAGTATCTCTAATCTATATTTCAATCTCTTCGATACTTTGGACTTTAGTTCCTGCAATACTGTTCATAAGGCGGATAGAACGCATTCATCCTTAACAATCATAGGAACACACTAAGAGTAATCTGCCCTACGGGCAGGACATGAAGGGAAGGTTTACTGCACTTTTGCTTGCTGTTTTGATGGCAACTATGTCAATGACCGGCACTACAATAGCAGAAGATTCCGGAAGACAAATGGACGACGTAGATTGTTCAGGATACACTTTTGAAGACTTGTTCGAATACGATAACGCTGTTTTCATGTTCCAAATTTTGGACGACTGGGCCTCATCAGATTTGTATGCTAATTCTTGGGTTAACGAAAGCAGAGCTTCAGTAGTAAGAGAAAACCTTGATGGTTTGTTTGAAGGATTCCCTGGAGGTAACAATTCTTGGATTTCTACTGATGAGAGAGACGCAGTAAGAGAAATTGGTGCGAAGTGCATCGCCGACATGTATACTAGAATCGGAATTCGTGAAGGAATCCCTCACCGAGGAGGAGTTGACTGGAACGACGTAGAATTCGTAGAAGAAGGCATCGGACTAGAAGAAGTGAACTTAATTCCTGAAGCTCATCCTGAAGAGAGATCTTGCTCTGGAAGGTACGCATTTGCTAGCGCAGACTGCCAAGAAGTTCCAACTTCTGCAACAAATAACCTTGAGATTTCCATGTTCGTAAAGGATGGAGAAACTCACAACTCTAGATTCAACAAATTACCGAACTCTGGCCAAAGCGATTTTACTGTTGCAATGAATGCAACAAATGTCACTAGTGCAACCATGGTTTTCACATTCCCATACATCGATGGAATGAGAATGGCGAACTGGACAATTCAAGATGAAACAACATCTTCTGACGGAACAGTCAACATTGTAGAAAACCTAAACGCAGGTTCAATCGAAGAGATATTCCTGCCAGATGGCAGCGTTAGAGTGAAAATGACAATCGGTTATGAAAAGTCAGACTGGCCAATGATTCGAAATGTATTCTTCGACATGACCACATCCCCTCCTGAAACAAATGATTTCCCAGTGTGGACATCTAACGAACCTGCAGACGACACAATAATTCCGATTCTTAGAGGAGAAGGAATTGGGAATGAGGTAGTTGCAATAACTGGCGAAACTATGGCCGATTGGGCTTTTGACAATGATGCTTGGGGATTAGACTGTGAATTCGACGGAGGCGGTTGGTCAAGTAGAATGAATTCAGTTGGTGAATTATTAGTCACTACTGGAAATACAATGACATCAGACGCCACATGTCACTTAGTTGACCCATATGGTGCAACAAGTAATGCTAGCCATACATGGAGATTCGGCCAACCTGCAAGTTTCGATACCACCTCTAACGGCCCATACACAGATTCAGTTGATATTGAAGCGACTAACGCATTAATGGTTCAAAATATTGCATTATCAATCAATGCGATTCAAGGAGGAACTAATGGCGTGGCGACTTCGATAAACCTGGGATCTACTTCTGCTGTTGGTTCTGTCAGTTTATCTGGTATCTCTCCTGGTGAGTTCAACATTTACATCATTGCGACCTCTCCAGGAATGCTTGATTGGCATGCTGAATTAGACATATACGGATGCTGTGAAAAGAAAAACACACCACCTGTAATCATGGTTAATATGGACCAAATCGAAGGTACATACGCCACATGGTCATCAGATGGATATTCATTCAGTTTATCTGGAACCGCAATTGACCCGGATGGAGGTGCTGTCAGTTTATCTGCAACAATGTGTGGAGAAACAACAAACAGTTTCACCCAGAATGGTGATTCTTGGATAGTTAGTCTTTCGATAGCTAAGTGTGTATCACAAGGCCTAACCACTCAATATGATGTTGAGTTAAGTGTAACTGATTCCGTTGGTGCTATTTCCACTGAGAGCATCAGTATTCCAGACCCGTATGCATCAGACAACTCTGGCTCAGATACTGTAGACGATACCTCGGAAGAAGAGTCTGGCCTCCCTAACTTGGGAATGTTTGCAACAATTGTTGCTATGCTTGGTGCTGCTCTTCTTCTTCGTAAGGATTGAATAACTCGGATAATTTGAGGCTTTGCGATGTTCAAAGGACGTGTAGAGAAAGTCAGCCATGAAGGCGGACTGCTCGTAAGTTACACAGGCGCATGTCCTGCCTTAGGCTCTGTAATGGTAGATTCTGGCGAGAACTACATCGGCAAAGTGGATGGAGTAATTGGTAATTTGAATAACTCCCTAGTACACATTGCTCATTTAGATCGACAAGCCAATCCCAGTAACATGGTTGGCCTTGAGATTACAATACGAACTAAAAGGCCCAGAGACAATAATCGATCAAGAGATGACAACAGGTCAAGAGACAATAGTAGAGGCCGAGATGATCGACGCGGAAGAGAACGCAACGATAGAGGAAGCCGTGACAGAAATAACTCGAATAATCGAGGTAGAGATGGTGGAAACAATCGTGACTGGGAGTGTCCCAAGTGTAACAACAAAAACTTCGCATTCAGAACAGAATGTAATCGCTGTGGCGAGCCTAAAGGCCGAGGCAGCAGGGACAATAGAAGAGGCCGAGACGGAAACGACCGCCGAGGTCGAGATGACCGTAGAGGTCGTGATGACCGTAGAGGTCGTGATGATCGTAGAGGTCGTGATGACAGAAATTCTGGCAGAGGTACCCACTCTCATAATGATTGGACTTGTGGCGAATGTCAAAACTCAAACTTCTCGTTTAGAACTGAATGTAATCGCTGTGGCGCCCCTAAGGGACGAGGCAGAGGCACGGGTAAAAAATGGGAAGGAAATCAACGCAGAGCCGGTGACAGAAGAGATTCACCACAACCTAGGCCTGGCGATTGGGAATGTCCACAATGTGGTAAATCCAATTTCGCAAAGCGGAATGATTGTTTCGGATGTGGACGCTCGAAGAGAGTTGGTGGCCCAAAGCAAAGAGGACATCATCGTAAGCTGAAGGACCCTCCTCCTTTACACCCTACCAAGTATGATAGAAGTAAGAGAGGGGATAGATAATGAGTGCAGAAAGCCATTATCTTGACGCCATTGAAGCAGAAGATAATGAGGAATTTGAACAAGCTCTGGAGCATGCTAGACTTGCAGTAAAGGCAGACCCTGAACACTCCAATGCTTGGTGGATGATAGTAGGGCTATTGGCTCCAGACGGCAAATATCCCGACATTGAGCAGGCATCTCAAGCCTTGGTAGCCTGTAACAAAGTTGTAGATCTAGACCCCACTAGAGTTGACGCCTGGGTAAAAGGTGGTCGTTTGATGGTTGACCATCTTGGCCTGTATGAGGATGCATTGCACTGGTGGCAAAGATGCAGAGAGGCTGCTCCCTTGGAATCTGTACCAATTGTAGAGCAAACCACAATCCTGTCTGATTTAGGAATGTATACTGAAGCAAGAGACAGATTGAGCGCTTTATTCGAAGAAAATCTAGACATCGCCAACTCCCAATTAGCTAGAATATCAAGCCAACACAAGACTCTTGAAATGTCTGCACAGCAAGACCAAGCTGCACATTTCAAACCATGGAAGAAAAATCACGGCGGATGGACTGCGATAAAAATGAGGTCGCACAAGGCTCCAGTATCGGAAAACATGCTCTTCATGATGACGACAATTCCTTTCTTGATGCTCGAAGTCTTTGCAGCAAGATCCCTTTTCGGAGATGGATGGAGGGGATTCTGTCTAACTAGCCTACTGATTCTAGTTACCGTAATAATCGGAATGTCATTTACTAGGAAATTGTACTATCGTGTGAACAAACCTGGATTCAATTTGCTAAGAGCAATTCAGTTCGAAGCCAGTTCTGCAAAAGTTGTGATTCCAGAAGACATTAGAGGCTCCAAACTGTACATGTTCCTGTTTTCACGACATCCCCCCGCATTCCAACAAAGACTTGAGAAAATCATTGCTGCGGATAAGAAACTTCCAAAGAACTGGAAAATGAAACTTCCCGATTTCGATTCACACCTCGATGAAATAGGCTACATAGAGGACGAAGAAGAGGATTCTGAACTTTCTTCATACGAAGAAGAGTAATCATGTTCCTGCAGTATAATCTGTGGAATATGCAATTTGCTCAGCAGTCAACTCATCAATTGTGAATCCAAGAGTGCTCAACTTTGTAGTTGCTAAATCCATATCTTGCTCTAGAGTAATATCGTAAACCTTGGTTTCCATTTCTTTTCCTTCTGCAGCTAGCCTGCACAATGACAGGAACTGATTTGCAAAACTCATGTCCATAACCTCTGAAGGGTGGCCTTCTGCAGCTGCTAGGTTTACCAATCTGCCCTCTGCAAGTAAGTGAATTCGACGACCATCTGGCATAGTGTATTCTTCGTTCTCTGATCGAATAGTTCTGACAGAAGATGACCTATCTCGTAAATCTTCGATGTTTATCTCACAATCATAATGTCCTGTGTTGGAAATAAGTGCTCCATCTTTCATTACGTCCATATGGCGCCCGACAATCACATCCTTCATTCCTGTAGCAGTACAGAAAATATCTCCTAATGGTGCTGCTTCATCCATTTTCATAACTCTAAATCCATCCATTACGGCTCTAAGGCCTGGAAGTGGGTCAACTTCAGTGATTATCACATTCGCACCCATTCCCCGAGCACGCATTGCAACTCCTTTGCCACAGTGACCATATCCTGCGACAACGAATGTCTTACCTGCAATTAGTACGCTAGTTGCTCTGATAATCCCATCTAGAGTAGATTGGCCTGTACCGTATACATTGTCGAAATCCCACTTAGTAATCGCATCATTAACAGCAATTACTGGATACTTCAAATCCCCAGCTGCAGCCATTGCTCTCAGTCTGTGAACTCCTGTTGTGGTTTCTTCTGTTCCACCAATAACTGTTTCAGCATATTCTGATTTTTCACCATGTACTCTGACGATTAGATCCGCTCCATCATCAAGGGTTAATGTTGGTTTGAATTCCAGGGTCTTGTCTATGCACCAATAGAAATCCTCAACGGATTGTCCATGCCATGCATGGACAGAATATCCTTCTCTTGCAAGCCATGCTGCTACATCATCTTGGGTTGAAAGAGGGTTGCATCCTGACCACGAAATTTCTGCACCTGCTGCACGAATAGTCTCAATCAGTACTGCAGTTTCTTTGGTTACGTGTAAACACCCAGCGACACGCATACCAGACAGAGGCTTGTCAATCTCAGCTTGTTTGCGTAATGCTGCAAGTACAGGCATTCTTGAGCGTGCCCAATCGATTCGCATAGCACCCTCATCAGCGAGACTCAAGTCCGCAACAGTGTATCTATCACCCTTGTCCATGGACACGGGCGAGCGAGCACACCAAATAGGTCAATCGGTTAGATAATTCACCATTTCAGGTCAACCTTTCCGCCAAATTACAGCCCCGTTGGACAATAGATGTTCCGACTTAGCCCCTCCAGTACAAAGAACAAAGCTAGTTGGATAAGTCCCATCATCCACAGAGATTACTCCGGACTTTGTTCGATCTACGCCGGTGGAATCCAATCCATTATCCACTCTCGTGAATTTTACCTCGCTTAACTTCCCACATTGTGGCCACTCTACTTGACTGAAAAAAGCCATTCTCTCATGCTCTATTCCTTTTTTCCCTATTTGTCGGTCGAAATCCTCTACAAAAGAGAGTAAATTAACAACTGGACTTCTTGCAAGTGGCCCTGCATGGAATCTAATTGATCCGATGAAACAATCGTTGGCCCAACAATTGATTTGCCATGAGCCAAAAGTAGATTTTGGATTAGACTCTTGTTTCCAAGTGACTCTGAAAACAACCTGTTCATTGATGGACCAATCAAACGGGCCAAGTATTCGGCAACCCTCACCTTCTCCACCAAATTTTGAGGCCACAAAACCCTTACCGCTCGCCAAAGCTTCAGCGCCTGGACTTCCCTTTGGGCCTTTATCCCAAATTGAGAAAATAGCTACCTTCGAGCCGTTGGCAAGTTCTTGCAAACCGCAATATCCACTTGGCGGAAACTGAATTGCACAAAAGTAAGTTCCAGGATATGTTTTCATTACTTTCATTCCAACTTGGACCGACCCATCCTCATTACTCCCACTATCGTGTTCAAATCCATACCGGAGGTGAACTGACGTGGCTGGTTCCGCATCAGTTCGGATTAATATCCCCCCTGATTATCCAACAGGCGAATTGTGTGATTCAATTCGCTATTGTTGCTGTTGGAAATGCCCAGCATATTGTTGAGCATAGGCCCGAGCAGTCTCTTCTGGGTATCCTTGAGCAATTAGTTGCTGTACGTATTGCTCCATTGGATCCATCTGTGCTACTCCAGCATATCCAGCAGCGGTTGCAGAGAAGTCTCCACTCATTTGAGAATCAATGATTTCATCTTCCTTTCCGCCTTTCAGAACGAAGAATAAGGACAAGATTACAATGAATGCTAACCCTAGGCCACCGCCAATGTATAGCATCATATTGCTGTCTCCTCCGCTATCAGCTTCGTCCTCGACTGGAGCCTTATCTGGGACTCCATCATCGTTCGAATCAGTGTAGTCTCCGGACCATTCACATTCTGATGTGTCTGAATTCCAAATCCAGTAAGCATCAGGTTCAGCATCTAGGACTTCAACTGGGACTTCCAAGCCTTGACATGCAGGAAGTGTAATTTCGATCCAATAGATGATTGGCCAGCGCTCATCGTCGCCTTCGTAAACCTTCAAGAATACTCTCTTGGACTTGGTTTCATTGTCGAATAGGTCATCAATGTTCAATGTTAATTCGAATCCATCACCATCTCCTAGAGGATCTGATTTGACCCACTTACCTTCAAGGAACAGAGTGTACTTTGCAACAGCGGTTTGGTCGAAAGTGGTGTCTTCAAGAGCTGCCTCGACGTAAACGTCACTTTGCTCAGCACCATCGACGATGTTACCTGCAAGAGTGATAGTGTTACTGTCAACCTTAGTACCGTTCAGAGACAAGTCGATTTGGATTGTTGGCTCTGCATCTCCGAATCCTTCTGGAACAACCGAGAAGTACATCTTGTACTTGTCAGAACTCTTTCCAGCCTGATCGAACACTACTAACTCGATACGAATTAGTGATTCTGTTTGACCGCTTGGATCTACGGTTTCATTACTGAAAGTGTAAGCCCATGTTCCGTCGCTTGAAGATGGAGTTATGAACGTGTGTCCTTCTAACTTGTAATTGTCTTCATAGTATGGTTTATCGAATAGAACTGTCCATTCATAGGATTCAATTCCGTTTCCAGATAGAGCATCTGCATCCGAAGAGTTACCAGCATCAAAGTGAACTGTCAATGAACCTGTGTCATCCAAGTGTATTCGCTTTAATGGCCAATCGACTCCTGAAACCGACTTGATTCCACGGTCTTCAATTTGGTCTGCATACTCATCACGCATGTCAATCATAACATCTGCTACAGGGCGGTACTCATCCGCTCTGGTATCGTCTGTCATCACGGTGACAGAGATTGTACGAGAATGGCCTGCTTCATCATGCAAGAAGAGAGTAATCTCCCATGTTGCGCCTTGCAGACATCCGGTTGCGGATGAAAGGTCTACCTTACAGAAATTGACTGTCGGGCTCATAACTTCAGTGTGGTCTGTTCCACTTGCCATGGAAGCGCCTGCCCAATCGGTAGGACCGCCCATTACCCAATCGGTTGACAAGGTCTCAGTAGCTGTTGTTGTGTATCCGAAAGTAACCTCAGAGTTACTCTTCATGTAATGGAATGCATATCCACCAGTTGAAGGGTCAAAGGAAGGAACTTCTCCATTAATTGTCAAATCTAGTCCGTTACCAAGTGTTCCAAATCCTGTTGGATAAGGAGATACATGGTAAGATAGCATGTTACCCAATAGAGGGAAAGTAGTACTGTTAGCACGGTCAGACACGCTCTCGACATCGATTGTTGTAACAATCAATCCACCGTCAACATAACTGCATACACCGAGGACTGTGTCTTGTACATCTGCTTCAGACTGCAATAGACGCTGGAATGAACCTCCTTCCTCAGAGTATCCGTTACAAGCACGTGGAATCGATGTTGCTGATGCACTCTTTGTGTTGATAATTGCTTCAGTAACTGTACCGAATTGGTCGAATCCTTGGAATGCAGCTAGGTCAACACTATCCAAGATTGGATGGTATGGATCAGCGACTTCCATGTTGCTGTATGTGATTCGAGTCTCAGGAGTATTCCTTGGTTGGATATCCATGTCGAATGGTAGTAGGCTCTCACCGGTTGAGGAGGAGTACTCATAGTAATCCGTTGCTCCTGACAAGTGTACCTGTACCGTTCCACCAGAGGACATGAAATTCTTCAGAGCGTTTTGGTTGGAAGAACCACCAATTAGCTCATAGTAACCCTTGCCGCCTTCATCACTTGGTTTTGCGGTGTTAACATCTTGCCAAGGCATAACCACCTTGTCATAGTGAGTCAACCAACCTAAGTCGAGATATTCAGACCAGTCATTGATGTCATACTGAGTGTATGTCATTCCGAGGATGACTAAATCTTCCTTGATAGCAGTAACTCTGGTTGAATCGCCTGATAGAATTGCGATGTCAATTTGGTCAGCGAAAGATGCGTGGAAGTATCTTTCATTACCCGAAGTGCTTCCATCAGGAAGTGTTGCATGGTAACTGATGTTGTACTTGTGACCATCTGTCCATCCATTCCACGGTGTGAACGAGACGGTTGTTCTCTCATGCGGGCCTAAGGTCTGGCTTGGGCCAGCAGTTGTAGTGTGTACCTGGTTTCCACTAGCCATGTCAACCACGGTCATGTGGAAGGTGTAATCACCTTGTAGAACACCATTTGTAGCAGATAATGACCAATCATGAGTCTTAGCGCTGTCAATCGGCAGAACACAGTCTAGAACTACATCAGACAAACATGACAGTTGGTCTGGCTTACCGAGAGTAATGTCTACACTTTCAACTGAGAAGATAACTCTTCCAAGGTTGTTAGCTAGTGAAATCTCATCGTAGCCATACCAAGGTGTTCCTTGGGTAGCATTGTCGAAGATTGATTCTACCTCAATCTTGTAAACACCAGAAACAAAGTCGTGGTTTGCGATTGTAATGGTGCGGTTCTCTTCAGCATCCAAGTCTACTACTGTTGTGCTGTAAACCGCATCCTGTGTGAAAGAGAACTCCTGTAGAGAGATGTTATCGAAAGCAACTCCACGAACACCATCATTCTGTCCATTGTGTCCATCGTCATTCGAGCGGAACTCGAAGTTGATGTCAACTGTTGAACCAGCTAGGCTGATACATTCATCAGTCCAAAGGTTGGAATCTGGAGAAGTAGTATTGACAACATACAAGTGTGTCAAGTCGATGCTTCTGCTTTGAACTAATCCATCACTGTTGAAGAATACGTTGTAGTTTCCAGAACCGCCGTTGACGTTGGATGGGTCTCCAATGTATTCGATTTCAGTGTTATCAAGAGTAGTCTCGTTCTCTGGGTCGATGAATCCATTGCCGTCTTCGTCAACAATACAGAAACCGTCTTCGTTATAATCGATCCATTGTCCATAGATTAGACCATCATAGTCTGAACCACCTTTGTTCCAATCCACAGTGATTGCTGCATAGTCGTTAACAGATGATGTTGCACCAGATTGCTGGATTTCGAACCATGTTTCAGCGAAGTATTCGAAGTTGAGAGCGACATAGTCGCCAGACATGCTAGTCAAGTCAATGCCTGGAATCGTTAGAGTTTCGTTCTCCCATACATCTCCGAAGCTGTTTGCGGTGTCACATGGATGGCCAAACCAGTATGCGTGAGATCCGAAAATTTGCTCTGCACAACTTGAATCATCGAGGATTCCTCCGTTTGCGTTACCGTCATCAGTGTACCTGAATCCAGCGGAACCGCCTTCGAATCCTTCTTCACAGACAACTAGCGGAGAACCACAGTAAACATCCGTAGGTAGTGCGCTGTAGACCTTGGCTTCCAAGTCGAAAGAGACATTTGTGTTACCAAGGTGCTCTACCATGACATTCACAGGGAAATTACCTTCAGCATACAAACTTCCAGGTTTGAAAGAAGTGATTTCATTGACCGCAGGATCGTATATGTTGAATGCAGTAATGTATCCTACAATTTCATCATTAGCAGGCTGCTCGTCCTGTCCATAGTTCAATACTGCAGAAATACGGTACGTTGTTCCGTTGACGAAGTCAGCAGAAATTGCTGTGGTGTAATCCTCGTTCGGAGCCAAGTTGTTCATGTTGATGTTAGATTGTTGGTTCTGTACATTAGATGTGAATGCAGTGTTTTGCTTCCAAATGGTGACGTTATCGATAGCGAAACCATCTCTTCCTGACCATGTGGTCTCGTTAGCCCCAACTGAACCTTCCCAACCAGACTTGAATCTGAATCTGATGTCTACTGTTTCACCAGTAAAGCGAGATAGATCAAATGCGCCTAGGTCTTCTTCAGTGAAATTACCCCAGCCATACTGAGTACCAGGGATTGCTCCACCATATCGGTAAATTGCTGCATCCAAACCGGTGTTTGCCTCGCTCTCAAGTCTACCGTTGTCGTATCCGCCCCAGTAGCTTGTTCCGGACGCACATTGTCCCGAGAAGTAAGCGGAATTCGGACAGTTGACTGTCACCCATCCTACATCTTCTGAGAAGACCTCAATCATTGCAGCGTCGTCCCATACTTCAGCAAGAACGAATCCGTTGGCATCTTGAGTGTAAAGGTCTGAGATTCCAAGGTGTCTGAACAATTCTATGCTCATCCAAGCACGGTCCGCGCCTGTCAGGTCGACATCGTTCAGAACTAATCCTTCGTCCCAGTTTGGCTCATATCCAGACCACGTGTCTCCACTGGAGTTGGTCTTCATCAATCCAGACCACATGAAGTCCGTAGGGTTGTTTACGTTAGCTGATTGAGCCGGTGCGTTGTTACCTGCAGTATGACCCACAGAACTGTTTGCTGCAACTTCCTCGTGCCAGTGGCTTACGCCATAGTATGCTTCTGTAGTCCAAGTACATCCAGTTCCACATCCGCTTCTGTCTTCGGGGTTGTCCCAATCCATGGCATAAACGGTAACGTTGGAAGATGCGGTTTCATCAACTTCCTTGATCTCTACATCAAGAGTAGCCTGGCCGTTTAGAATATCCATTCCTGTGTTTGTAACGGTAACTTCAACTTCACGAGTTCCCTCTCCCAGTGCGCCAACATATGCGTCTGTTGGAGAAATATCGATACTTGAGACTGCCAAGTCCTTGTTATCCATTTCAATTACAACTATTCTATCATAGGAGCCATCCCATCCAAAGTTGTCATCATAGGTGAACTGGTCATATGCACCGTGCCCTACAATTAGGTCAGGTGCACTGTTTGGTCCTCCGATAACCTGGCCAATTGCCACAGTAGTAGGCCTCATAGCACCGAAGTACTCCAGAGGATTCATGTGTCCGCCATTA
>CEQX01012009.1_pt1 | contig 12578 bp, 4 predicted proteins | sample 356261 | NCBI WGS metagenome assembly CEQX01 (sample SAMEA2621076, study PRJEB7988) | marine metagenome | isolation source: saline water (ENVO:00002010), including | reverse complement strand
ATCACTCAACGACCCACACCATTCAATATAGTGATAGAATGCCGAACAACCGTGCATACACTGGGTTCTGACTTGGGGACCGCTCCTAAGAGGAGTGCCCTGTTGCTTGTAGGACTAATGGTCCTCCTTCCATGGTCCTCATTTGGAGACTATGAACTGGACGATACTGAGGAGTCGGCGTACACAGTTCAGAGAGCATGGGGTTCGTCCGGTTACAATGACACAGGGTGGGTCGATCTTGTCGCATCTGGTGCGGACCCCACAAACCAGACTTTTGCCTATGGGGACATGTTTCTGAATTTCGCCCCGGGTGCGGAGATATCTAATCTTACCTTCGAAATAGCAGTAGATGGCGCCGAGGATTATTGCGTCGATGAGCCACAGCTGACCCTGATCAATAGTCAAACGCCAATTCTAGATTGGAGGGGTAATGACTGGCTGGGTTGCCAGTTTGACTTCAATGATAACCCTCCAAGTCTGGTAGGGGGGGAGCTTTCCACTTCCTTACAGCCAAATTCAGTTAGTGATGCTTCTTGGGTGCTCCCGGCAGGGATCACCATCTCAGATTTGGTGATAGAGGCACTAACTCCTTCTGATCCGAGGATATCTTTCTCTCCCACCGAAGTAGAAGTTCACGACAGTGCAGTGAATCCCATTGATGGTAGACTTTACGTACTGCTTGGGGATGATTTGATTCATCTTGATAGTAGCGCTTCCGAGGCCTGTCAATGGAGATGTCCCGGAATAATTCTCATAGACGAGCTTGTCTACGGGAGGAGTATTTCCATTGACACAACCGGTAATAGACTCCTAGTTGGTACTGCCAACGGGACCATAGTAACCCAGTCATTGGTAGACTCATCAGAGGGAGCTGTACTACTGCCCAATGGACCAGGGGATATGGAAGTCTCTGCTACCGCAACAGGGGCAGATGGGGTGATATGGGCTGTAACCGGCTGTGATTTGAGATTCCTTCCTCCGGGGAACGGGAACGGTGCAATGACCAACTGGGAGGAATACCAATTCTGCTCTTCTTCCTCTGATCAAGCCACTGACATACTGGTGAACTCGGGAAGCTTGATGATTTCTACCGGGGCAAATGGCGTCTACGTCGTTAATTACAATCTCAGTAGTAATCAATCCATAGTGGGCATTCAGAGCATTGACAGATGGGATAGTGGCAACTTCCTCGCGAGCAACAGAATCACTGATTTGCAGATGATGGGGAATCAGCTACTGATCTCCACCGAAAATGCGGGCATCAGCAGGAGAGATATGTCAACCTCCACTTGGCTTTCGAGGTGGTCTACCGGGAACGCACTGGCCTCCAATAATGTCGTTGGGACTTCAGTATCTGATGGTTGGCTACACGTTCTTGCGGGCAACACACTTCAGTCATACGAAATTTCTGCAGGAGTTTTCAGAGCTCAGGAAACCGTGCAAGGTATTGGATTACTGGATAACGCAGTTTCGATTTCGTCATGGCCCTCTGGCATTGGTTTCAGAGGACCTAGTGTTGGGATGTCAATTCTAATTGACTCTACTGGTGTGATGGCTATGCAACATGAAGATTCATCGATGGGGGTGGAATACCTAGTTAGTAGCCCGGTCACCGACCCGATGAGATTAGCAGTAAGTATAGAGGACAGTGAAGACGGTCAGATATGGGTGGCAGGCGATACAACGATTGACAGATTCAATAATTCTGGAAGAAGGTGGTCGAGCCCCATTGATGTGAGTGATTACGCTGGTCAGCAGATGCAATCCGTGACCTCAATCATTCAGGATGACTCTGGCCAGGTATGGGTCGGGACTGCCGAATCCGGACTACTGAGGTTCGATTCAGAGACTGGTACATACCAAGGAGGTATGAGCGGGCTTGGTTCTGAGAGCATCATTTCGATGTCGTATGATGACTACACGCAAATCCTTGTCGTTGGGCACCCGGAGAATGGAGTCTCGCTAGTCAATACTTCCACAATCAGTCTCACTGATACATTCGATACTGGTGATGGTTTGGATTCAGACTTGGTAGTGGATGTTGCTTCCAGGTACGGAATAGCATACATGGCTACTCCAGACAGCGGGCTGATGAGATTGGATTTATCAGAATTACAGATCCTAGGTTCTTGGCAGTCTCTAGGAGCGGATAATCTGGAAGAAGCTCCGATAGCCGTGGACGGGGATACTGTTTACCTTGGGCTAACGGGATTCGGAATAATGGTTCTCGACAGAATCAACGGAGATATTACAGACCTTCTAACCGTTGATAATAGTGGCCTCCCAGATAATGATGTGCTGTCTTTGTACATTTTCGGTGGAGATTTAGTTGTCGGATCAAGAGTAGCGAACACGGGTGCTCAATCGAATGGTGGCCTTGCTATCTGGGATGGGGCATCTTGGGATCAGCTCGAAACTAGTATTCCGGGGTGGAATAACGACCCCTGGGAATTCAATGATATTACGAGCGATGGTTCAGATATTTACGCCGCTACAAATAGAGGTGCTTGTGCATGGGGAGATACCGGGCAGGGAACACTGGACCTACTTGAGTGCCTTACCACTGGTGGCGGTTCGGAAATGCCGTCTCGACAGGTAAATTCTGTCAATCTCATAGGTAATGACTCAGATGGGTATCCGATACTTTACGCCGGAACCGAAGGTGGCGCAGTAGTAGTGGACACCAGCGAACTTGGTGGTGTTGATGGTTTTGAAATCATTGATGTTTGGACCGCCGGTGACGACACTCAGCGTGCTAAGACCGTGAAGATAGGAGAAATACTCTATCTAGGATTTGAAAATACCGGAATTGCCAGATATGACTTAGCCAATGAAGAGTGGCTTACCACTTGGGATAGCACGCAGGGATACATCGATGACGATGATGTCACTACACTGATCCCAGGTAGGCAGAGCGGGACGATGTGGGCAGGAGGAGATTTCGGACTTACCCTGATAGATGTCGTCAATGATACGGTTCTCATCGACTGGAATAGAGGATCCAATGCCAATGGCCCGGATGTTCCCTCGAGAAGTCCTGCTGAGATGGCAATAGTAGGAGATGTTCTCTACTATTCCACCCAAAGAAGTAATCAGTGGTGGGACTCCAATGATGAGGTTTACAGGATTGCGCTGAATAACAACACCTCACTATCCGCCTTGGATGCAGGTGATCAGATTGGATCCAGCTCCAAGGTATATGGTATGGGAGTAGTTGGGAACGAGCTCTGGATTGGTGTAAGACCGACCCAGTCATGGAATGATGGAGAGGGGACAATTGTTAGGTGGAACACTATCAATGAGACATGGCAGGACGATCTGGAGACCATTGGAAATGTCCAGAGAGTTAATGCTCAGCTTCTGGGTGACTGCTTCCCACTGAATTCGTCTTCCTGTGAGATGTGGGTAGCATACGGTGACAGTATTCTACGGAGATTCCAATACTCCTCCATGACGCTCTTGGATGAGTGGTCTGACTTCCCTGGTCCTGTAAGAGGAATGGAGGAGTTCCAGGGAGAGTACCTATTCGCGACAATGGACGGCATATACCGATGGAATCCCATCAACGAGACATTCGAAAACGCCTGGACAGAGAATGACGGGCTTCCGAATGACGTAGAAGACGGATTCTTCTCCATGGAGATAGTTGGAGATGACCTATGGGTGTCTTCGCATCGTCAGGCAAGCTGGAGTCCTAATGCTCAGATACTAAGCAAAAATGGTACCAGTGGTAACTGGACTACTTGGGATCTCGGCTCGGGTGATATCCCAGGAGGGTATGGGGCCGACATATTAGTTTGCGATGAAATAATCCACTTCGCAATTGGCAGGCTTTCCTGGTTTGGCAATCAAGGAGGGGTAGCTAGGTTCGACTTAGCTGACCATGACAACGACGGTATCCGCAGTGAGTGGATAGATCCTCTCACGGACAGTGGAAATAACGGACTCTCTGATGATGACCCGCGCGCGCTTGCGTGCGATGATGCAAATCGTATACTCTATGTGGGCTTTGATTCAACTGGGGTCGGGATTGATAGATTCAACTACAACACGGGGAACTTTCTACCTACTCTGACTTCAGCAGACGGGATTTCGGAAGACGAGATATTCCCAGGTGGGATGCTCCATGATGGAAATGTACTCCTGTCTGCTCACCAATATGACAACACTGGTGGAATCTCGAGAATAGTGACATCGGGAACATCTGTGTCGAGTGGACAGGTTCTGAGTCCAGGAATGGATGGATGCTCAATTGTCAGAGTTCCTGCCAATATTCCCACATACGCCATCGGAAGGTCCGGGCAAACCACCGGATTGAATCGAGTTGACATGTTAGACAGCACCGGTCTCATAGTCTCTGGTTTTGATGAGCTTGCGGGCCTCTCGAGTGGGCGGGTCGTCGAGTTCGAAGCGAACTCGACTCACGTTTGGGTTGCCTCAGCATTCGATAGTAACTCCTACTTGGCTACATCCATACTCCAGGGAGAAATCCTTCAGAACGGATCTGTAAGATGGGATTATGGCTATAATCTGCTCGACGACGATGTGATCAGCAGTATGCATCTCGATGGAGATACAATGTGGGTTACCACAGCTGGAAGAGGGCTGTATTCCATCGATCTGATACAGAGGTCCTACTCACCTACCGCTCCTGCCCTTCACGGGCAAATGGATGGAATGATACTGGATGATGATGATGGCATGCTATACGTCGGACTGATGGGTAACGAAGGATCTGCAGCAGGCTTCCATTCATTTGACACTACTTCACTTAGCTGGGGGGATGGAAGCCTGCTCGCCGGACTTCCAAATGACATAGTAACGGACTTCGTTGGATTAGGTGACAAGATATTAACGGCTACATGGGGAGGATTAGCTGTTTTCAACACAACCTTGAATGAGTGGGAAGACCCGATAACTACGTTCGATGGACTACCGAGTTCGATATATGATCACCTGCTAATAGTCGACACGCCAACGATTGGAGAAACTATCCTGGCTGGAGGCCCTGCTGGGGTGACAATACTAGACTCTAATCTCACAGTCGTGACAAACAGAGGATTCTCTGATGGGCTTGCGGGGAACAGTGTTTCTGGTCTCTTCTATGCAGACAGCATCAGTAGGCAGGTAACAGACGAAAACGGTGTGACGGTAACTGAGTATCACGATGAATCAGTATTCATTTCTCATAACGGACAGGGGGCCACGAGGCCGGGAGTTGTTGCATGGGATATAGCCACAGATATGGTTAACGGAACTTATCAGATCGATAAGATTCCCAGCAATGACGTTCGATCAATCGCAGCGGATGACTGGGGAGTCCACATAGCTACAGACATCTCTCCGATAGTCCACTGGAATTCATCCTCGCTAGACATGGAGGTTGGGGCCCCTACAAATTCGATGATGTCATGGCCTCCGAGTGAACTGGTATCCCACGGCGGGAATTTAGTCATGATCAGTCCAGGTGGAATAGATGTGATGAGTAGTGCTGGAGACCACCTGGTGAAATCACAATCAGGCCTATTCTCAGACCCAAGGGGAGCGCATGTCAGTGACAACGGCCTCTATCTGGTGTCGGATGATGGGCTTCATCACTTCAAACCAGTTGATGGTCTTGTTGAGTCGGATATTAGTGGACAAAGAAATGCAAACCCTCTGAATATCATCATTGGAGACAGGACTTGGTCGGAAGTCAATGAAACGGCTAGGCCCGGGATGAGTACTGTCTTGGTGAATGATGAGCAACCCATTGATATTCCATTAATGTCTGATTCGGTTCTTCCGGGCAGGCTTCCAATGAATCCCCTTGCGATGACCCTGTCTTCACCAGAAGCTGGGGCTTGGGTGTGGGCGAGATCATCATTCCTCAACTATTCTGGGAGCTGGGATATGCAGACGACGAACCCCGGGATACAGTCAGCTTTCCAGTCCGCAATATCTCAAGTTGGACCGGGTTATTCTTCTGCTGAGACGCATATTCAGTTGCAATCACCCAGTGACGGTAAAATGAAAGTTAGGATCACTTATGACTGGGAGAGAATTGAGGTTCCCACAACCATAGTCAATATTACTGATAGGCCTAATGATGGGGGCGGAGTCTTGGAAATAACCTGGCTACCTGCTGAAGATGCCGCATGGAGCGGTTACAGGATTTTCGTTTGGGACGCGACAGGAAGAGAGGACTGGAACCCAAGTGAGGATGAGCTAGATGACTTCTCCACTTACATCACAATTCCATTCTGGTCACAGACTTCTGTTATGGTTACAGAGGCGGATAATGACGGGGTCACTGAGGCGTTGTCCGATGACAGATTATACAGGGCCGCCATAGCAATAGAGTACCCAGATGGGACAATAGGGGATGCGATTGCGTGGCCAGGTAGTGTCACTCCAACTGATGAGATGCCTAGTCCTCCGGAGTGGTTGGTTGCTGAGGCAATATCTGGGGGAACTGCAGGGAGTCTTGTCGTCGAGTGGTCTATGTGCGAAGAGCTAGATCCAGGAAGTACCAGGATATGGGCTGCTGAACAGGATATCACCAATGCTATTGCTCTCACGGGAGAGGTAGACATACCATTCTCTTCAGGTAACTCTACGGTAATGGAACTGTCCCCTCAGAGAGTGTACTGGTTTGCCGCCGCTTGTGTTGATGCTTCTGGGCAATACGACCCAAGCAATGTCACTACCTTCGGGCCAGTCACCACAGCAGGTGGTCTAAACGATGGCATCGCACCCTCGATGATACTGGGGACTACTGCTGAGGACGTTCTAGAAGATGAGGGGGGTAGGATTGAGGTTACTTGGGATATTAACGAAGAGGAAGACTGCTCATTCTACACAGTTTATGCCCTTCCTGCATCTGGTTGGCAACCTCCCAGTACAGTTGACGGATGGCCTGTGGCAGAATTTATTCCAGATTGCAGCATAAGCGAGGTGATTATTGACTCACTTGGTTCATCTCCTTTGCAAGATGGAGTAACATATTGGATCGGAGTAGTTGCAACTGACGACTGGGGTAACTCAAATGTAAATTCGGTTATCGTAGTTGAGGCCACACCAGAGGCGGATCAAGAAGGCTCTTCCAATGCGCCTGATAGGGTAGAGGGATTGATCGCTTGGGACCACCCAGAGGACGATGGGACCAAGATTGACATAGTATGGAATAGATCAACGGCACCCGACTTTAGCTTCTACACCGTGTGGGTGTCTGACTACCCCCTAAATGATCTGAGTAGACTGAGTGAAGTATGCACAAACGATCCTTCTTCATGCAATCTAATCGTAGTCGATCAGAGGCAGATTGGAGGCATACTCCAGTTACAGATGACCATCGAAGAGGCCATGTACGGAAACTCAGTAGATTCACTTGAGATTTCTCCAATAGTACCGGATATTCCACTATATGTCGCAGTAACAGTTCATGATATCAAGGGAAATGTTTTCCTGACTGGTCTTGACAATCATATTTCGATAGTAACACCTGTTGATAACAGAGGGGACATTACCCCCCCTGACAGGCTGATAGCCCCCATACTGGAGGAGAGATTGGGGGATGATGGGGATGGTATGTTTGTTACATTCCAAGAGAGTATGGCTTCAGACTTGTATGAATATCTGGTATTCGCTGACGTAGTTCCTTTTTCAGATGCTAGCAACATGAATCCAGTAGCTGTAGTTGAGAGGAGCTCTCAACTGCCGATCACAATAGAAGAACTGTCGGATGGGAGAAGTCTTGCTCCATCAATAATGACGTGGGTCACGGTAGTTCCAGTGGACTCTTCAGGAAATGCATGGCTAACCAATCTTAGGACCTCATCAATAGCACTGGTCGATGAGAACAGTCTCGATCCAGGCTTGCATCTGCCAGAGGTTACTGGAGTACGTGGATACTGGGATAGTTCTGGTTCACAAATAGACATAACTTGGGATCTCAGTCAGGATCCTCAAGTTCAATCATATCGAGTATTTGTAAGTCTCGATCCATTTGAGGACGTCAGAAATGCTACCCAAGTTAGCTCCATGATAGATGGAAGCTCGAAGGAAGTGATGGGTAACCTGCTGATTCTGAATGGGTTTGATGGGGAGCCCTTGGACAATACCCTGTCCTACTGGGTCGTCGTAGTGGCGTTCGATGGAGAGGTCAACAGGTTGGCAGTCGATCCATTACAGATTCTGCCATGGTCGGAGAGCTCATTCGGCTCTTCCGAGGATGGGGGAGGCGAAGAAGGGGCATCTTGGATTGAACAGCTAATGAGTGGGGATATGAACACACTGATAGCCCTGTTATCGGCTCTGATGATTTTGGCTGGAGCTGTACTATTCATTAGACCAAGGAAGGATTCTGCACCTCAACCTTGGGAGATGGGTGCTCTCGAAGTTGAGCTGGAGGAACAGATGATGAGGGAGTCTTCGGGGTTAACTGATGAAGAAGAGTTTGGACTAGATGACTTGGAGATTTCTTCTGATTCATTCGGAGAAGAGCCTGACTCACCGTCAGTGAGTTACGATGGAATGGGAGAGGATGCCATGGTACAACCGATTGGAGGGGAGTACACCGGAGTCATTAGAGAGGCTTCAGCGGAAGTGGCTGATGAGCTTCTAGGAGTAGAAGATGACGGCGAATTGGATATCGATGATCTCGACGATTTGGCCGATGGGTTGGATTTTGAGGATCTAGATGATCTCGCAGAAGGACTTGATGACGATGATGACTTAGACCCCTCCCCGATCGATGACATAATTTGATTTATCGAAGAGCTTGAATTTGCAACCCTCTCTCGGAGGCCATGACTGCCTCCGACGGTCCAGAGTCCTTCGTTTGGTCGGCAATAGGCTGGGATGGGGGGAATTGCCTAATGTCCCCAGAGCTTCACTTTGAAAGAATATTCAGGCATGCTGGGAAGCTGGGCTTGGAATGCCCTCCTGACCTGTCGGACAGAGTGTTCTCAAAGCTAGGAGGAGTAAGCCATCCAGAAGAACGGAATGAGTGTTCTGACCAGGATCCATTCCTTCTAATCGTTAAGGTGACATCAGGAGGAGAAATCATCTTGCAGGGGTCGGAAAACAGGACATGGCCCGAGACACCATTGTCCGCGATATCACTTGGTGCTCCTGTTTGGGACGATGACATTAGAGGAACAAAACACGGAGACTACCAGCCATATCGTGATGCTAGAGAAGTTGCAATAAGCAATGGTGCTGATATTGGCCTTCTCTTCGAGAATGGGAATCTGATTGACGGTGATAGATGTACCCCTCTGCTTCTCGACAGTGATGGGGTAGCATACCATCCAAGGCACCGTGATGGGGCACTGGATTCGGTATCTCTGCAGGTAATCAAGCCATTTCTGGAGAGTTCGGGAATTCCTGTAAGGGGTGCCAAAATAACACTTGGAATGATTACTAGATGCTCTGAGATGATTGTTTGTGGTAGTGGAATGGGAGTAAAATCACTAGGAAAAATAGATGATAGGAAGATTGGAAATCCAAGGGGTCGGCTTTACAAGGTGGCCTCTGAAGGATGGTCGAAAAGATTGAGGGTCAGCATAAAAAATGGAGGTAGTGGTTCATGAATAATTCTAGGTGGAAGTCACTAGGAATTTCTAACAATGAAGAGGTACTCATAGAGCTACTAATGCACCTCAGAGAAGAAGGTGGTTATTTTGAAGATGAGATACTACTACACTCGGGAGGTCCTGTTACTGATCTCTCAAAGAGATCTTTACTCCCTTCTTTGGATAGTATCAGAGTTTTGATGGTTGAACCAGAAGGTGAATCATCAGAAGAAATTCCTTCTGCCCTAAGTGGAGAGGTGTCGTTGGGCCATCCTTCACCACTAAATCTGATTATTCAGGAGAGAGAAGGCCGGAAGTGGAATACCCGTGAAGAGGTATATTGCGCTAGCCTCACAGAAGCATTGGACTGTATCAGTGAGTTTGAGATTACTTCTGAATGTCTTACAGACGTCAAATTTCACCCAGGAGGATTCACCGGAATACTAGGTTATGACTTATCGAGATGGTCTGAGCCTATTAGACTCTCCAATACGCCTGTACCTGGTACTGTATTAGGAGTCCTCTGGAGGGCAGATGCATGGTTTATTCACGATAGAAATAGTGGTGAGATAGGAGTACTAGGCATAGAAGATCACCCATGGCTTGATTTAGAGTTGCCAGAGATGGAAGGATTCAATATTCCCGCGATTCCGAAATTAGATTCTGTTCCTCACAGTGAGAGTGATTCGGACCATGCCAGAAAAGTATCAAGAGTCAGAGAGAGCATTACTGGTGGAAATCTGTATCAAGTTAATTACGGAAGAAAGTGGAAGGGAGAAATGCCAGGCCACCCATGGGACTCTTTTCTCCTTCTCAGTCGCTCTAATCCGGCTCCCTTCTCATCCTGGATGATGGTTTCTGACCTAGGATGGTCAGTAGCTTCCTCAAGTCCCGAGAGGCTGGTAGAGCTAGAGCAGGGGATAGTCAGAACAAGGCCGATCAAGGGAACCAGAAAGAGAGGTGGGAGCGTAGAGGAGGATCAGAAGCTCAGAGAGGAAATGATCTCTAGCGAGAAAGAGATTTCTGAACATCTAATGCTCGTGGATTTGGAAAGGCATGATCTTAGCAAAGTGTGTAAGCCTGGTACTGTTCATTGGTCTGGGTGGAGAATAGAGGCCCTATCGAACGTTCAGCATCTTGTCAGTGGGGTACAGGGGGAATTAGCACCTGGCTTCACAACCTCTGAAGTTACCTCTCTAATGTTTCCCGGAGGATCGGTCACTGGTTGTCCAAAGACAGTTACTCTGGCGGCAATAGATGAGCTTGAAGAAAGTCCTAGAGGTGCTTGGACGGGTTCGATAGGACATATCCACAGAGGACATGGAATAGCTGACTGGAATATCCTCATCAGGACATTGGAGGCTCACTCTGGACCCGAAAAGTGGCATGCAACAGTTCAGGCCGGAGGAGGTATTGTGATAGGCTCATCTCCAGCTGAGGAGGTGGAGGAAGCACGCTGGAAGGCGGCTGCGGTCACAGAATCAGCATGGGGCTTCAGGACCGGTTTCTCAAACAAGGACCTACCAGAAAGAGGAGTGGAAATATATCCTGTTCCTGAGCATGGAGGAATAATTGATCACCTGAGTCCCGGCTTGATGGTTAAAGAAGGTGATTCTGGTTCCATAGTGAATTATCCGTGTGACATGATTGAAGGTTGCACTCTTCTAATCGATAACTTGGATTCTTTCACGCGTAATATTGCCGAGGTAATGTCTTCATTAGGTTCGGATGTAGTAATTGCAGATGGCAGAAAGTTCGACAAAGGTTCTGTTTCCGATGCAGTTGATAAATTACTACTCAACACTAGTCCAGGTAGAATAATTCTAGGGCCCGGTCCTTCGAGGCCTGAATCATATCCAGTAACGATGGAGATTGCTAGGAGAAGCGTCTCAGGAAATCTGATTATAGCTGGAAAACACATACCGGTCCTTGGGTTGTGCCTAGGGCATCAAGCACTAGGATTAGCAGATGGATGGGAACTGGTCGAGTCCCCCGGGGGACCTGTGCATGGGACACCGAGCGTAATTATTAGTGATGGCACTGGCATATTCGTGAAATTACCGAAAAAATCTATCATGATGAGGTATAATAGTTTGATTCTCTTGCCTATGGATGGTGATTTGATACCCAATTCGTGGGATCATACAGGAGAGCTTCTCATGGGGATGACTCATCGGACATTACCCATTGATGGTGTTCAATTCCATCCTGAATCGGTAGGCAGTCCAAGTGGTCGTGATTTACTGTGCGAGTTCCTTATGAGAAAGCCAGTAATATCCGATCATCAAATCGAGGAGCAGGTTAGACGACCGTAGTGTTGAAGGACATAGACCCACTGGAATTGACGATATACATGCCGACGTGTAGGAAATGTAATCAGACTTATCATCAGTCACATTTCATCAGTGGCAATGGTCCTCGTTACCTGATTTGTGGTCGCTGTGCGGTTGAGATGGGACTAGTAACTCCAGATGAGGCTCCAGAATACTACAGTGACGAGCTTGCAAGAGCTAGACTAGTCCTATACAGTAAGAGGTACCGGCCACTGGCATTCACTGGTGCAGGGTGGATCTTATTTCTCACACTGGGAAGAGGTATAGAGCTGTGGTCAGGAGTGTTCTTCGGCACACTACTCGTCGCTACTTTAGCGGCTCCAATACTTCATTTCCTAGGTTCAGCTAGATTCAAGGCAGAATTATCTAGGCTAACTCCGTGAATCTAACACGGGAACCATTGAAATATCATTCATCACTCTGAGAGTTTAGAGGGAACGGTGGGTTCCCTGTGAAAGCCCGTGAGACCGGATGACGAAAATGGAGGAACGAGAACAAAATAATAATAGTTACTGGAGTAATAAAATGGCGCTTAGTAAAGCGTTTTTCAGTATTATTGATGCTATGTGTTCTCGTTCAAATGGAATTTCCGGACCTCCCGGAAGCATCCTAGCGAAGGACGTCTTAGCGCTAGCTGTTTGCGGAAAGAGAGAACAGCGGGTTCTCTGAACTGAATTTGGAGATATGA
>CEQX01003961.1_pt1 | contig 12579 bp, 4 predicted proteins | sample 356261 | NCBI WGS metagenome assembly CEQX01 (sample SAMEA2621076, study PRJEB7988) | marine metagenome | isolation source: saline water (ENVO:00002010), including | reverse complement strand
ATACCATTCACAATGGTGGACCCATCGCTCTGGGTGAGATAGACCACAGTCGTATTGCCCACTGATAAATTAGCTTCTGCATATCCAATGGAAGAGAGGCCCCCGGGCTCAATAACCAGACTCCCCGGGATGCGATACTTCGTAAGATTGCTTGCCGAATCGCTGAGATACCAACCTCCCACGTCGATTGAAGATCCCGTAGGATTATAGAGCTCTACAAACCCGACTCCATTCTGGGGAAGCACCTCATTAATGACGATACTCGGAGCACTTGGAGTGGAAATGTTTACCCTTGCACCAAAAACGACGTCAGAACTCGTGGTTCCGGTCTGGTGAACCTCAACTGCCAGAACATTTGTTCCCTCGACCAAGGGCGGAGAGCTACTGGTCACGATAGCCTCTTCTTCACTCGCATCTCCCACCGTCCGGGAGGCTGTTGTCGTGAAGCTCGCTCCCTCTTCGACCCCGATTCCTCCCAGCCATTGCCCATTCAACCAGAAGCCTGCTCCATCATCCAGAATTGTGTCGATGGAGATACTGGTTCCCTCAGTCGCACCATTAAACTCAAAGGACGTTCGAAAATAGTAGGTAATAATGTCATTACCCGCCGCATTTGGATTTTCGAAGGGCGTCGAAATTCCCGGCGAAGGAACCACCGAGGTTTCATAGCCAAAGAGGCCTCGCCCTGTGTCCCAGCTCGCATCATTAAATCCTGGGTTCTTCCACCCAGCTCCCTGATTGGAACCGTTGTCAAGGTACCTCCAGTTGTGATCGAAGTTAATGTAGGGAAGCCCGACTGAAAGATCTACTTCTGGGTTCGAATACGGCTCTTCTGCGGCCGCCGGCTCACCTGCTCCAGGTGTGCCCCCCGGGGAACTACTCGCCCTCCAAACTCGATAGTCATCAATGGCGTAACTGTCATTATCAAGAACAAGGCTATGCCCTCCTCCATCGGCAGCAACCGGCCACGGATGACGATCATCATACCTTAGCGTGCAAACCGTCGCTCCATTTTTGTTTCGAATATTGATCCGTTCCCCTTCATTGGCGAGGGATCCCGTCCAGGGACCCAGCACCCGCACTGACTGAGGTAATCCGTAATCCGCCCGGAAAGTTGCAGGATCTACTCCGCAGATAACAACGCGCTCCCACTGCTTGAGAAAGTTACTCTCATGGTTCCCGGAATCGTAAACCGGAAAGTCAAAGTCCACCGCTCCTCTCACCCTCCATTGGGCAATATCATGAATCGTTGCGGTAAGGTTTTCTACCTCGATGAATTCGTGGAGACCAGCAGGGGGATGATACATCACTTCCCTGATAACTACCTGCTCTCCCTTCAAGGATGAGAAGGCCCCGACAAAGACGAGAGGTATGCAGAACTTAAAAACGCAATTCATGGGATTTGTTTGGAAGGAGAATGTGGACGAGGAGTTACAATATCGTCACTTGATCCCCAAGCAAAGTTGAATACCGCACACCAGTCTTCCCGATCAGGTGTGGTTTTAACCCAGAAGTGGCATTCAAAAGCACGAAGCTCCCCGAAAGGAGCTGAGGCTCCTCAGATCGCTAAAAGGCCTGTTTCAGAGTGTCCTCCGCGATTTTCAATCACTCAACCACCACCCTGTAGTAGAGCTCCTGACCATCGGCAGAGACATGTGGCAGCACCGTAATGCCTCGAGAAGCCTCTACCGTTCCCACATCCGCCCAGCTGTCTGGGGTCAGGTCCGGGCTGACTTGAAGAGTGTAGCTCCGCCCAGGGACACTGTTCCAGCTCGCCCGGGTGGTATCTCCAACCCTCGTAACCTCTATCAACTTAAAGACAGAGAGAAGGTCCAGAGGGTCAGTTCCGGCATCAACCTCACTGCCGTCCAGTGCCCCATCGCCATCGCTGTCAGGATTCAGGGGATCCGTTCCCGCCAACGCTTCACCAGCATCGTCAAGCCCATCGTTATCCAAGTCCCCCTCAGAAGTCACAACACCCGGGGTTCCCCCCAGAACCAGACTCGCACGCCAGTTGGACGGGTCATTATAATTCCCTTCGGTATCAATGACTTCCAGAGAGGCCCCTTCCCCATCAGCTTCAACCGGCCATGGAAGGTCATCAGAATATTCAAAGTCGTGGATAATATCACCCCCGGCATCAACGAGCACTATGGACTCTCCTCCATTACTAATTCCTCCATCAGACCAACTGGCCAAGACTCTGATTCCTTCTCCATAAATCGCTCTGAAATCTGATGGGTTCGCAGTAACCACAGCAATTTCTCCGGCAGCCAATTCAAGACCATCAAAGACAAGCCCTGAAAACGGGTTTCCATCCTCAAATCTGATGCCAGACAGATCGATCGATGAGCTGCCCGTGTTGACCAGTTCGATAAACTCCAAATCATATCCAACCCCAAGATCAAGAGGGTGATACATAACCTCCGTAATGCGAAGGTCCTCAACCGCAGCACTTTCAGAGGCAGGATCAACTACCACGAAGTAATCAAACTCAAAGCGCGCCATAAGGGCCGAAGTAGTGGAAGCAAAAATCCCTCCGCGCTCAAGGGATGCCTCTACATCGATATCCTCGGAGTGCAGGGTTTCCCATGTTCCTGGGCTCACACGGTAATCAAAATGCAGTGCACTCCCTACCCTCCGCATACGGACGACAGCGGCACCTTCTCCCCATGTAACGCTTCCCAGGCGGGTCTCGGTCGTACCTACAATCTTTCGCGCTCGCAAAAAGTCTCCGTTCTCCATTCCGAACGCATAAGTGACCTCCTGCCCGTCCTCAATAACCCTCACGATCAGGCCCGCGATAAATCCTCCCTGCTGAATGGAGGAAAGGCTCAGGTCGGTCTGGAGAAGAACGTCCTCCGCCCCGGCAAGATCGCGCCAGAGAACCGGATATTGCGGATTCACAGTCCGCATCGATTTCGCGGAATCATCGTTTAATTTCAGAGTAAGCTCGCCCGGCCTGTCATTCAGGGAATACCAGGCACTACCGCTGTAGTCGTGTCGAACCTCCACATTCTCTTCGACCCAGCCCTCACCAAGAGTCTGATCCGAGAATGGATGCCACTCAGATTCCGAATACACCGTAATCTCTCTTGTAGTCACGGTCTCGGTTGCGTCCTGATCCTCTACCGTGACGGTGAGCAAATACAACCCGGGCCTCGGAAAGCGAACATTAACAATTTCGGGAGACGGATTTTCCAATATTGCGTCCCCATCAACTTCCCATCGATAGCTCAGGCTCGTCCCTTCAGGATCAAAACTCGCGCCCCCATCAACCACCAGCGTGCTCTGTACAGGGACATTGAGAGAGGAGGGCGAACTATCAAGATCGACAACCGGGGGAGCATTACCTGCCTTATTGATCACGACTACATCCGTTCCGACGACCAGCCCCTCTGAGTCAAGAGCCTGAAATTCCAGCTCGTTACGACCTTGGCGCAAATAAATGCCCGAAGCAGCCCACTCCGTCTGTCCCGTGAACTGCACCTCTACATCTGGGCGGTCGACAACGCGAATATCAAACGCCCGATGGTTGCTGGTCCCGCTGAGGTCAATGATATCTGCAGCCGTGCTTGAGGGACCGTTGACAGTAAAACGGGTATTCGCAACCGCACTTCCGATTTCAGAGTTCATGGCATAATTGACCCTCGAATTGTTAAAGTTGAGATACCGACTCGGATTAATGGATACTCTCCGATTGGAGCGCGCCTCGAGATCAAACCATGTCTCCAGACGCTCTGATCCACTGGTATACTTCTCCACCATCTCCCCGATATAATAATTCACCCTCTGCTCCACGTAGGGTTTGCGGAAAAAATTAGGCACTCCCGTTAAGCCCCCGATGAATGGAGCCGAAGTATTCCCGTAGGTCAGGTCGGAGTCCCACTGCAGGAGCATCCATTTCCCATCGCTATGCCTCCGGAGAAAATATCCGTTCTTTCCCCTGTTTCGAGTCAAGGTGTCCCAGTCATCGACCCAGCCACGAACCACCGCATTAACTGCCATCATGTCAATGTCCGCCATCCTTTCAATTTCCTCGCGTGTAAACCGATTCTGACCCACGGAGAAAACCCAATTGAGGAATGACCCGTAGTCGTATTCGTCTTCACGCGACCGCTTCATCCATTCAGCGTGATACATGTTCGGCTCCACGCTGCGTCCATCCACTCCCCAGTCTGCGTTTCTCTGAGTGCGGCTCCATCCATCGTCAAACCACCACTCATCATCGATACGATAAAGCTCTCCCTTTTCGCCCTGATCCCAGTTGCGTTTAAGAAAGTCGTTGGCGTTAGTTTCCACGTCCTCACGAATCATCGCCGGACCGTTGTTGATCACGATCCGAACGAACTCGTGCTCGTTGGACGGGTGCCCAAGCAGATAGAGCCAATATCTTACCAGCCTGTTGTTGTGGGACCTTCCTACCGCCGGGTCGTCATCAATCGTCCGGCGAGCCCATCCACGATAGCGCTTATCACGCGGACTTTTCCACTTGAGGGTCTTACCCTGAGACGTGCTGAAGCTATCGCTTCGCTGCCATGGACTACCCGCCTTACGGAATTCAGCATTGTAAATGACATGCCGTTCGTTGCCTATGAAAGTAGCGTTGAAAAACTGGTTCGAAAGCCGGGGAAAGGCATAATTAAAGGCCGAACCTTGGCCAGCATTACCCAAGGCTTGCACAGTTCGGGCTGAGATGACGAAGCGCTGGCTTCTCAGATCCCGGGGCACTGCAGTCGTGTCCACGATGAACATCGCGGGACGTTCAGGAGCGGGACTTGGCATAACGGTCACTTCTCCACCTGCGCTTTCTGCCTCGACGTAGAACTGGGCGATGACCCCGTCAGAGGTGTATTCAGAGAGAGTCGCAGTGTAGATCCCATCATCTGCTATGTTATCTCCATTAGATCCGTCATCGACCATTCGAGTCGTATCCCACGCCGTGTCAGGATTAGCGCTGTCGAGCCGATGTCTTAGATTCACTGTTGGAGCATCCGATGAAGTGACCTTGACGGTCACTTGTACAGGGTTACCCCGCGGCACAGCCGGATTATGTATCAGCCCACTCAATGCCGGAGCCGCTGAGGGGATCAGGGCAGAGTTGCCGGACCCCGCACTTCCGAGATTTCGCGGCACTGGCAACCTTAGAACCCCTCCGAAGGAGCGATCCCACGTATGCACAATAACGGTAGGCTTGCCGTAGACCCAGCGAGCCTCGCAGTCAAAGGTCAGATTATCTGAGCGATTCATACCGGTCACATCGATTTCCACTCTGTTGGCCTTGATATCCCCATGACCTGTGGAAACGAGATGGAAATCGCGTCCCTGCATGTAACTCAGGTGGTGTGTCCCCTGACACAACCAACCGGAAGAACCCTGCCCGTTCGTGCTAACCCTCTGCCCCCGCCCGGGAAGCAGGTTGGGTCCACCCTGGCTCAATGCGAAATTCATGTTCCGCATGGCAATCTCGCAGTCCCCAACGCCATGCATGTGCAACTCTTCGTAGCTACTTTCTCCTCCCATAGTCCGCAGGCGGTCATAGCTGTCCGTTATGGAGAATGTCGTCCATTCTCCTTTTTCTGACTCATCAGAATCTCTCCAGGCCGTAGGCACTGAGTTATCCATCGTCGGATGCCGCAATTCGAGTGAACTACCAAGGCCCCCGGCCTTTTCCGGCCAGTCTCCACCCGTATGATAGTGGACTTCATCGACCATGTTCCCCCATGCATCCTCGATCCGGAGCAGTTCGTTATTGTTGCTCAAGCTGTCGCTATATTGCCCTATGATCCGGGCATCGGGAAAGGCAGCTGCTGTGAGGCGCTCGTTTGCAGCGATAACCACATACTCACCGGGAGCAATCGTCGACCCCGCGGGGAAGCGAAAATCCACACCATCCACGACTCGCCAACCACTCATATCCACAATCGTGTTCCCTTTGTTGTAGAGCTCGATGAACTCTCCATCCCGATGCCCGGAAGGAGGCTCAACCATAAGCTCATTGATCACCACTCCGGTTTCGCGGTCAGGATTGTTCGACGCCTGCCTGCTACCTTGGGCAGAGGAGTAGAAATCCGTAGAGCCATCGGGAAAGGCTGCGACATGATCACGAAGGCTCTTCCGGTCGTATCCCACCGCACTCCGGACCACATTGTTGCCGTCCACGAGGAACGCGACACCGTTATCAGAAAATCCTACATCAAAGGAAAGAAACCCATTGGGTGGCACCGACCCCGATATCTCGGTTCTGTCACCAAACCCCCGCGCTCCGCTCAGAAAATACCCATCGAGGGTCTGGACGATATTCGACGTGTTGTAAACCTCTATCCAGTCAACATCCCCATCCGAGTCAAAATGAAGCTCATTGATCACGAGAGCAGACACTACCGCACTGTCGGAATTACCAGGAAACCCTCCTACCCTGGAACTTGCTCCCCAGCTCCGGTAGTCATCGATCCTCCGCTCTGACTCAGTTAATACGAGACTGTGCCCAGCTCCATCGGGCGCAACCGGCCACGGGTGGGTGTCGTCGTACCTTACCGAGGTCATCACAACACCGTTCTTGTCCCGCAATGTGACCCGATCGCCGGCATTATCGAGAGACCCGGTCCATGGGCCGAACACCTGAATCGCATTAGACACCCCATAAGCTGCCCTGAATGCAGCAGGATCCCCTTGGCACACCACGATCTTGCGTCGCCCAACAAGAAATGAATCGTTAGGAGCCGCAGCAGAAAAATCCGGAAAGGTGTAATCAACCCCGCCTGTAATCTTCCACCCTGCAATATCAAAGACGCTTGAAGTGAGATTTTCGATCTCGATAAACTCCGGGAGCGGAGTCTCTCCCTCCGGGACCATCTGCGGATGATACATGATTTCCCGAATCACCACCTGCTCCCCACGGACGAGCTGGAGTGACAAGAGGATGCCTAAAAGCGGAAAGGCGAAAAAGGAGCGAAGATTCATTGAGGGCGGGGGTTTGTATGGGGTTTGCAAGCGAGTAGCTGCAATCTGTTCCGAGTGGCATTTTTGCCGTGTTACCCCCCAAGTAAAGGCCGAAAGATGCAGATGGACTAATCACCACATCGCCCCAGCCCCGGAGAATGGGCAGCGCAGAGCCACGCCCCGTTCTCAGAGTCTTGCCACTTCGCCGGGAGCGGATCAATGAATCATCAGTTTTGTGCCCAACACCCCCTTCTCGCTCATATATTACAGAGTTCTCCATCCCATGAGATGAAAATTCGGGTTGAGCTGGCAGGAGGATTGTTTAACAAGTGTTAGGACTTAAACCATTGGTCCTGAAAACCCGTCATGAGATCTCAGACACTGGCAGCGCAACGATGCCTCGCCCGGGGTACATTTGCATTCCTAGCCCTCATGCTGGGCAGCCCCCAGCAATCCGAAGCCAAGGAGGTGGACTTCGCCCGTGAGGTTCTTCCCATTCTCTCTAACAAATGCTTTGTCTGTCACGGACCGGATACAAAAAAGGAGGAGGATCTCCGTCTTGATTCCTACCAAGGCGCCACCGAAGACCGCGATGGACTTCGAGCCATCGATCCGGACAACCCTGAAGACAGCGAGCTCATTCTGCGGATCCACGACGGAGACGACCCGATGCCTCCGAAGGAGGCCGACAAGCAGCTCACCGCCGATGAACGGGAAATTTTATCACGATGGGCCAAGGAGGGCGGCAACTATGCCAAGCACTGGTCTTTTGTGGCTCCTGTGCGCAAGAACCCGAGCACGGTTCCCGAAGATACCAAAACCGAGCATCCGATCGACCGCTTCGTCAAAGCCAAGCTGATTGAAAAGCTCGGAGAGAAAGCGGACCTCGCCAGCATGAGCGACCGAGCTACGCTGGCGCGGAGAGCGGCCCTTACCCTTACTGGTCTGCCTCCCGACCCCGCTGTCCTGGCGAGCTTCCTGAGCGACGAGACAACTACTGCATACACACGCTATCTCGAAACGCTGATGGAGAGCCCTCGCTATGGAGAACATCAGGCTCGATACTGGCTTGATGCAGTGCGTTATGGTGACACCCATGGCCTCCATCTGGATAACAAACGGGGCATCTACCCGTATCGTGACTGGGTGGTTCGTGCCTTCAACAAGAACCTCCCACTTGACGACTTCATCATCTGGCAACTTGCCGGCGATCTCCTTCCCGAAGCAACTCTGGAGCAAAAGGTAGCCACAGGATTTGTCCGCATGAATCCCTCGACTGCTGAAGGCGGAGCCATCCCTGCAGAATTTCAGTGCAAAAACAATTTCGACCGAACCGAAACCATTGGCACTGTTCTCCTGGGAATGACCATGTCCTGTGCCCGCTGTCATACCCATAAATACGATCCGATTACTCAGACTGAATATTACCAACTTCTTGCTTTCTTCAACTCGACATCGGAGTCCCCGATGGACGGGAACAAATACGAGTATGGGCCGGTCATGAAAGCCCCTGCAGACCAAGTCGCATGGAACGAATGGGAACATCTCACCGCCCGAAACGACGCCCTTTTGAAAGAGCTGGCTGCCTTAAAAGCTATCCCCATTGCAGATAACGCAAAACCGCAATGGAAGGCGCTCTCCCGAAGAGAACGATTAGATCGGGTCGCCGATCCCAAGGGACCGTTCAAGGAGTCCGCTCTCCATCCTAAAGCCACAGAGCTGAAGACCCTCTTCATGGAATCCGAAAAGCGTTTCACCTCAACCTTGGTAGCACAGGAACTTGGCAAACCCAGACCTACCAAGGTTCTCGTAAGAGGGGAATACAACCAACCAATCGGTGACCCGGTGAAGCCCGGAATTCCCTCCGTCATGGGCAGTCTCCCTGCGGATGCGCCCCGCAATCGTCTCGGACTTGCACAATGGCTCGTCTCCCCCGAGAACCCACTCGTCGCGCGGGTTCTCGTTAACAGAATCTGGCAGAGAGTCTATGGCGACGCCATCGTGCGTTCCCCCGAGGACTTTGGTCTGCAGGGCAAGCAGCCAACACATCCTGAGCTCCTGGACTGGCTCGCTTTGGAACTGCAGGAGTCCGGCTGGGATCTTCGTCACATCCTCCGATTGATGCTGACCAGCCAGACCTTCATGCAGCAATCCAATCAGAGAGCTGATCTACCCGAAGACCCGGAGAACCTCTGGTATGCGAGGGGCCCAAGCTATCGCCTCGACGCAGAAGTCATCCGGGACATGTCGCTATGGTCCAGTGGACTCCTGGACGATCACATGGGAGGCGAGGGAGTGAAGCCTTACCAGCCAGCGGGTCTTTGGAAGGCCCTCATGCACCCAGGCAGCAACACCAAGAACTACGTCGCAGATAAGGGCAGCAAGGCATACCGTCGCAGTCTCTACGTTTACTGGAAAAGAACCAGCCCTCACCCGATGATGACCCTTTTTGACGCACCTGATCGCGAATCGAGTTGTGTCCGCCGCTCCCGCACTAACACCTCTCTGCAATCACTCGGACTGCTCAACGAGACCCAGCGCGTGGAAATGGCCCGGAAACTTGCAGAACGCCTTGTCACCGAAGCCACCGACGATGACTCCAGAATGGATCTTCTTTTTACCCTGGTAGCAAGCCGACCACCACGTGACGCCGAGAGAAAAGCATGCGACCACTTGCTTGAACAGATGCTCCGCCGCTACCGATCCTCTGAGGATGACGCCCTTGCCCTTCTTTCGACCGGAGAGATTGCCCGCAACCCAGACCTCGAACCCGCGGAAGTCGCGGCATGGACCCAGATATCCATCACCGTTCTCGCCAGCGACATCGCTCTCCTCCTGAACTAACCCTTCTCCTCTCAATTTTTCCTGGACCAATGCCCGATATGGAACTTCACGACTATCAACTCTCCATGACCCGCCGACAGCTTTTTGGCAGGTCGGCGCTCGGACTCGGCACGGCGGCGATGGCCCAGATGCTACCAACAGAACTTCAGAGCGCGCAGGGCAAGGCGGACCTCAACGGTGGGATCCACCATAGAGCCACTGCCAAGCGGGTCATCTATCTTTTCATGAGCGGCGGCCCCAGTCACATTGATACGTGGGACTACAAACCGAAGATGCGGGATATGTTCGGTCAGGATCTGCCCGAACATATCCGGGACGGGCAACGGGTTACCGGAATGACCGCCGGCCAGAAAACTCATCCGGTCTGTCCCTCTAAATACGAGTTCACCAAACACCCGAATAACGAGGACGGCCTTTGGGTAAGTGAGCTTCTTTCGAAAACCGGCAAAGTCGCCAAGGAGCTTTGTGTGGTGAACAGCACCTTTACGGAAGCGATTAACCATGATCCTGCCATTACCTATATCCAGACTGGGAGTCAGGTCCCCGGACGGCCGAGCCTCGGGGCCTGGCTGAGCTATGGGCTCGGGACCATGAATGAGGATCTCCCCGGCTATATCGTGATGCACGCCAAGACGAGCTTCCCTGAGCAAAGCCTGTTCAACCGTCTCTGGGGTCCTGGCTTTCTTCCTGCCGAACATCAGGGCGTTCTTCTCAGGAGCGAAGGAGATCCCGTTCTCTATCTGAGCAACCCAAAAGGGACATCCAGAAAAGACCGTAGAGCTCAGCTTGATACCTTGGCCGCCCTCAACCGCAGCCAGCATGAACAGTCTCTTGACCCTCAGACATTGGCCCGTATCAAGCAGCACGAAATGGCCTTTCGAATGCAAGCCTCCGTTCCGGAACTGATGGATCTGACGCAGGAAAATGATAAGACTTTTGAGCTCTATGGGGAGGAGGCAAGAAAGGCAGGCACTTTCGCTGCCTGTTGCCTTAACGCCCGACGCCTCGCTGAACGCGGCGTGAGAAATATCCAGATTTTTCACCGGGGATGGGACGCCCATGGAGGCCTCCCCCGCGAGCACGAATCCCAATGTCGGGATATTGATCAAGCTTGCTACGCGCTCATTACAGACCTGAAACAGCGAGGAATGCTGGATGAAACCTTGGTTGTCTGGGGAGGAGAATTCGGCCGAACTTCTTACTGTCAGGGAGGGTTAACCAAAGAGAACTACGGTCGCGACCATCATCCCAGGTGCTTTACGACATGGATGGCCGGGGGCGGGATAAAGCCCGGCATTACCTATGGCAGGAGCGATGACTACGGGTATAACATCGCAAACCCAGATGGAACACCCATGCGACCGAAACCAGAGAAGGAAAAGTGGACACCGGGAACCATGCATATCCACGACCGGAACGCCACCATCCTGCACCTGCTCGGCATTGACCACCGGAAGCTGACCTACCGGTATCAGGGGAGAGACTTCCGTCTCACCGACATTGATGGCCACGTCATCAAGGACATCATCTCCTGATCCTTCATCCCATGCCTGGCGCGTTGAATCGACCACCTCTCTACTGGGCAAAGGTCAGCTCCGACCGGCAGGATATTGAGCTCTGGTGCTGGGGATGGTCTGACCGCAGTCTTGAGGACGCCCGGCAGAAAGGCAGAGAGCGCTGCGACCGGGCCCTTGCCCGGTGGGACAAAACCCGTTCTCTGGACGATTATCCTTACGACGTCTCCCGTCCCCTCCGGGAAAAAACCCTCGAACAATGGGATCGCAAAGATGGATCCATCCAGGCTCTCGTCACGATCAACTCTTACGGATGCAGGGTCCTCAATTCTGCTGACGTCATGTTTGTCGATGTCGACCTTCCCTGCCCAGATAGTTATCGGGCATTTAACGGGTTAACAGGAAACCCTGGTTGCCTTGGATGGCTCTTTGCCTCGAAGAAAGAGACGATGGAAGCAGAGTTCAAGGCCCTGATGGCAGCAAAAGAAGCAAGTGCCCTCGCTCGACTCCAGGACCTCGTCACGCGCGTACCTGAAATTGGGGCCCGGGCTTACCGCACCAGGGCAGGACTTCGGTATCTCATGACTCATGCGCCCGTAGACCCCCTCGATGAAAACAGCTCCCGGATGATGGAGGAACTGGATGCCGACCCCTGCTACATCAAGTTATGCCGTGCCCAGGAGTCCTTCCGGGCTCGTCTTACTCCCAAGCCCTGGCGCTGTGGACTTCCAAGATTTCCGCACCGCTACCCGTGGAACCCTCAGCAGGAGCGCGAAGTGGATGGCTGGCTGGCGACCTACGAGGCCACGGCGAGAGGCTTTGCTACCTGCCAGCTGGCAGGGCATTACGGCAACCCGGAGATTCACCCCGAACTCACCAGAACCATCGCCTTCCATGACAAAGCGACAAGGGCCGAGTCCGGATTGAGCCTGGCCTGAGTAACTACCTGACTGGAAGTTCTGCGCTTGCAGACTGGGACTTGGCAGACCCGCTGGGCTGCCTCCGGTGTTTATCCGGTTCACACTTCTTATCCCGCCATGGAAATCGTGCTTCCAGGCCTTCTACCTGCCCTCCGGGGAACTCTGCCCCTCTTCTCCTGAATCAGCTTCCTGCCCGCCGCCCACGAGTTTAGATGATCCAACGCCAAACATCGTCAGCGCTTCCAGAGTCGCATGCATGGTAGCATCCAAGGGCTGGACTGCGCTCTCCGGGACTAACTGGATCTGACCAAGGGTCGCCGCCGGGACAGACGGAAGGAAGACAGCGACCTGCCCGTTTC
>CEQX01013129.1_pt1 | contig 12593 bp, 9 predicted proteins | sample 356261 | NCBI WGS metagenome assembly CEQX01 (sample SAMEA2621076, study PRJEB7988) | marine metagenome | isolation source: saline water (ENVO:00002010), including | reverse complement strand
GAGATCGCAAAGCGGGTCGGGAAGTCACGCGCTACCGTAGCAAACTCCATGCGACTGCTCGATCTTCAGAAGGACGTTCAGAAGTTTGTAGCGGACGGACTAATCACCGTCGGACACGCAAAAGCTATCCTCGGCATTAAGGTAAAGCGCGATCAGCGAACAGTGGCGGACCAAGTGATGCGTCAGCGACTCACCGTTCGAGCGACTGAAAAACTCGTTCAAAAACTCCACGCTGGTGAGAACTCGCGTTCTGGCGGGGAAAAGAACAACGCTTCAGACCCCGAAACCGAAGCCATGCTCCGGGCACTCACATCTCGACTGAGAGAGCATTTCACCACTCATGTCTCAATATCCCACTCCCCTAAAAAGGGTCGTATAGAGCTCGAGTATTATGGGAACGATGATCTTGGCAGGCTTCTCGAACTGCTTGGAGTCCCCCCTGAAGAGCTGTAACCACAGCCTTTTATCCTCTTCATGCACGGCGACTCCAACAGCAGGTGGACTGTGCCACAATTTACCTTTGCCGGACTATCCCTCATCTTGCTCGTTCAAGGCTGCTCGAAAGAATCCCCCAATCTTCCCCCAGAACGAGAGATCACCGGCGGCAGTGCTGCCTACGCGCACACACGAGAGATCGTCTCGCTCGGCCCCCGGCCACCCGGCTCAGCAGCACTAAACAAAACGCGCGAGTATATTGCTTCAGAACTGGAGAAGTCTGGATGGGAAACGTTTCTCCAACCTTTCACTAAGTCAGTCGCCCCGATCGGGAAGCGAGTAGAGTTCACAAATCTGATCGCCCGCCATAGTGGGTCTACGCACTCACAGATCAAGGTCCTGCTTGGTGCCCACATTGACTCTAAATACTATCCAGATCGCCGCTTTTTAGGAGCTGACGATGCAGCCTCTGCTGTAGGGGTGATACTGGAAATTGCACGGCGTATCGGTAACGACCCCGATAAGGCGTCCAGAGTCGAATTGGTTTTTTTCGATGGAGAAGAAGCCTTCGGCCAGAACATCAGCCCTAATGATGGACTTTACGGGAGCAAGTATTACGCGGAAAATTGGCGGAAGTCCGTGGAGAAACCTGCCGCCGGCATCATTCTCGACATGGTAGGTCACCGGAATCTCAGTATTCGATACCCCTCCGACACTCCAGCTTTCTTGGAACAGGAACTACTGAAAGCAGCGCGAAATGCGGGTGTCGAACATAGATTTAAGAAGGCCCTCAACCCCATTCTCGACGACCACGTCCCCCTTAATAACGCAGGAATTCCGACGTTGGATATTATTGGCGATTTCTCACAATTCTTCTGGTGGCATACGGAAGCTGACAATCTCAAGCGCATCTCCACCGAGAGCCTCGATATAAGCCTCAGGGTTGCCTCCGAGATTCTCGGAAATCTCCTCGCAGAGTAGAAACTCTGCCCGTTTCACTGAGTCCTCCATTTTTTTCCTCGTTCAGGTTGAGGGATCCCCGGTGGCGTCTACACTGCGGGTTCATGCTCGGTCATCGCCACTCACTTGTTCTCACACTTTCCGTTACTGTTGCTTACCTTATCCACAACGCGGAGCTGGCCGCATTGCCCCCTCTTGACGAGATCATGGGTCTTTCCTCAGGAAACTCTGTTCAGTTCAACCCTGATGACCCCAATCATGAATCCGTGGCCCGGTTAGAATATCTCGGACATACGATCTCAGATGATGGAGACTACCAATATTGGTACGATATCATAAGTGGCCACCGGGCATGGACGAGAGATGTTTCATTCTGGATCAGTAACGCCGATACCATCACCAATCTCAGCGAGAACAATTACACTGAGACCGGTGTTGAATGCGTTCTGCAGCATTGGTGGGGTGTACCCATGGCCTCGGTCGGACTGGATATCTGGGGTGGACACCGCGATTCTCAGAACAGCCCTTCTCACGGCATTGGAAATTCGTGGAACCTGACGACAAGCCATCCAGACCCCCTCATTAACCAGTTTCACGAACCAATTGACTATGCGGCCCCCGGATTTTTCAGCGGTCAGCCCTCTGCGTTCTACTGGGGACCCCCGTCTCGCGTCGAAGACTCCCTGTCGCTCTCTGACGGCACTCGAGTTTGGAAATTCGAAAAGAACCACTACGCCCCGCTGGTCAATAACAGCGTCCTCTATCCATTTGCTGGCCTCTGCGGCACCTTTATCATCGAAAGCACTAACCCACCGGCTGACGACTCCTTTGGCTGGTCGACCTATCACAACACCACCGTGGATGGCTCCCGCTCGCAAGTCACCGCCTATGGATACCTGCCTGGCCCCGGAGACGGGGCATCAGAAAAAGACCTCGTCCTCGAAATACGACGTATGGGGGAACTCCTTGATTTTTCGTGGAACGGCGAGAACGGAAAGCAGTATGATCTAGTAAGCAGCCAGAGTCTCAGAACCCCTCCCACGAGCTGGGAGCCATACAACGACGGAGAAACTGTATTTGCCAACATCCCGGATGCAGGAACTGGAATGAACACCCTTCGCGGAGTTCACCTGATTGGTGCGAAACGCTTTTTTGCCATTGTGGAAGAAGACCTTGGCACCCTGCTTAACGAAAATTTTGATAGTGTTGAAAGCCTACCCCCGGGATGGACAACTATTGGATCCGGATCAACCGCGTGGGAGGTCGGCATCCCCGGGGAGACTCTCTTCGGCCCGATAACTGCTCACAGCATCCCTCATTGCGCAGGCACTAACCTTTCTGGAGACTATACGGGGTCTCAGGACATTTCTCTGATTACGCCGGCAATCCAGATCCCGGCATCTGGAGCGACCCTCAGATACCGGCAGTGGCTCGACACAGAGGGCGATGGCGATGCTGGCACAATCCGGGTTCTTGACGCCGATAACAACAATCGTCTCATCGAGGAAATCGTCGGCAATATTGAATGGAATGACACTGCATGGGACACTCCTCAACCTGTGATCCTCCCCGATTCAGTAAGCGGGAGACGTATCCGAATCGAATTCCGATTTGTCAGCAATGATTCTGACCCCCAGAGCTTTGCAGGCTTTTACCTCGACGACATTGTTGTCCAGTCAAATTGATTTGATTACGGAGAACTCCTCATCAACGATCACCTTTCACTTGGGCAGCACTCTAAATCACAGCCATGTCCCTGACTTTTCCCATTAACCCATTTTGTCTGGGCTCCGCCCTTCTTACAGCCGCGCTCTCGCTGGGAGCTAACGCAGGGGAGGCGGAGCTGAAAGAGGACTTCGCTTTCTTTCAAGACCCTACGTGCGTGGCTCTCAAAACTGAAGTCGGAGAGAAGGATCTCACGCGCTTCAAAAGCACTCTTCTCCGGGATGTAGCGAGACAACTCCTTGAGGGAAGCTACGACACTAGACATCGAGCCACCTCCTATCAAGCTTACCCCTCTCCCTCTGCGCTTCAGCGTATGATTAAGCTTGGCGATGGATTCAGCCGCTACGAGAACATCACTGGAATCTACCTCGAAGCTGGCCGCCACGTTGTCCTCGTTGGAGACACAGGTGGCAGAAAAATATCTCTTCTGATTCCTGAATGGACGCGAAAGCCTCCCCCGGGAATTGAGCCCTCAAAAGACCCCGCTGGCTGGGGGCTGAAGCGCCAGGAAATCGGTATCGAGCCGGGGCTCAATACCATTGCCGTCAAGAAGCCCGGGTTAGTCTACCTGAACTACTACGACCAGAAACCCGAGCAGGCCCCTCGGATTTTGGTTCATTTCCTGACTGGCAAGGTGAACGGATATTTCGATAGCAGCCAACACGACAACGAGGATTGGAACAAGCTTCTCGATAATGCTGTAGCCCCCATTCTTGATGCCCGTGGCAAGCACATCCAAGTCGCCTACCCCGTAGAGTGGTTTAACATTCACACCCGGGGAAAGGGAGCGGAACTCATGCGGAATTATGATACGATGCTCCTTCACCATTACACTATTTTGGGTCTGGTCAAATACGACAAGATCCCACCCAACCGCATTCTCGCGAGGGTCAATTACAACTACTACATGTTCAGGGACCGTGACGGGGTAGCCTATTTTGGAAACAAGGGAACAATGCGAATGGTGGCAGATCCCGATGTCGTAACCAAGGGAGACCCCTGCTGGGGATTCTGCCACGAGGCAGGCCACGTCCTTCAATTACGACCTCAGATCACTTGGGGCGGAATGACTGAAGTAAGTTGTAACATCTTTTCGATGTACACTCGCGGCAAGATGGGCAATCCAAGCCGCCTTGCTAGCCAGAACAACTATACCAAAGCACGAAAATCGATCATCCAATCTGAGCCAAAGATTTCCTATCTCCAGGACCCAGACGTCTTCAACCGTCTCGTGCCTTTCTGGCAATTGCACTTGTTCTTCACGAAACACGGCCACCCTGACTTCTATGCAGACGTGATGGAGGAAATGCGTAAACAGCCCGATGCTGGACGAGGAAACGATTCAATTCGTAATCAGTTCCAATTCGTCCGTATTTGCTGTGATGTAGGTAAAGTCGACCTCACGGAATTCTTTGAACACTGGGGCTTCTTTCGAGCAGGAGAGATCATAGTGAAGGATTATCGTAATTATCATTTCGTCGTGACGCCTGAAATGGTCGATGAAACCCGTTCTTACATCGCCCGGAAGAACTATAAAAAACCTGCAGAGGACCTGACGCTCCTTCGTGACTAATACCATTTCATGAGGCCTTCCATCGCACAGGATTCCCAGCTGAATTCTTCCTGCCCGTGAAAGCGCTGATACCCCTTTTAGCTGGCATTGTGGTTACCGGCTGCAGAGAGACCGAAGAACTTCAGGATGCTGCGGTAGAGACTGGGTTGGAGATTCAGGTTATCACATCCTACCATGGGCGAGTGGCACTCGACCTCACTGATCAAGCCTCCGTCCTGTCTGAGGTGATCATCCGTAGTCAAGCCGACTATGAAGGATTTCTGACCAAGATTCCAAAGCGTCAAATCACGAGAACCAAGCCAGCACCTCCAAGCGAGGACCCTTTACTCAAGCAGCCATCTATTGACTTCGATAACTCCATGATGCTGGTAGCTATCCGGTCCGACTCGATGTATGTTGCACCTGAATTCAAATCTATCACCTGTGACAAAAATGGACTCTCTGTTCGCATTGCTGATCCGGAATTAGGAGACACCAAAGCTCTAAATCAACAAGAGGGCATCGGCACGTATCAGGCCGTCATCATTCCCCATCGTGAAGGCCTCATTACATTCATAAGGTAAGCCATCATTCAGAGAGTCCCAGTTCAACCGGATACCTCGATAGCCTTATCCAATTTCCCGTGCAAACCAGAGGCAACCATTATCGTTCCTATCATCGATGAAGCCATTGCCGCCATTGATCCTGGCTCTATTGGTGACCGGGTGCACCGAGAAAACCTCAACGGACGCACTCGAAAGCACTCATACCTCGCCGAATTTGGACCCAGTGAAAGTAGTCGAGCCAGTCCTGTTTGTCGCTGCCGGACTAAATACCAACGGCTCACTAGTCAGAAATTATCAACGCGGTCTACAATACGCCATGGACTATTTCGGCCGCTATGGGCCGTATTACGTCTATTTACTGGGACCCGATAGCGAGCAAAGCGTGCGCCACATCTATCATCAGCGAGCCCTGACCCGGGCCAACGCAGATGCTCGTTTGGGCTCTCTGGAAGAACAAACGCAGAAGTTCCTCAACCAACCGAATATCGTTAACGAGATAAGATCCGTTTTATCGGGCATGGCGGAAGGAGGACTGACCTGGACTCAGGATCCTCCGATTCTCTATGAGGACGTTACGACGAATGCTCACGGTAGAGAGAAGGACCCGGTTGAAAACACATGGGGAGCTCTTCATGAGTATCACCACGTCTTCCAGATAGCTCACTGCGACACCAAGCAGGAGCGAACCTCTGAAAAAAATATCAACTCGTGGATATCGGAGGGCATGGCGACCTACAGCTCTGCCAAGTTCATGGGGAATCTGGGGCTCAGCGATTTCGAGGACTACATGCTTCAGCTGAGAACCTCGGGAGCCAACATCGGCCGCCCTAGTATTAACGAGTTCCTCCGTGAGAGTTCCGACTGGCAACTAAACGACGAGGGGTATTGGGATACCGGTGAATTCGCACAGGTCTACTACATGCTAGGAGCGTGGGCCACCGCATACCTCATTCACGTTCTTAACATCGAAGAGGAAATCGTGTTGAGGGAATGGTATTACGATATTCCCCGCATGGGGAAATCTGCGGCCTTCAGGAAACACATGGGCGTATCCCTCAATGAGTTCTACAGAAAATTTGACGCGTTTATTCGACAAACGGATAGTGTAGTCATGCAAATATTTGACGGCCAGACAGAAGACAACTGAAGGTTCCTCCACCCACAGCAAACAATGACACCGCGTTACCTCCTCCTCATTCCCTTCTTCTTTTCATGCTTCCAACTAGAAGCTTCTCAGCCCTTTCACATTTACTCTCCAAGCTCGAAGGAAAATACGCTTTGGATTGTTAAGGCAACGCCGCGGGGAGAACGCCTCAATCTGCAGCTCGCTACAAAGGTAAATCTCGGGTTTTCCGGTCGCGTCATCACCGCGCATCCAAGCAAACCACTACTTTACGTCACGGCCACGGGTGGGGATCCCGGCAAGGTGCCGGGAGCGGCAGTATACCTGACAGAAGACGGCTCCTACCAGAAGCATCAGAAAATCAGCTTCAATGACGGAGCCTGCTACCTTTCCCTCGACAACGAAAACAGGCACCTGCTCGGAGTCAGCTATGGGAACGGCCGGCTCAATGTCTACCCACTTGACGACCAGGGAATACCCGGGAAGGCCATCACCACTGTGGACGAGGGCAAACGAGAAGCCCACTGCGTCCTCCTGCCCCCGGATGGCAAGAACATCTACATACCCTACGTAAAGGGAAACCTTGCCCTCCTGCAGTATGCCTACGACGGGAAGACCGGAAAGATCACCCCCCTCGAACCCAAGGACGCCAAGCCTCCCCTCGGATCAGGCCCCCGCCACATGGCCTACCACCCCACCCTCCCAATGGTCTATTTCAGTAACGAGCAGGGCATCGGACTGTCCTCCTACCGACGGGAAGCCAATGGCCAGCTCAAGGTGGAACAGGACATAAGCATCCTGCCCCCCGGCATGTCCAAGATAGGTCTCAGTGCATCCGACCTTCTCATCACCCCGGACGGGAAATACCTCTTTGCCGGCCTGCGCGGGCACCGCCAGGAGTTTGACCGCATCTCCCGCTACCGTGTGCTGGAGGACGGCAAGGCCGAGTTCCTTGGCCTGACTGAGGCCGACAAAATCCCTTGGGGTCTGACTCTCTCTCCGGATGGAAAATTCTTACTGGCCTCCGCTACCGTCGGGGCAAGCCTTAGCGCTTACAGGATCTCCCCGGACGGCGGCTTGAAGAAAGTGGCATCACTGGCATGGGACCCGAGGATGTCCGACTTGATCGCCAGATAACGCTCGAAGATCCTTCTCTTTCCCAAGCGCCCCCTTTTTGTCGGCATCAAAGTCGCTACCTCTCGGTCTTTCTATCACTCTCCCTCTTTAAGTCTCCTCCGAGGACCATTCCAAGCTCTTCCGCCCGTCCGGCCGGCAGCTCCATGATACTGACCTTGCGAAAATGAATCTCGGCTCCTTCCGCTTCGAGGCACAGGAACCCTTTCCGACCGTCTGCCTCTCGGATACCATTTACAAATTTCCCGTTGATGGAGAGCTTCACCGTTCCGTCGACCGCGACTACCACGTAGCGGTTCCATTGCCCCTTTCCCTTGCAGCGCATCTCGTATGACATACTGCGGCTACCTCGGGGATTCTCGGGAACAGCCTTCATTCCGCCCGCACCAAATAATTCCCCGCTAACGTAACCCAGGTGGCGCGGCTTCCCGTTTCGGTGGGCATGAATGTAGGGCCACTCCAATTCCAGCATCTGCACCTCCATACCCCGGGGCAACCTGTTCCCTTCTGGCTTCGCATCACTCCAGAGAAAAACTCCCGAATTTCCTCCCGCTTCCATATGGCGCCACTCGACGACAAGGATGAAATTCTCATACATCTTCGTTGATCTCATCACTCCGATTGGCTTACCGGTGCAAACCAGCAAACCGTCCTTAACCGACCAAGTATCAGGAGAAGTATTCACATCGATCCAATTGGTCAGATCCTTACCGTTAAACAAATCCACGAACGAAAGTTCGCCTGATTGTTCTGATTCACTTTCATTTGCGAGACTCGCAACCACGAGTGCGAAGAAAAGCGTTACTGCTGCCACGGAACGGAATGTGTGCATCCCTCAAGCTAGCTTCTCGACATCACGAAGCAACCCTGCACAGGTAGTAGTTCCTGTTCCGATCAAAATCTCATGCATCGGGTCCGACGGCCCGTGACAGAGTCTTGACGAAAAGGAAAGCCCCTCTCAAAGTCAGAATCTGCTGGTTGCGGCATTTCGTGCCCCTCTGGCGGTGGTCACGAAACCACCAAATCCAAAAGCAATGAGCCCGCGGCCGATGCGCATTCAAGATAAAGGAGCATAAGAAAATTTAAAGACGAGGTCTTCTGGCCCGCAGGACCGTTTATCCCTCTCTCCCAGCCGTTGACACCTTCCTATCGGTCCCTCGAATTCATGCCCCGAAATTGCCAGTCGCGCGGGCGCGAAAACACCAAGAGCTCCCGGAAATTCTTTGTCATTTCACAAATTATGAAAATACATGTCATCACATGGATAAGCTGTGTGACCTTTATCAGCTATACTGCCGCTCGGTCAGAAACCGAGCCGCCAGCATGGTCAGCGAAGCCGGATCGAGAAATCACGATCAGCATGGTTCCCGCAAAGATGGCATATGACACGACACTGCTTCGTGTCCGACCAGGAGCAAAGGTTAAGCTGAAGCTCAAAAATCCAGATGACCTCGAACACAACCTTGTTCTCATAAAGAATGACCCCGAGGATCCGCAGGGTGAACGCTTTGCCGCACAATGCATCGAACTCGGGGCCGAGGGCCCTAAGCTGGCATGGACTCCTGACAGCCCAAGGGTTCTGGCAAAATCCGGAATGGTAGGCCCGAAGAAAGAGCACGAGATGTTCTTCAAGGCGCCTAGCGAGCCTGGTGATTATCCATACCTTTGCACCTTCCCGGGGCACTCAAAGTTGATGCGAGGCATTCTTAAAGTTGGGAGCAGCGATCCCATATTCAGCAACCTGTCTTACAAAGTGTATGCGGGAGAGTTCAGAAAGATCCCCGATTTCAGGCAACTGACCCCAATAAAGACAGGCAATGCCGAATGGATAGACGTAAGGACGCTGATCGGTGGCGAGGACGGTCGAGCAATTCTCTGGGAGGGCACCTTTGAGGTAAGGACAGGAGGCGAGTGGCAGTTCTATCTCGGTTCAGATGATGGTGCGGAACTCATCATCGACGGCAAAGGCGTAGCCAGAAACGGCGGAAACTATTTTTTTCAGGTAAGAAAGGCGAAAGTCAGGTTGGAACCGGGCATCCACACAATGCGCCTTGCCTATTTCGAAGGCGGTGGACCCGAGGCCTTGTCTTTGGTCGCCGACCTCAAAGGGGCTGAGGACATGATCTTCACTCCTGATATTACCGCAAAGACTGGTGCCCGGAGGGCCTGGGCAGGACCAAAGATTGTCAAACTGCGAAAGCCCGATGAGGCGCTTGTATTCAGAACATTCCTCCGGGGTCGCTCATCGAGGTCGATCGCAGTCGCATACCCGGGTAAGGTGAACATTAACTGGAGCGCAGACTCCATGAATTTAGATCAGCTTTGGCGTGGAGACTTTGTGAATGCCGCGTCCAACTGGAATACCCGGGGCGGAGGCAGCCACATTGCGGGTAAGGACACGGTCAGCCCTACCGGCGGGATGGCACTGCAGGTATTGGAAAGCATCGACGATCCTTGGATCGACTATTCAGTCGGCAGCTCGCGCTACGAGAAAGACAGGGGCCCAGAGGAGTCCAAAGAGCTGATTAACTATGGGATTCCCCATCCAGACTATGACTTCAAGGGATACGAGCTGGATGCCAATCGCTTCCCTACCTTCTGCTATACCTTCAGGGGAGTAGAGGTCGAAGACCACTACCGCCCCACGACCATGGACGGCATCGAGGCACTGAAGAGAACTGTGGTAATTCGTGGAGACCTACCACCAAACACCCATTTCCTCGCCGGGGTAAAAGGTGATTTTTCCAAGCTCCCCGACGGCTCCTATAAAATCAATGAACTGATGGCGGTAAAGATTGAGGGAGCTACCCCCCTGATTCGCAGTTCCGAGGCGCGAATGGTCAAGCCCCCAGCAAGGAAAACCGAACCCGTGAAGGAAACACGCAAGGAACTGCTTGTCCCCGTGAAGGGGGATCAAACCATAATAGTTACCTACCGGTGGATGACCGCTGGACAATTGGACCAATAAGAAACGACAAGCGATGATAAACAGAAATATTGTATTCCTGAGTGCCCTCTGGGCGGGCTTGGCGGCAGCGCAGCAAGCAAAAGAGTCCGATTACTACAAGGTGACCACCTTTGAGATTCCCAAAGGTGAGGTTGTCGAGGCCACGGGCTTTGCCGTCATGGACGACGGCAAGGTGGCCGTTTCTTCGAGACGGGGTCAAATCTGGACGATCGATAATGCTGATCAGTATCCTGACAAACCCGCCAAGTGGAACCTTTTCGCTGAATACCTTCATGAGCCACTGGGAATCGCCTTTCTCGATGGATGGCTTTACGCGACTCAGCGACCCGAGGTAACTAGGATGAAGGACATCGATGGTGACGGCAGAGCTGACAAATACGAGACTGTGTCAGATGACTGGGGGGTCAGTGGAGATTATCATGAATTTACGTTCGGTTCCCGTTTCGATCCGGACGGCAACATCTGGACGGTTCATTGTCTTACCGGCTCCTACACCAGCGAGGCGCTCTACCGTGGGTGGGTCATCAAGGTAAACAAGGACGGCACCGCAATGCCCGCTGCCTGTGGTGTCCGCTCTCCGGGTGGAATCGGGATCAATCTGCAAGGAGATGCGTTTTACACCGACAATCAAGGGACATGGAATGGATCCAGCTCGCTCAAGTGGGTTAAGCCCGGATCGTTTCTGGGTAACCCCAACGGAAATCACCATTTTAAACACACCGGCAAGGTGATGGGCGATAGACCACCGGAACCAAATTACAGTGGCGATGGAAGAGTAATGGAAGCAAGGAAGCTGATCCCCACCTACGTCCCGCCGGCGGTCGTTCTGCCCCATGGCAAGGTCGGACAGTCGCCAACGGCGGTCGAACCCGATTCAAGCAAAGGGAAATTCGGTCCTTTTGCCGGGCAGATGTTCGTAGCCGAACAGACCTATGGACAAGTCCAGAGGGTCTTTCTGGAAAAGGTGAACGGGATTTATCAGGGGGCTGCATTTCACTTCCTGAAGGGCTTCAGCTCAGGAAACATCGGTCTGATGATTACCCCGGAAGGCAAGATGTATACCGGTGGGAGCAATCGGGGCTGGGGCTCTTGGGGAACCAAGCTCGATAGCGTGGAACGGATCGACTGGACCGGGAAAATACCGTTCGAAATTCACCAAATGCGCGCACGTTCAGACGGATTCGAGCTGACCTTTACCCGCCCGATCAATCCTGCTTCAGCAAAGCCTTCCTCGTTTTCATGCTCGGCGTATACCTATCGCTACTCAAAAGGGTATGGCAGCCCAGAACTGGAAAACATCGACCCTGAAATCGAGGTCGTTTCTGTGGCAGACGACGGCTTGAGTCTCCGAATTAAGCTCACGCCGCTTACTAAAGGGCATGTTCATGAGTTGGCGGCACCTGGCCTGAGAAGCATCAAGGGCTTACCTCTCTTACACGCGACCGCCTACTACACGTTGAACGAAATTCCGCAATAGTTTGAGTCTGAACCTTTCGAGCACGATCCCGGCAGCTAAACCATAGATCAATCGGGTCATCGTATCTCACGATTTTCAAACAGATCCAGAATCTAGAATTAGTTTTTTCCTTGGACAATGGCCGGAGAGCAGTCAGCCCCACAGTTTTCGCTTGTGATCCGCTGCTCCTGACTGCCGAGAACGCTCATAAAGACTCAGTGCTAACAGTTGCGACAGGACTCATTAGCCGCTAGCGTGAGACTCATCGATTACTCATCTTGAAATCCTGTCACCTGAGCGTCTTGATCGTCTGTGCGTTTGCTGCTCCAGCACTCGCCGAACTTCTGGTTGATTTCAATTCGACCTCGCAAGATGGAGGGCCGCACCCTCAAGCGGGATACAGCTCATACGATGCGGCACATGAAGCGTCGGGTGACTTTGTCAATGCGCGAAATTACGCAGCCTTCGGAACGAGTGTTGCTCTGACCGTAGATTACCCGGATTCCAGCGAAAGCAGGGTTCAGCAGATGATTGACCGTGGAGGAGGAAACGATGCGAACTGGACCGGCTCCAAGCTTGATCTCATTACAGATTGGATAGGAGTGGACACCCGCACCAGCAACGGCGGCAACGGAAACTTTGACGAGATCAACGGCAACCCAACCCGTATTACC
>CEQX01127326.1_pt1 | contig 12598 bp, 9 predicted proteins | sample 356261 | NCBI WGS metagenome assembly CEQX01 (sample SAMEA2621076, study PRJEB7988) | marine metagenome | isolation source: saline water (ENVO:00002010), including | reverse complement strand
TGACGTATTGCTATCGCTGCATGGGTTTGATGGTTCTTTATGAATTGGGCTTCGTCACAGATAACTAGGTCCCAATTTACCTTTGATAGAGTTTCTATATCTCTTGTAGCTGTTCCGTAAGTACTTACGACGATATCAAACGAGTTGACCATCCCTATAAGGTCATCTCCTGTGGGTCGTTTGGCACCGTGCAGTATGAGAACATTTAAATTTGGTGTGAAGAATGATGCTTCCTGTTCCCAGTTATGGACTACTGACAATGGGCAAATAACGAGGTTGGGGTTTTCAGAGGTTCTTAATTGGATATGTGCTAAAGCAGTTGGTGTCTTTCCTAACCCCATGTCGTCAGCCAGACATCCTCCAAGCCCTATCCGGCTAAGAAACTGTAGCCAACTAAGCGCTCGTCTTTGATATGGCCGAAGCGAACCTTGAAATGTACTGGATTCATTTTCCTCAGTTAGGTCAGTATCTGGTAGACCATCGATAAGTTTAGTGAGCCAATTATCAGCCGTTTGATTTTCTGGAGAAAACAAAGCTGTTTCGAATTCTGAATTACTTTCCTCGGTGCCTATCTCAGCGGTAATTCTAAGTAGATCTGTAGGGGTTAGGTGGCGATCATTTTTTCTTCGGTTCTCTAATTCTTTTAATGCAATTTCAGCCTGTTGATTATCTATATGAACCCATTTCCCTTTTATTTGAACAAGGTTAGTTTTGGACTCAGCTAGCTGAAGAAGCTCATGTTCAGAAAGTGACTGGTCTCCAAGTGCTAAGTCCCAGTCAACATCAACCATTGCCTTTCCGAGATTTGCAGTGATTCCTCCTTTCTCACTAGGAGTTGCGCGTGCAGCTAATCTAATACTTTGTTTTATCAAACCTTTTGGGACAAGAACTGGAACTCGTAATCTTTCACAAATATGGATACCGTCTATGAGTAGGAGTGAAACATCGTCGATGGATAACGTTGCTGTATCGGTAGTTGCTTCCAACCCTATATGGTCTAATCCGGGCACGCTGGAACTTATAAGGTCGATAGTTTCACTCATGAATCTTCGTAAAGCATCAGGATGATCACTTAGTCCGAATTCAGCGGTCAATCTTGTGTCAAGCAATAGATCTTTCCAAGTAGCAACATTATTTGGGGATGTATTGTTATATGCCTCAAAGATTATTTTCCAAGGTTCGTCTTTATTATTTGGTAGTAATCTCATTTGGCAAGAAACTTTGATTCCAGTTTCAGCGTGTAACTTTTCGTATTGAAGGTTTGACGATAATTCAAGTAGAGCATTATCTATGTTGATCGTGTCTGTAATGAAATAGCCTGATGTTTCTGACAGTGCCGTACAAATATTTCTAAGAGATTTTATATGAGGAGAACGTTTACGTGGTAGGTGTGGCTTCCAGTTTGAATACTGGAGGATTTGCCGGCAGGATGCATCAACTAAATGATTCTGAAAACTCATAAGTTCTTCTTCAGATCTGAACCCAACTACTTCTGGCATCGACTTAAAATGTTGTCTTCGTTGTTGGGATAAGTCTTCATGGGTCAAGAGATTCCACATTGCTTTCCAACGGAGACCGTCATGAGTAAGTGACGGAAATATTAAGTCATTTCCTATTGCATGTATTAGGTCATTTAAGAGTTTATGCATCCATTGCATTGAGGGACTCCACCTCTGATTTGGATGTTTTTTTGAGAAGAGATGGTAAATATCGGTTGGCTTTACTTCTAAGGCTGTAATTGATTGCTGATTTATTAGTGGATTGTCTATGATGCAGGTCGCGAGATTGGCATCACGCGTGGCCCACCGATTACCTACAAATGTTCCTGCTAGCCTTCGAAGTTCTACACCGTTGATTGGGCCGTTATTATCCCAACCCCAAAGGAAAGTTCCTTCGTGGGTATGGGAAATGTGAAGTGACGATGGGGTTTTGTTCCAGTCGATTACAACTCACCCTTTGTCCAATTCAAATGCTTGATGCAAAATATTCGTAGCCTTTTCGATATCTGCTTTATTCACGACACAAGAAACTCGAATTGCAGATGTAGAGATCATATGGATATTTATACTCTCCGATGAAAGAGTTTCGAAGATTGTGGCTGCGACTCCAGGGTTGCTTGCCATTCCGGCACCAATAACTGATACGCGGCCTACTGAATCATCTGTGCTGACTTCACCTGCTCCAATTTCTGAGGCTACGGACGTCATTATTTGTTTACCTATTTCCATTTGTTCAGTAGGTAACGTGAAAGAAATATCTGTAACTCCTTCCTCGGATGTGTTTTGGACGATCATGTCTACATTAACGTCGCTATCAGCTAGTGGTCTGAAGATAGCTGCAGCTATTCCAGGGTTATCTGGTACCCCCGACACCGTTACTTTCGATTGAGATGTATCGGGAACAACTGCTGAAATAATAGGTTTTTCCATTGAATTTTCCTCCTTTGTAACCCAGGTTCCTGGCTCCCAGGTGAATGCTGAGCGAACATGTAATTTAACTCCGTATGAACGAGCAACTTCAACTGATCTCATAGCTGGTTTTGGGCATCCTACTGCTGTCATTTCAAGTAATTCATCAAAACTTATAGACGGTATTTTTTTTGCTTGTTCACAGACTCTTGGATCTGTTGTAAAGACTCCTGACACATCAGTATATAACTCACATGCATCAGCGTTAAGAGCGTGAGCTAACGCAACTGCAGTTGTGTCTGAGCCTCCTCTTCCGAGGAAAGTTACATTATTATCTGTTGAGACGCCTTGGGATCCTGCAACAACAGCTACTCGTCCTGCGTCTACAGCTTCTTGAACACGTTGAGGATCTATTGTAAGTATTTTGGCATTCTGGTGATTTGTGTCCGTTAAAAATCCCGCTTGACTTCCCGTGAATGAATCCGCTGGAACCCCCATGTCGTGAAGAGCCATGCACATCAAAGCTATTGCTTTTCGTTCACCGGCAGTAATGAGCATGTCCATTTCCCTTGCAGGTCTAGTTTGTGATACTTCCGAAGCAAGGCGAAGCAGGTGATCTGTTTCTTTGCCCATAGCGCTCACGACCAGCACGACTGAATGTCCATGGTCTTTAGTTCTTTTTACATGATCAGCTACTTCTCTCATCCGATCTGCATCGGCTACAGAGGTACCACCAAATTTTTGAATAATTAAACTCACGTGATTAAACGGTACTCGCTATGTATAGATTTAGCGTGTTATTTTCGGTTACAAATTGTGATCTCTTGATCTTTTCATTCTTGCTATTCCGGTTACATACGAGGGTGATCTTTTTGATTTTCCTAAACGAAAACGTTCACAACGGATTACTGACCATTCGTTAGCCCAAAGTGTGCCGCTAATATCATATTTCGCTGACCCGTTGTATCCGTTCGGAATTTTTGTGCGTTCACAAAAGTAAAACTTTGATTCGGGAGTCAAGTACTGTCCCAGCTCTAAAAGAAATTGAGGAAGGTCAGATTCTGAAGCAAGGTTTCCAATTGAAAGAATTGCATCGAACTTCGAGTCAGTCGGAACGTGAGGCCATTCTATTATTTCTGTTACCGCTGGAGGTATTTGCGTTGGAAGGTTCTCTTTGGGAAAAAGAAGTAGAGAATTTCCATAGAGATCTGAGATTAAGCCTTCTACGATCTTTTGGTACTCTAATTTTTCTATGAACACGCTGTCTATTTTAGTTTGATTGTAAAGTAACAGTTCGCTTGAGGGTTCTAATTTCTCCATGAACGGTGAGCAGACCGTGGGTTAGATTTATTAGCCCACCATCGTCCGCTGAATCTCCACTTGTATGAAATGAGTGGCTTTTCATCCTTTGGCCATAATTGTTTGAAAGCTTTAAGAATTACTTCTCTTTCATCCTCATTTGGTTCAGGCGTAATTTGTATGTATAGCGGTTCTTCAGTCATTGGATTTATAGAGGAATCACACCATGTTTTCGTTGCGGTAAGTCTTCTCTTTTTGATTTCAGAACAGAGAAACCAGCAATTACTTTTCTTCTTGTCTCTGCTGGGTCAATTACATCATCAATATAACCACGCTCTGCTGCAATATATGGATTAGCGAAACGTTCAGTGTAGTCATCTACTAATTCGGTTTTTTTAGCTTCAGGATCTGCCGCTGATTGAAGTTCTCTTCTATGCAGAATTTCAACTGCTCCTTGGGGTCCCATTACGGCTAATTCAGCTGTTGGCCAAGCAAATGAAAGGTCGGATCCTACTGACTTAGAATCCATGACAACATATGCGCCTCCATAAGCTTTTCGTGTAATGACCTGAATACGCGGAACTGTTGCTTCGCAGTATGCGTAGAGAAGCTTTGCCCCATGTCGAATGATTCCTCCGTATTCCTGGTCTACTCCAGGCAAGAATCCAGGTACATCAACGAGTGTTAACAAGGGAATGTTAAACGCATCGCATGTACGAACGAATCGTGCGGCTTTTGATGAGGATTCAATATCTAATACTCCAGCAAGGACAAGTGGTTGATTTCCGACTATTCCTATGACATTTCCGTCTAGATGTGAAAATCCGCATACGATGCTCTGAGCCCATGAAGGGAAATATTCCATGAACTCTCCATCATCAACTATTGAGCCGATTATTTCTCGCATGTCATAAGGAAGATTTGGACTGTCTGGCATCATGTCAGCGAGTTCAGGACAGAGACGTTCTGGGTCATCTGTTGCTTCGATTAGCGGTGGGTCCTCCATATTGTTACTTGGGAGGAATGTCAGAAGGGTTTTAACTGCGTCAAGTACTTCCTCTTCGCTATCACTGACGAATGTTGCTACCCCGGATTTACTTGCGTGACTTGTTGCTCCACCTAATTCTTCTAAAGTTACCTCTTCACCGGTTACTGTTTTGACAACATCGGGACCGGTAATGAACATGTGTGATTTCTCTCTGACCATAAAAATGAAATCGGTCATTGCTGGACTATAGACTGCTCCTCCAGCGCACGGGCCCAGTATTACGCTGATTTGTGGTATTACTCCAGAGGATTGAACGTTTCGATGAAAGATTCCTCCGTAGCTATCTAGACTTACAACTCCTTCTTGAATTCGTGCTCCAGCTCCATCGTTGAGGCCTATCATGGGGGCACCAGTTGCTAATGCTAAATCCATTACTTTGTGAATTTTTTCAGCAAATACTTCACCTAGAGCTCCACCCATTACCGTGAAATCTTGGCTGAAAACAAATACTTTACGTCCGTCAACGGTTCCCCATCCTGTGACAACGCCGTCAGTGTATGGTCGTGTTTCTAGACCAGCTTCATGAGCTCGGTGGCGAGCTAACATGTCTAATTCGTGAAATGAGCCTTCATCTAATAAGTAGTCAATTCTTTCTCGAGCAAGGAGTTTTCCTTTTTCGTGTTGACGCTCGATTGCTCGTTCAGGCCCTGCCTGAAGTGCTTCTGATTTTCTTTTTTCAAGTTCTTCTATTTTATCTTGCATCGTGTAATCAGCCATTGCTGTGTAGCGTAATGCGCGTATGGCTACAATCCGATGACTTAACCTATAGTTATTTGAAAAAAAATAAGATTTATTCATTTTTTGCCTTAAAAATAGGTGTTTTAGGGTGTGAAATAGATTGAAAAAATTGTTGGAATACTGTTATTTACTATCAATGTCAGCGAAGAATGATAGAACTATTTTCAAGAGTCGAAGAGATTTCGATATTGGGAAAAATGATTTGTTTCTAAGAAAGGAATGAAAAAGCAGTCAGGATGGAACTGAGGATCGTTACCCGCATTCGGGTTCAGGTAAACACTCTGTCCTTGGTTATAAGATGGCACGACTTGAGTCCGTGATTAATTCATCACATTTAAGTAATTTTATGAGAAAACTGCAACTTACCAAGGTATATAACACAACATTTATTACTATAAATACGATATGATCGCCTCTAAAATTTCTTATTGAATACGAGCGGTCATAGACTACTAGTGGAATGTGTGGTGATTGAGTGAAATTTGGAGTTATCGGAGCTGGTGTTACAGGTTTAGCGACTGCCCTTGAACTTTCTCGAGATGGTCACAATGTAACCATTATTGAACGTGATCAGACGCCAATGCCTAAGACCCATGATGAGGCATTCGATTGGGATAGAAGGGGGGCTCCACAGGTGCGGCACTCCCACGCTCTTCTTGGGCGATTGCACAATATTCTTAGAGACAACCACCCTGAAGTTCTGAAAACACTTCTTGATACTGGAGTTACCGAGATCAATTTAGTTGATCACATGCCGGAAACCCTCGACGATCGGCAGGTATTAGATGAAGATCTTAATCTGCGTATGCTTGCAGCTCGCCGGACAACGTTTGAATGGGTTTTACGTAGTACGGTCATGAACAAACCAAACGTAGAAATACGAACTGGGCTGGGTGTTACTGGTGTAAAGAAAAGTGAAGCTGTGATTCCGAAAGTTACTGGACTTTATTTTGACGGTGGTTTAGACGAAGATTTTGATTGCGTTGTTGCGGCAAATGGCAGACGATCAAACGCTCCAGGATGGCTTAAAGATGCAGGCATTGAGACTCCGGCCGAGGTTGTTGAAGATACGGGAATTATTTATTACTCACGCTTTTACCGTTTACCTGACGGTATCGACCTCCCTGTTGGCGACCGATTAGTCGCAGGTGATCTAGGGTATTTGAAATATGGAGTATTTTGGGGTGACAACGGAACGTTTTCAATAACTTTCGCTACATCTGATACTGATAAAACATTTTGGGGAATAAAAGACGTCGAAATGTTTGAAAGCGTTGTCGATGCTATTCCTGCAGCAAAAGAGTGGATCAGTCTCGGAGCTACCCCTATTACAGATGTTCATTCAATGGCTGGTCTACTAAATAGAAAACGTAGTTTGAAAAAAGATAACGAAGTTATTGTTGATGGTTTTCACTTGATCGGTGATGCCCTCATATGCACCAATCCTCTATACGGAAGGGGTTGCTCAACCGGGTTTTGGCAGGCGCACCTGCTCGCTAATTCAGTCCGGGACCACGGGCAAGATACTACGGCACAATCAGAAAGTTTTCTCTTGAGTGTTGAGCAAAACATTTTACCTTGGTATCAAGCGTCCGTTGATTCTGATCGAGGCAGCAGAGCAGCTTCCGATGGGATAGATGATGATATGGCTATTATGAAACGTTCAATCTTAAAAGAAGGTCTGATGCCGGCTACACGATCTTCGGCAAAAGTGTGGCGTGGATTTATGAAAATGATGAATCTTTTAGCTGATCCCTCAATTCTAACGGAACCGGAGATTAGTTCAGAGATTATGAAAGTTTGGGCAGACCGCGATCAAAGAGGGCCAGAGCCAGCTTTGGGACCCACAAGAGAAGAGATGGTGGATTACCTGAAACTCACTCATGTTTCCTAAAGTAATTACAAAAATCGCTCTTACTGTTTCTCTATTCCTCTTATCGATTAATCTTCTTGGTTGTGGGAGTGAAGAAGTATCCACGTACCGTAACCAAATAAGTTCCACAGAAAACGAAACCGTTGAAACTTTGGATATTGCTGATGACGCTCCCCCGGCTTCAATAATCTGGGAGTCTTGTTATCAGAATTATGAATGTGGGGTAATTGAAGTTCCCATTGACTATCAAGGACCCAGATTAAAAACTATTCAAATTGATCTCATTCGCATTTCAGCATCAACTGAACCTTCCTTGGGCCCTTTACTCATAAATTTTGGAGGACCGGGTGCTTCTGGAACAGAGCTGGTGTCAATGTATGGATCATTGTGGGAGTTCGCTTTTCCTGAATTTGATGTAATCGGTTTTGATCCACGTGGAGTAGGAAGATCAGCACAAGTTGAATGCCCTTTTGAACCTGACAATGATGAACAGTCGGTATTTGAGGATGGGGAAGACCTCAGTGAGCTATTCCAGCAAGCAGAGGAGTATGCCAAAGCTTGCGTAGCGATGAGTGGTGACCTAGCTGTGCATATCGGAACTAACAATGTCGCACGAGATATGGACAGAATCCGAGAAGCTTTAACAGTTGACCAAATTTCCTATTTAGGCTACTCATACGGTACTCGCATCGGAGCTGTATACGCTTCCCTCTTCCCTGAGAACGTTCGAGCCATGATCCTTGATGGACCAGTGTCGCCTACAGATCATGTAAGTTCCTTCACACCAATACAGGGCCAAGGGTTTGAAACAGCCTGGAGTCGTTTCGCTCAGGATTGTGATAGTGACCGGTCATGTCCTCTTAATCAATATGGTGGCGCAGAAGAAGCTTTTAATACTGTCAATAATATTTTGAAGGCATCGAACCTTTCGGTGAATGGAGGAAGAGAACTCACACGTGGAGAGTTTATGCTAGGCACCGCCTCAGCTCTGTATTCTCCCTATAGCTGGCCAGTTCTCATAGATGGATTTATGGCAATGCTTGATGACGGTGACGGATCAATTTTGCAAGAATTAGCTGATCAATTAGCTGGACGAAGAGATGACGGATCGTATGACAATTCACAAGCAGTGCTGTTTTTAGTTAACTGTGCAGATGATCCGAAACGGCCATCAAAAGAATTCATCAGGGAAGCCATTGATGAGGTGGCTGATCAGCTACCACATTTCGGGCCAGTAATACGAGGCGATACGGGTTGCGCTGGACTTGAAGAATCAATTGACCCATTACACGTAGGTAAAGCAGATTTAGAAACACCAGCACTTGTTATCGCTATGGAAGGAGACCCCGCTACTCCTATAGCTTGGGGGCCAGGACTAATTGACTCTATTGGTGATGCGGTTCTCATTACCTCTGATGGCGATGGCCATGGAGCTTTTCTTACAAATAGTGAATGCGTAACAGATATCGTATTCGACTACTTACTTAACTTAGAAGTTCCTACAAATGGGTGGAGTTGCGAGGAGCCTTAATTAATTTCTAACGAATAGTTTTGAAAAAGGTTCGTAGGTCATTAACGAAAAGTTCAGGTTGTTCAAATGCTCCGAAATGACCACCCTTTGGCATTGTTGTCCAATGGGTGATGTTATAGCTCTCTTCACACCAGCGACGTGGCGATCGAATGATCTCCTTTGGAAATGATGCAACGCCAGTCGGGATTTCAACTTTATCTCCTCCACCAAAACTGCCAAAACTCTCCCAGTAAAGGCGTGCTGACGATGCCCCTGATGCTGTAAGCCAGTACAACATAACATTATCAAGCAATTCATCTCGGGTAAGAGTGTTCTCTGGGTGATCATCGCAATCCATCCAACTCCAAAATTTTTCAATAATCCACGCCATCTGACCAACTGGTGAGTCTACGAGACCATAACCCAGTGTTTGAGGTCTTGTACTCTGCTGTTTTGAGTATCCTGAGTCCCATTCCTGGTAATAGGTGAGACCTTCTAACGCTGATTTTTCTTCATCGGTAGGATCTTGTAATGATTCAGGTGTTGGGCGACCGATGGGCATGTTTATATGGATTGCATCACAGTGCCCGATATTCCGACCAATCTGAGTAGTAACAGCTGCGCCCCAATCACCTCCCTGTGCTCCATAGTTTTCGTATCCAAGTCGAACCATTAATTGATCCCATGCAGCAGCAATTTTTTCAACTCCCCAACCTGATTGGGAAGGTTTCCCAGAGAACCCGTATCCGGGTAATGACGGACAAACTACATGAAACGCATCTTCAGCTTTACCACCATGTTTCGTTGGATCTACGAGAGGTTGTATGACTTTGTGGAATTCAACGATTGACCCAGGCCAGCCATGCGTAATGATAAGAGGGTAAGCATCTGGATGAGGTGACTTCTGGTGAATGAAATGAATATCAAGATCATCTATGTTCGTCTGGAAATGGTCAAAGGTATTGAGATACTGTTCACTTTTTCTCCAGTCATACTGGTTCGCCCAATAATCGGCGATTTCTCTTACATAGGTGAGAGGAATACCTTGGCTCCAATCATTTACGCATTCTTCTTCGGCCCATCGTGTGTTGTTAATTCTGTTTCGTAAATCAGTAAGTTGCTCTTCGGAAGTATTAATTGTGAATGGTGTTATTTCAGACATTTCTTTCTTTCTGTATAATTTATTTAGGTTCTATCGGGTCGTAGTCCCAGAGTTGTGTTTCTTCAGGGTCGCCATAGAGCAGGTGAGCGGGACTGTGTTTCTCAATATTTCCTGTTAATCCTCGATACATCCCAAAACCACATAATTGACGTAATTCAGGACTAAAAGTTTCAACAATCTCTGGTGGTATTCCGAGGTGTTGATTCTCCTGTTGGCGGATAAAGCCCGCACAATAATTCATTGCTACACCTATACGAGTTTGATCTGCTGTCGTATTAGCTCCTCCCCCATGCCAAGTACTGCCATGCCATATCAAGACTGAACCTTTTGGCATTTCCGCTGGAACAGTTTCTACATCGCTTTGATCTCCGAAGTAATCAGGATTTTGCCAAAGGTGGCTACCTGGAGCGACACGAGTAGCACCATTTTCTTCTGTGAAATCGGTTAAGGCCCACATGGAGTTACATACCGTAGCGATATGGGGTTTAGCTATTGGCTGGACTTGGTCATCGGCGTGTAGCACCTGAGCTGTTTCGCCTGGAGCTAGTGAAATAGAGGCTAGTGAGGAGACGAGGCATTGCTCTCCGATCACTCCTTCTATCAGTTCAAGCACTTGGGTTTGCACTGGAATGTGTTGCCAGATCGCACCATGAGCTAGAAGATTATATGTTCGTGTTGTCCGGTTACCTTCAAACCTATTGTTGTCAGGAGACCGCTTTAGCTTTGATTCAAGTCGTTTAACTTCTTTCACTAATTCATCAACGAAATCTATGTCGATAAGGTTCTCAACGATTGTGTACCCATTCTCTTTAAGTTCTTCGTGGTGACGTGTGAGATCCATTTAGTTAATCTGCCCTACTGCGGTTACTGGAACAAATCTTATAACTAATCTTTCATCTTCAATCATGGCTTGATTGAATTCATCCCAATTTGGATGGTCTTTCTTTTGGATAGCGGTGAAAACATTTGCTAACTCTTGGCAAACATTATCGTCAGATACTTTCGCTGTTTCCGTAATTTCTACACTGCCATCGAAAGAAACATATGACCATGTCTTTGGAGAAGTGATGTGTAGTACTGCTCTGTTGTCTTTAAGAAGATTTTTAGTTTTCGCTCTTGTTGCAGTAGCAGAAATGCAGAATTTCCCATCTATAAATGCATAGGCAATATCTGACGATTGCGGTCTTCCGTCTTTACGTAACGTTATGAGAACACCATGATGTGTATCTCTTGCCCAAGTAATAGCCTTCTCTATATCCATCATTCAATTACAGCAGATTGTGACTATTGCTTCAATGAGCTTAGTTAGTTTCCATCTTCTCTAGTCGCTGCAAAATACGATTACCATCAATGCTCTCGAGAATATTTTCATAATTATCTTTTGGCCCAATCCATTTAAGTTCATTAACTGTTTGAAATGTTGGGGCGTCGTAATCTATTGTTGCGATAAGTTTGAAGAGTAAAGCAAGTTCATAATCATTATTGAGATTTTCTGATAATTTCTGTGAGCTCCTCACTTGCATCGCCCATTCCATATGATCGTTAGGGATATTTTCAATGTGATGGTAGTGCGAGAGTAAAGTAGCTGATGACTTAGCACCCCAACCTTTAATCCCAGGAAAACCATCAGCCGTATCTCCTACCAACCCCAAATAGTCTGGGATTGATTCAGGTGCCACACCAAATTTCTCAATAACTGTTTCGTAGGTTATTCGTAGTTCTTTCCGTCGATCGTACTGAATTATTTTCTCATCCTGAGTAAGACACTGTCCCAAGTCTTTATCAGGAGTGTAGATAATTACTTGTTCGACTTCGGGGTTTAACACCGCTTTGTGAGCAGCAGCTCCAAGACCATCATCGGCTTCAAAGTCAACCATTGGGAAAATCATGAATCCCAATGAATCTAATACCTCTTCAAGCAAGTTGAATTGGTCAAGTATGACTGGATCAAGATCGGAACCGTCTTTATACCCGTCATAAAGTTCATTTCTGAAAGACGTAATTACATGATCAGTTGCTATACCGACATGGGTTGCGCCTTGGTCGACCATGGAAAGAATGCTGTTGGCAACGGCACGTACAGCCCCAACTTCCTGACCACTACTATTTATATGTGACGGAGCGCCAAAGAAATGTCTGAAAAGTTCATATGTGCCGTCAATAAGATGTATTCGCATGCCTAAATTTTTACTAAATGTTTAAGTTACTTTTATTCTTGCACAAGTTCAATCAATGTTCCGAAAGATCCCTTTGGGTGTACAAATGCTACTGTTGTTCCTCGTGAACCTGGACGTGGCGCTGCATCAATCGGTGTTGCTCCAGCTTTAATCATTTTGGCCAACGCTTTTCCGCAGTCATCAACTCGGTAGCCAACATGATGAAGCCCTTCTCCCCTCTTATTAAGAAATTTTGCAATTGGTGAATCTTCCGTGGTTGCTGATGTTAATTGAATATAACTATCCGCAACTTTTATCAACGCCTCTTCTACCCCATCACTTTCAACGATTTCTCTATGATGAACCTCTGCTCCGAAAGCATCTTTATAATACGAAATAGCTGA
>CEQX01041905.1_pt1 | contig 12614 bp, 11 predicted proteins | sample 356261 | NCBI WGS metagenome assembly CEQX01 (sample SAMEA2621076, study PRJEB7988) | marine metagenome | isolation source: saline water (ENVO:00002010), including | reverse complement strand
AATCAATCTACTTGATTTAATATCAAGCAAGCGAGTACATTCGTTGAGTGCTCGAATATTATTTAGAAACTTTTCACATGAATTAGAAGATAATTTGAAAGATAAAATCAAACAATCTATTGCGAGTTCTGAATATGTCAATACAAAACAACAACAAAGACGAACCCCCATTGATGGACTGAAGGAAGTCAATAAAATTTTATCAAAAGAAGAGTTAGATCAGACGCAATCTGATATTGTTAGTGATTATGTGGCCTACCTTAACAATATCAAGAATTGATAAAAAATAATTTCAATATAATGATAACTTCAGTCATCAACTTTTAATATTATGATGTATCATTTTATATTTGTTATAGTATATTTAAAAAAAAATAATAAAAATTTCAGAGCGGATGTTTTGAATATATATTAATAATAAAGGTAGAAATCATATATAGATTACTCATCATACTATTTTCATTATTGGTTCTTAATAATTTGATTTATAGCCAATGTAATGGCTGTAATCCTTATTTAGATAATTGTGTTGAGTACATTAAAAATCCATCGGACTGCAATGCAACTGATATTTTACTATTACAGGATATAATTGAATCTTATAAGTCTACTATTAATACAAATTTCGATTATAATAAGAATAATATTATTGAGCCTTTAGAGATGGGCTATCAAATGTGGGAGAATGGACGTCTGGTTGAGTTTGAATGTTTTAATAGCTCTTCAATCAAAAAGAAAGAAGAATCCTGTAATTTAGTAGGAGATATAAGTGAAGTCTTTTTCATGTTTGATTCTCTTAGATATTTATCATTAAGGCATCAAGAACTAAGCGGGAAAATTCCTAATAATCTTAGTAATACAAAAAACCTAGAGATCCTAATACTTCTAGATAATAAAATACAGGGAAGCATACCTAGCGAGATTTGCGATTTAGAATTATTAAGAGTATTATCACTAAGACAGAATAGTTTGACTGGGAATATTCCTGAATGCATAGGTGCATTATCAAATTTAGAGGAACTTAAGCTTTTTGATAATTTTTTAAATGGGGAAATCCCAAAGGGAATCTCAAAATTAAGAAAACTAAAATTTTTATCACTTAAAAATAATAAATTTCATGGAACGATTCCGTCAAACCTATGGGAATTGAAAGATCTTGAATCATTGTACATGCAGAACAATTTACTAAGTGGATATATCCCACATTCAATTGAGTCATTAACAAATCTAAAAACAATAGACTTGAGTAATAATAGATTGAGTGGTCACCTACCAAATAAAATTGGAAATCTGGTCAACCTTAAAAAACTCGATCTAGCTGGGAATAACATAGATGGAAGAATTCCACTTTCTTTATATAATTTATATGATTTGATTTATCTAGATTTATCTGAAAATAAAATTGGGGGAGGTGTTTTAAAAAGAATAAATCAATTAAAAGACCTTGAATTTATAAATTTACGTGATAATGATTTTTATGGAGAGATTCCCATTGATATATTTTATCTTAAAAAATTATCTTTTATTGATTTTTCAAATAATAGATTTCATGCAAACTACAACCTTAATGAACTAGACTTCAATCAATACTATTACATTAATTTTAGAAAAAATTTATCAAAAATTAATATGGATATGGATAAACTTATTAAAATTCATAGGGATCTAAATTAAACTATGATTAGTAATAGAATAGTCAATTTTTATTGCATGAATTTAATTTCAAGGTATTTATTTTGTGCAATCTTATTTCTAAGTTTAGCTAAATCCAATATAATTACTATACCAAGAGACTTTCCAACAATTAGAGATGCTATACAATCATCAGCTAATTCTGATACTATTTTTATTTCTAAAGGATTCTATGAAGAAGCTTTTAAAGTAGAAAAAAGCATTTACATAATAGGTAGTGAAAGAGATTCAGTTGTCATATCTCTAAAAAACACAAATAGAGGTATAGAAATTGATACTCAAAGCAATATAAAATGTACAATGAAAAATTTAACAATTCAAAACGCTGACTTCTATAGTAAAGGATTAGATAATAGTGCAATTCATATAAATAATTCAACTGTCTTATTAGATTCTATAATTATTAAAAACAACTCAAATAAAAAAAATGGTTCAGGAATTTTCATTAATAATTCAAATGTTTCAATAAAAAATCTAGCTTGTAATAATAATTTTTCTGATAATGATGGCGGCTGTATCTATGTTAAGAAATCTGAACTAGTCTTAGATAATTCACAATTTTATCTAAATGAATCTTCTGATGATGGCGGAGCATTATCTGGAGAATTTTCTCAAATATTTATAAATAATTCTAATGCAAATAATAATATTGCAAAGGATAAGGGTGGAGCTTTCGTACTCAAAGACTGTACGGTTAATATAACTAATTCAAAAATTAATAATAATATTTCTTCTTATGGAGGTGGGGTGTTTGATAGAAATAATAAAATTAATATTGTTAATTCAAATTTAATTGAGAATACAGCAAAAGAGTTTGGCGGTGGTATTTATTCACACTCGTCAAATCTTTTTCTTGATTCTAGTATAATAGGAAGTAATATCTCAACGGATAAGGGGGGAGGGATGTATCTTACAAAAAGCATTGGATCCATTATATCCAATAGCTTATTTAAATATAACCATACAACTGATAATGGAGGTGGAATCTATATTAATTCGGCAATAGCCTATATAGATAGTTCTTCATTCAAAGAAAATTTCAGTCTACATAATGGAGGTGGAATATATTACTATGATACAAAAGAATGTTATTTGAAAAATAGTAAATTTTTATCGAATGAGGCTGAAGATGGAGGTGGAATTTATATTGATGAATCCAGTTTTGATATAGATCATTGTACTATCAATAATAACATAGCTAACGATGATGGTGGTGGGTTATATACTGATAAATCATTCTTAAAACTTAGCGATAGCATCATTGAAGGGAATATGTCTACTAGCTATGGTGGAGGAGCATTTCATAAATTTTCAACTTTAAATATTCATTCGACAACATACAAAAATAATGTATCAAACAGTACAGGCCATGCATTATACTTAAAGAAAAATACAGTTGATATTCAAGATTCCAAGTTTATTGATCAAGATTCCTTGAAATTATCTTATATCATTGATTCTTTAGATGACCCAAATCTTGTAAATGCAATTAAATTGAATTCGTCTGTTGAAACATATTGAATTATTTTATAAATTGTAATTAATTAAAAATATTATAATGAATCATATATATCAATATTTAATCTTTTTATTTCTAGGCATTATATTTACTGCAGAGTATACAAATAGTGTTTCTTCAGAATTTGTTAGAAACTACAGATTATCATCTGATGATAGCTTTGATGAACCAGAAATTTGTCAAGGGTCAGCATCGCAGATGACTAGCGATCAATACACTAATTGCGATTCAGATGATAAAGATTTCATTGGATTTTTTAAAGATTTAATTGATTCAGAACTGTCAAGACAATCCTTTGGATATCAATATTGGATTGATGGAAGGTTAAAAACATTTTACACAAATGCTGTTTACAATTCAACCTTCCCCAATGTTACTGAGCCAAATATCCCAAGACTTTTGGAAAATTTAAAATTGAGTGGCAACAACTTCTCTGGCCCTGTTCCTGATTGGTTTGAGAATTTAGATGCTCTTGAAACATTAATAATAACTGCCAATAATGAGATTACTGATTTTGAAGTATTATCATCAATGCCAAGTCTAAATAATATTTACTTAACAAATCATTTCATCAGTGATAATTTAGTTGACAACCTTTCACAGATTGATAATCTATCGCTAATAATTGAAGATACTTATAGCATAGCTGACTCTAGCATAAATTTTTTAGGTGAAATAGAAAGCCTAATTAACTTAACTATAGAATCTAATGATTTAATAGATTTAGAGATTCCACCTGAGATAGGTAGCTTAACAAATTTAGCGAACTTAACTATACAGTCAAATGATAACTTGATTGGAGAGGTTCCACCTGATATAGGGAACTTAACAAATTTAGTGAACTTAACTATATCGTCAAATAATCAACTTGCTGGAGAGATTCCTGAAGAAATTGGAAATTTGACGAATTTAACTTCTTTGAATTTAAAATATAATGAACTTACAGGAGATATACCAAATGAGATAGGAAACCTAACGAATTTAACTCAATTGAGGTTATATAATAATCAACTTACAGGAGAGATACCATCTTCAGTATGGAACCTAACGAATTTAAATACTTTACATTTATCTGGTAATGAACTTACAGGCGAGATACCAAGTGAGATAAGAAACCTAACGAATTTAACTCAATTGTGGTTACATAATAATCAACTTAATGGAGAGATTCCATTGGAGATTTGTGATCAAGGAGATAGTACACCTTCCATAGATTATAATAATTTCTGCCCCCCTTATCCTGATTGTGGTGAAGGGCCAATAACAACAGAAGAACAACAAAGCACCTTCGAATGTGCTGACTGCTCTGTGGTTACAAGTGACTTAAATAATGATTTATCATTAAATATTATGGATGTAATTATAATGGTTGGTTGTGTTCTTTCTGAAACATGTGACTCTTGTTCAGATTTCAATCAAGATGGCTCAGCGGATATCCTTGATATTGTAGAGTTAGTCAATGTAATTTTAGGTGAATAGTGAATATTTTAATAACTCCAAGAATCTAATTACAGATAATCCATAATAAAGAATCAAGATTTGCTAATTGGATATATTTGCCTAGACGATTTATACAATGGAGGAGAAGATGGGTACGATTCTACACCCTCATTTGTTTCCAGCCAATGCTCCCACCTACTATTTAGTAGTTCATCCTTTAAAAATAAGCTATAATCAATATCTTTCTGATTAAGCATATTTATTGAGTAGTTATGCTTTTCCATGCTATCTTGACAAATTGTTTGGATAAAATTAATTTCATTTGAAGAAAGGATTTTTCTGTATCTACCTACTGGAGAAGTCGAAATTCCACTTTCCAAATCTTGATATGAACTATTATTTTTCCAGACCCCTCCAGTCCTATCTGTAAAATTATTTAGATCTATTGATATGTCTTGATCATTCAAATCAATTTTTCTCATCAACCAATTAATTTTTTTAGTTGAGTTTTTTACCAGATCTTCATATTTAATAATAATGATTTTCTTAGATAAAATTTCATCTTCTTGAATTTTATTTGCAAAATTTAGTGCTGACACTGAAGCAAATGCTGCATCTAAATATTTATAGCCCTGCTCCACAGTATATTTTTTATATGAACAAACTACATCTCTAGGATCCCTAATAACCATTATGCCATACCCTTCATCAGGATACATATTTATAAAATTAAGTAGATGGGTCCAACAAACATTTGACTTATCACACCAAATTGATTTTTCATTATTTCTCAATAAAAATACTTTCATTATTGAATCATACAAGCTTGCATATGTAAGATTTTTTGTATTTTTAAAAATACTAATAATCTCATCTATATCTAGTTCTATATCTAGCCTACTTTTTATTCTTTTATGAACTTGAGAAATTACATCTAAGTATCTTTTTGAAATTGGATTAAACTTATTATAGCAAAATCTCATAAAGTGGACACAATCATAAGTACTCTCCACTTCAGGGTGATTATTTAGTATCCTTGATACAAGTGTTGTGCCTGAGCGATATAATCCTGAAATAAAAATTTTATTCATTTTTCTCAAAAATTAAATTATAAAGATAATCTACATCTTCTTTTGCTGAAGGAACTTGAGAGTTATTATACCAAAAAACACTTTTATGCTTTGAGCATAAATCACTGAATTGTTGTTTTTCTCGTTTATCAATAGCTCTTAATATCTGATAATGATTTAAATCATTAGTATTTACTTTCATAAATCTTTTTAATCTAGTTTCAAAATCTGCATATATAAATATTTTCCAAAGAGCATTTTTAAATAATTTTTGAGTTAACTCTCGTCCTTCAACAATAATATTATCTAAATCATTCAATGATTTTATTTTTTGATTTATTATTTCTCTAACATTATTATTCTTTGCGATATCTGAAGCTAGTACAATTATGTTTTTAGATCTTAGTAAGTCAAGATCAATTTTTTTATTATATCTATCATTAAAAGAATATTTATTATTTGAAAAATCAACTGTTAGTTTTTTAGCTCTTTGTATTATGTGATTATTATCTCTTTTTTTATCAGAAATGATTCTTTTGGATAGTAGTCTATAGTATAGCCCTGTGTTAATATGAGTATAATCAATTCTTTTGCTCAGTTCATGAGCAATAGATGTTTTTCCAACATACGAGAGGCCATCAATAGCAATAATCATATAAATAGCTCGTCATATTCAAATTCGTATATTTTCCCAAAACTTAAGCTTTTCCAAATTTTAAAAGGATTCTGCTTTATTTTATTTTTTAATAATAAAGAAATGAAGATTCCATGACTAATGATTAGAATTGAATGTTTTTTATTTTTTATTTCCTCTCTAAATAATTTAAATCTTTTATCAATTTGATCATAGTCCTCCCAATTATTATTTCTATCTTTATGTTTAGCAAAAAATAAGGATAACTCTTCTTCATAGTTTTCCATGAATTTGGGTCTATGTATCTCTTGTAAATAATTAATCCTTTTTACTTCAATTTTCATTTTTTTACTTATCTGCTGAGCTGTATACAATGCTTTTCTCTCAGGGCTAGAATATATTTCCTTAATATTTTTATTAAATTTTTTTGTAAATATTTTGCTATCTTCTTTTCCAGCTGAACTAAGTTCCCACAATGATGGCTTAATATCTTTATTTTGTATTGTACTAAAGTGTCTCAATATATAATGTTTCATTGATAAATTAATTTTTCCATTTTTTAATTATTTCATTTGATAATTTTATATCAGCATAATTATCAATTTCAACCCATCCACCATCTATTTCTATTGCATGAATAGGGATACTATCTATTATCATCTTATGTAATAAATCAGTTGTAAACATGTTTAATAGGTTATTTTTTTTTAGAGTGGTTAATTTCTTTTTATTAAGAAGTTTATTAGCATATTCATTTAAATAATTATACCAAATTTTTTTACTTTCACCCTTTACTAGAATCAAGCCAACAAATCTAGCCATCATACGATGAGGGTCTGTAGTGTGCTGCCCTATGTTATAAATTTTTTTTGTTTTATAATTATATTGTAACGTTTCAATATCTACATCTACCCTACCATATCTTAATAACCAATATTCTTTCCATTTCTTATCAACAAGCACACTGGTTCCATTAGATGAATTTAATAAATCAACTAATAATCTTTTTTTAAAAATAATATCCCCATATGATATTAAAATATCGTCTTTTTTTTTAAATAAATTCTTTAATAGGGATAATGAATATATCATGTTTGTATTATTATAATTTTCATTAGTTACGATATTAAGTTCGACCCCCTTTGCATGTATTTTATCTTTTTGATATCCTGCCACTAAATTAATTTTATTTAGTATATTTTTTTTATAGATATCCATTTGATATTGTAAAATATGATTACCATTGATATTTATCATGCATTTAGGTTTATCTTTCGTAGCGGGTAGAGCTCTTTTCCCATTTCCAGCAGCTAGTATAATTATATTCATCTTATTAAAAATTGAATGATTTTTGAATCTATTGAGTGCTGGTCTCTTTCTGGATGCCACGCTATCCCAATTATTTTTTTTGCTTTATAATAAAACCCCTCAATGGTATTATCTGTCTTACAATACGCAAAAGGTTGCAATTGTTGTCCTAAAGTTTTGTCAGTAATAATATAATTATGATAAGAATTTACTGAAAACTGTTTACATATTTTCAGGTCTTCTATTTTATTAATTAGAACCTCATGCTTATTATTTACATGATTTTTATTTTTATCTAAACTTATTGACCCATTAAAATATAAATTCAGTGTTTGCATTCCACGACAAATCCCTAAAATTGGAATATTTTTATTTATGGCATAGTCTATTAGCTTATATTCAAGTTCATCTCTTTTCTGATACCTTGAATTTGCTTTGTATTCGTGCTTATTCTTGCCACCCGTTAAAATAATTAAATCAATTTTATTTATATTTTTACTATAATCTATAAAAGAACTATCATTAGGTAGTAAATATGGAATTAAGTTATTTCTAGATAACAAATCATACCAAGAATGGGAGATACTATCCACCCAATCAGAATATCTATTTTTTGTAATATTTAAGCTAATTAAACAAGTTTTCATTATTATATAAATATTTTATAATCTTATTATTACAATCCATTTCTATCATAGAATTATCTTCTAATTTTGAAAATATAATTTCCCCACAACCAATTGCAGCTGGCAATTGATTCTCAATACATCTAATTGCAATATGTGATCCTAAGCCTCCATATTTTGTTATAATTCCAGCAATATCAACGTGAAATAACCAATCAAATCCCGGGTCAGCATTTTCAATTACAACTATTTTATTCTTAAGATCTTTATTTGTAATATTTTTTTTATAAAACACCAGCTCCTTTAATATTAATTTATTAGTTATAAAATTTGGCATTGCTGGTAGCAATTTATATGAAAATAGATCTCTTTCATTAGTAATTAATGGCGGAAGATTTAATAAGCATTCATGCTTATATATTTTCTCCCTTCTTTTTATAATATCACATAACAATTTTTTATCATTATTTCTCAAAATCTCTTCTATACTGAGGTGTTGTATTTCTTTAATATCTAAATCTTTAATAGCACCTATTTTTTTTATTATGTTAAAAATTTCATCAATATATATCATAAAATAAAATTTAAGTTGTTCTCTAGCATAAATAGATTCTCTGATGAAGCTAATCAATTTTTTTATTTCAAAATTTAAATTAAGTTGTTTGATTTTTTTATCAATTTCATAAATAGTATGTTTAGACAAAACATTATCATTATTAATATTATCATTAAAATTCCTGCCTTTATATAGCTTAAATAGATTTAAATCATTAAAACTTTTTCGATAATTATGACTAGTTATATCAAAAGAATTCGGTCGTAGGTGTCCAATTGTATTAACTAATTTCTTCCTTGAATTAGTATTATTGAAATCGTGTGAAAAGTCAAAAGATTTAAATAGCCATTTAGATTCAATTCTCTTAATTACTTTAGTTTCTTCAAGAGACTTTATCAATTGCAATCCTATGAAAGCATATCTGGAAATCCTTGAAAAAGGTAATGTTCCATATTTAATACAATCATTTATTAAATTTAAAAGTTTAGTTTGTGAAACATCATTTTTACTTTGATTTTTTATTTCATTTGTTGAATCGATGATAGTATTAATAGAGTGAGAGATATCTAATTGAGCATTATTAATAATATTTTCAGTTAATCTTTTAAGAGAATTTAGAATTTGATTTACATCTTTAGGATTAAAATATTCTTTTAGCTCAAATTCAATTTTTTTATAGTTAAAATGAATACTAGAATTAATTATGTCGAATTCAAATTTATCATGTTTTTGCGGTGATTTAATTAATTTCTTATTATAGATATAATATAATTTTTTCTTTATTTTGTTTGGTAAATCATCTGGTATCAATGACATGATACTTTTATTGACATCAATGAATGGATGCCCTGCAATAGTAAAAATCAAATCTTTGTTCTTTATTTTATTATATCCTAGTTGTTCTCTACCTTCTGCCCAGACTGAATCTCCAATTAATCTATTGAAAAGAGATATAGCTAATTTTTTTGGGTGTTTCCCTAATAGTTCTGCTGGGTTCCAATCAGACATATCACTCAATAACAGTGTTCCTGATTTTTCTTTTTTAATTTTTAATTCTAAATATAATTTCTCCAAAGTATCATCAAGATTATTAGCTATCAAAAGGCTATTCCTATCTGCAATAGGTCGCACTTGAATTAGATGAAATTTTTTATCATTTGATACAATAAATTCAATTTGAAGTTTTGAATTATTTATTTTTTTTTCAACTAAGCTGACTTTATTTAATATATTCTTAATTACTTTATCTTCGTACGACGGGTTATTTTTATAAATATATAATGTTTCATTACTGCCTTTTGCACCTAAAGTAATTGTATTTGAAGACTTTTTATTTTTACTAAGATTAATTATATAATATGGTGAAAACTTTTGAGGGTCTACAGTATATATGACACCAGAGAATAAAATATCTGATACATATTTTTGAATAATGATTTGATTTCTAATATCATAATTTTTATTATAATAATCATCAGAGACAAGCTCTATACATTTAAGAATATTATTTTTATTAATATTTATGTATGATTGATATTTGCCTGCATTTGATTTGCTAATTTGATCCTCATCAATTGCACTACTTCTAACAACATATTTACAATCTGGCAAAGAATCTATTTTTTCTATTATATTTTTTTTATTGTTATTCCACTCTGAAATGGTAAAAATAAAATAGTCTGGTATAGATATGTAGGGTAGTGATTTATTAATATAGTTTAAATAATTACCTTTTGTTTTCACTGCTTTAATTTTTTACTTACTAAATATTTTAATTTGAACAGTATCCCTTAAAAAATTATACTGTTCCATTTTAATATCATAAATATGTAACCCAGTTCGATTTTTTAGATCTTTTAATAATTCAGCTCTATTCTCTGGTAATATATTTTCGATTTTATCATAATAAATAATTGTAGTTTTCATACCAAACTTATAAAGACAATATTCAATAATTAATGTTGTAAAAAATATGATTGAATTAATAAAAACTACTTCTTGTAGTATTAGTAGATTACTCCCTAAAGAATTAATAACTCCCAATGACATAAAAATAAAAATATAGGTCATATCTTTATAGGGTATCATATCAGTCCTAAATCTTAAAATCGAAAAAATAGCAAAAATACCAAACGCAAATCCTAATGAGACTTCAGAGTTATTTAATACATAACATATTATGAAGGTTAGATTATTTAGAATGAAGTATGTAAATAAAAATTCTGCTGACTGATTGTATTTAAGTACAACAAAAAATATTAACAAGATGCATATAATATAGTTAATAGAAAATGACATATATATATCTAACATTTAGCTCTCCATGATTTTATTGATTCTATTTATGATAGGTTTAAAATTATTTTTTTTAATTTTACTATTGGTAAGACTTATTCCAATACAATATTTACTAATAGGAATGGATTGAATTTTCATTTCTTTTAAGATGTTATTAAATGTTGACCTTTTTGAGTAGGAATCTGTTTTAATTTCAATAATGAATATATTATTTAGAAAAATTTCATTTTTTCCTAAAAAAAATAGGTTGGTGTCAATTGTAATTCTTTCAGGTAATTTTCTATTAAATAATGTTATTCTAAAATACTGCGTTTTCAATGATTCATATAATAACTCGGGATTATACTTTGTTATTGAATTTATTTCTTTTCTATACTTCGAAAGTGGATTTTCTTCCTCTAATATAGGGAATCTATTTTTAGTCATCAAATTTCTATTATTCTTATAATTTAGTTCAAATGTTCCTTGAGAGTTCTCATAGTATCTTGTTCTAATTTTAAATCTATTCTTTTTCCCATTATGATGAATTGTATATAGGTAATAATTCTCGAAATCATAATATTGATTATTGTATTTAGTAAATTTTGTATTAAAACCAATCGAATATGAATTTTGAATTTTTTGATTATTAATTAAACTAATAAACTGATTTTGTGAAGTTATATACTTTTTCTCATATCTTGATTGTAGGAAAGAAAGTGGATATAGTTTAATGGGATCCTCACAAAAATCAAAATTGGATATAATAGAGTTTATACTATTAATGTTAAAATCAGAGTTATTGAAATTTTTGCGGCCCATAATCACTTTTTCTATCTCTTAGTTATCCAATTAAAATTCATGTTTGCTTTGTTATTTATCGCAGATTATATAAAAAATCAATTTCAATTTACAAAAAAGATTATAATTTTGTAGATTAATAATCATGGTTAAAAATATATACCTAATATTTTTTTTATGCTTAAATAGTTTATTATTTTCCAATTCTTTTGGATATTTGAGAGTTGTAGAAGCTAGCATTTGCATGGACTTTGCATGTTCTGAATATTTACTTGAAGACGAAAACGGAGGCTCTGTATTCGTATCAAATGCTAATAATCTTGATCTAAGCTATTACCTTGACAGATTTGTTGAAATTACTTCATTTGAAGAGATGCAGTGCATGATGTGCAGCGCTATTATTATTGATAGCATTTCAATTTCAGATAATTGTAATTATCCATTTAATTGCTTTGTTGATCCCTGCGAAGTTGCAGAAGAATGTTCACTGAACACTCCCGTTGATTGTGTATCCAATTATTGCGGAGGATGTTATGCAGATTTCTATGATTTAAATGATAGTCTAGTCGATTGCTATCTACCTGATTCATGTACAGATTTATATGAAGTAGACTTTGGACTTTGTGATATGTTCATGGGTTTTGCATATGTTAATGGACAGTGTCAAGGTGTTTCAGGATGTGGTTGGGAA
>CEQX01157188.1_pt1 | contig 12674 bp, 11 predicted proteins | sample 356261 | NCBI WGS metagenome assembly CEQX01 (sample SAMEA2621076, study PRJEB7988) | marine metagenome | isolation source: saline water (ENVO:00002010), including | reverse complement strand
GAGTAGGGTATACCAGCAGTTAAAGCAGCTTCCCTTGCTAGATTGCTGGTTTTGAGAGTTGAAATCACACAACCCATTATAACACTATCTATATTGTTAGGGCTGACTCCAGTATTATTGAGTAAGCCTTTAATAGCTAATTGACCTAATTCATAGGTCATGGTATTTAAAAAATCAGTTTCAGATCTTAAAAAAGGAGTTCTACATCCATCAATAAGTACAATTTTTTCTTTCATATTTTACATTAATTTAGAAATTTAAAAAAATTCTATGCATGCATTGATATAAATAGTCTTTTTTAAAATTATATTTTGGAATATTAACTTTCTTTTTTCAAAATACAATGCAAGGTGAAATAAATATGTATTTTGTAATTGATGAATAATTATGACAAAATAGCCAGTGGAGTAGTTGTAAATAGAATACGATCTTCTTGGATTGAATTATTTAAGTTTTATAACGATCAAGCCTCAAAAGAAGGAGGGACATTGTCCATGGCTTTTGTATTACTAGCAGTAAGTGAAAAGTATGGAACACCTGTTACTAAAATAGCTCCAAGAATGAATATGGAACCCAATAGTTTATCAAGACTATTAAAATCTTTAGAAGAAAAAGGTTTTGTACTAAAGCGAAAAGATAAAATTGACAAAAGAAAGGTTTACATATGTCTTACCAAGAGTGGTCTTAAAATGAGAGATAAGGCTGCAGAAAAACTATTTTCTTTAGAAAAAATTATTAAATCAAAAATTTCAATAGAAGATTTAACAACTTTTTTTAGTGTTTTAGATACCCTTTCTCAAATTATAGATAATGAGAAAAAATAGGTTATAAATTAGATTATTTTTTTTTACATATTTTATATTTTTTATGGCATTTGTCACATTCATATAAGCGAATTTTTAAACGCATAAAAAAACCTATCAGCTTTAAAAAATTAGTTTTATTTATTCTATTTAACTTACTGTTACATTTTTCACAAGTTTTTAAAATATTATTTGATTTAATTAGTCTATCCTTCCATCTTCTGTAAGTTAAATAAAAGCAGATTAATAAAATTAAAAATCCCAAAAGGTTAGAAAATTTAATTATTTTAAATCCTCCAGTTAAATTATATAATATAAAATTTAGAAATTCTTTTGTAAAAGAATATGTAAGAGATATTGAATCACGAATATTTTCTTTGAGATCAACGTCTACTACTAATAAAAACAGACCCGTTGATATAAGAAAGAACAAAGCTATTTCAAATGAATATAATTTTAATAATTTTTTAATTTTTCTTTTCACTAGATATAATCTCTAAAACTACAAATAATATTCTTTATTGTTGATAAAATATAATGCGATTTCCCTTCTCAATGAAATAGGGTTTATAGTTGGTTTAATCGAAAAAAGTTGAATAGCATATTTTAAGAAAATAGATTTTTTAGGAAGACTATCAAATATTATTTGAGCACTTTGAACAATTTTAGAGTTACTTTCATAGAATTGAAGTTTTTTAATATTTTCTTTCATTTTTATGTCATTTGTTTGTTGACTGTTTTTTAATTTTTCAACTCTTAAAAAGGTAGATTCTAAAACTAAAATTTCAGCTAGAATATCTGATAAATTCATAATTATTTCTTGTTCATGCTCCAGCGCTCTACCATAAGCATCTGTTGCATATTTACTAAGAATAAAAAATAAATATTTAAAATTTTCAATCATTTGATTTTCAGATTTCTTCTGAATACCAATTGCCTTTAGAAAAACTTGAAGTGGTATTTTTTTAGTAATTGCTTTAATATCTATTTCTTTTGTTTGAAAACCTTTTTTCATTAATTCTCCAAAAGATAGCATTCTGTTTATTTCATTAGTTCCCTCATAAATTCTGGTAATTCTTGCATCTCTATAACCCATTTCAATTTTAGTTTCTACACTATATCCCATGCCACCATGAATCTGAAGAGATTCATCTACGCAATAGTCTAATACTTCAGAAGCATAAACTTTCATTAAAGAACATTCAACAGTATATTCTCTAAGTGCTTTTAATTTAACTTCTTTTGACGGAGTTCCACCATCTTTTAATTCTTCTTCTTTTAAATCAATATTTCTCCCTATTCTGTAAATGGCAGATTCAGCTGAAAATATTTGTCTTGCCATTTCACCAATTTTGTATTGCATAGCAGTGAATTCACTAATGCATTTTCCAAACTGTTTTCTTTCATTTGAATAACTTACAGCTTTTCTCATAGAGAATTTTGCACCACCCATTGCAGCAGCAGAAAGTTTTATTCTTCCAGAATTTAAGATATTTAATGCTATTTTAAAACCATCATTTCTATTTCCAAGTAAATTTTCCATGGGGACTGGACAATCTTCAAAAAAAACTTGTCTGGTTGATGAACCTTTAATACCAAGTTTTTTTTCTTCTTCTCCTAGAGTAATTCCTCCAAAATTTTTCTCTACAATAAATGCTGATAATTTTTCATCATCTTCAATCTTAGCAAATACAATGAACAAATCTGCAAATCCTGAATTGGTAATCCACATTTTCTGTCCCGTAAGCAAGTAACAGTTTTTTTCTTCATTTATAATTGCTTTAGTCCGACCAGAATTAGCATCTGATCCTGCAGAGGGTTCCGTTAATGCATAAGCAGTCTTAATTTCAGCTGTGGCTATTTTAGGTAAATATTTTTCTTTTTGGTAATCATTTCCATAATATACAATTGGTAATGAACCAATGGATACATGGGTTCCAATAGTTGTAGCAAATGAAAACCCATAGGCAAAGGCTTCCATGTATAACAGACCAGTATTGAAATCTAAATTAGACCCATTATATTTCTCTTCAATGGCTATACCACAAAGCCCTAAAGAAGCAGCTTTTTCCAATGTTTCAACAATTGCAGGTAAATCATTTGCTGCTATTGGTTCATTCTCTAAAACATGAATCTCCTTATCACAAAAGTCAAAAATCATTTGTTTTAACATCTTCTGTTCTTCGTTCCAATTTTCTGGTATAAATACTGAAGAACTTTCAGTACTTTTAATTATGAAATCGCCTCCTTTACTACTCATTGTTTTTTTCTATAATTTTAATTAAAATATAAATAAATATACAATGCGCGCATTGTATATTAAAATAATTTAACATTTTTGAAACCATCATTGAACAAAATAGAAAAACTTAAGAATCTATATTTTCAAAATTTAAATTTAAAATACTCCTTAAGAGAGATTGAAAATATATTTATAGAGCTTCTTTTATTTAAAAAGCAATGGAAAAAGGTGGACTTCCTTCTTCATCAAAATCAATTATTAAATGATAAAGAAATTGCCTTCATGCAATTAGCACTTCAAAAATTAAAAAAAAATATTCCAGTTCAGCATATAATTGGTCATGTATATTTTAATGAATTAACTATTAAAGTAAATTCTCATGTGCTTATTCCAAGACCAGAAACAGAGGAATTGGTTCATTTAATACATAAAACTAATTTAAATAATTCGCCAACAACAATATTGGACATTGGAACAGGTTCAGGTTGTATCATATTAGCTTTAAAAAAAATATTTTCTAAAGCTAAATGTACAGGACTAGATATATCCAAAGAAGCAATTAATACAGCTATTGAAAATGCAAAAATTAATTCATTAATAGTAGACTTTGTTACTGCAGATATACATAAATATTCATTCGATGAAAAATCATTAGATATTATTGTAAGTAATCCGCCTTATATACCTAATTCAAATCAAATAAATATGCATGAAAACGTGCTAGAAAATGATCCTCACTTAGCGCTTTTTGTTGAAGATAGTAACCCATTGAAATTTTATAAAATTATTGCTGAATTTGGAAATTATTCTTTAAAAGAAAAAGGACAAATTTACTTTGAAATTCATGAGGATTTTGCTAATGATGTTGTAAATTTATTAGTTGAAAAAGGCTACATAAATTGTGTCATATATAAAGATTTTCAAGGCAAGAATAGGTTTGTAGTTGCATCAAAAAATGAATAAGTCAGAAACTGATAGAATATTACAACTTAGAGAGTTAATTCATAGTTACAACCATGAGTATTATATTAATAGTAAATCTATTATTTCTGATTATGAATTTGATTTACTTTTAAAAGAACTTGAAAAATTAGAAAACAAGCATCCAGAACTCTACGATGCCAATTCTCCAACTAAAAGAGTGGGCGGTGATATCACTAAGTCATTTCCATCTGTTATTCATCAATACCCAATGCTTTCTCTCAATAATAGTTATTCTAAAGAAGATATGGTTGATTTTGATGAAAGAATTCGTAAAATAATTGATGTTCCTTTTTCCTACATATGTGAATTAAAATATGATGGAGTAGCTATAAGTATAATTTATGAAAATGGACAACTTTCTAAAGCTGTGACAAGAGGAGATGGAACTAAGGGAGAAGATGTTACCAATAATGTTAGAACTATTTCATCAGTTCCTTTAGTTTTAAAAGGTAATGCCCCCAGAAAGTTAGAAGTAAGAGGGGAAATAATGTATTCTAAAGCTGCTTTTCAAGACTTGAATTTGCAAAGGGCAAAAGAACAACTCCCACTATTTTCTAATCCTAGGAATACAGCATCAGGAACTTTGAAATTACAAGATTCATCAGAAGTTGCTAAAAGAAAATTAGATTGTTTTTTATATGCAGTGTTTTTAGAGGATAATCATATTGAAAAAGTTTACGATCAGTATTATTATTTAAATCAATTTGGATTTAAAACACCAAATATAAAGTCAAGGTATGTTGAAGAAGTATTTGATGTTAATGGGATTATGGACTTTATTAGCTATTGGGATTCTAAAAGAGAAGATTTACCATTTGAAATTGATGGTATTGTTATAAAAGTAAATGAATTAGCTATTCAAAATGAAATTGGAAATACATCCAAATCACCAAGATGGGCAATAGCTTACAAGTACAAAGCTATTCAAGTATCAACTATCCTAGAAGATATAATATATCAAGTGGGTAGAACAGGCGCAATAACACCTGTAGCAAAACTAAATCCTGTAGAAATAAGTGGAACTATTGTCAAAAGAGCAAGTGTACATAATGCTGATCAAATGATAAAACTAGATTTATGCTATCAAGATACCGTTTATGTAGAAAAAGGTGGTGAAATTATTCCTAAAATTATTGGAGTAGATAGGACTAAAAGACCAACCAATAGTAAGTCTTTTAAATTCATTGATAATTGCCCCCAATGTGATTCAAAGTTAGTAAGAGAAGATGGTGAAGTTCATCACTATTGCTTAAACTCTAATTTTTGTCCTCCACAAATTAAAGGCAAAATTATTCATTTTATTGGAAGAAAACAGATGAATATTGATGGAATTGGGTCAGAAACCATTGATCAACTTTACAGTGCTGGATTAATAAATAATATAGCAGATTTATATGCTCTTAAAAAAGAAGATTTATTGCCTTTAGATAGAATGGCTGAAAAATCAGCAGACAATATTATTAATGGAATTCTAGAAAGTAAGAAAGCTCCTTTTAATAAAATTCTTTTTGGCTTAGGAATTAGATTTGTTGGAGAAACGGTGGCTAAAAAGTTAACTGCTCATTTTAAAAATATAAACCAGTTAAGAACTGCTACTTTTGAAGAGCTTTGTAATATTGATGAAGTAGGGGGTAAAATTGCTGAATCAATAGTAGCTTATTTCAAATTAGATTTTAATAATGAAATAGTCAATCGATTATTAGGTTTTGGCTTAATAATGGAATCGATCCAATCAGATTTTAAACTTAAATCAACAATTTTAGATAATAAAAAAATAGTTATTTCAGGTGCATTTCAAAATATTTCAAGAGAGGGTTTAAAGAAACTTATTGAAGAAAATGGAGGTAAAAACTCAAGTTCTGTTAGTAAGGCTACTGATATTTTAGTTGCTGGCGAAAACATGGGACCATCCAAACTTGAAAAGGCTAATAATTTTAAAATCAAAATACTAAATGAAGAAGAGTTTTTAAAACTGATTAATCAGCAAAACAATTCTGATGCAAAACAATATGAACAAGGAGAACTTTTTTAAACACTTTTGCTAAATTTATAAGACTATTTAATAGTAATATTTACATGAAATTAACATTTTTAAAATTCAAGTTTTTTTTAGGTTCTAAATTTATTGAAAGACGATTAAAAAAAGCAAGCTCTAGAAAAGTACAATCTTGTAATATTGATGATGCTAATTCTATGGGAATGATTTGTGTCATTAAAAATGTTAATGACTATGAAGCGGTTGTGAAAATCATCAAAATGATTAATAAGGAATTTAAAATTCCAAACATTAAAATTTTAGCTTTTTATCCGTTAAAAGATGACCCAGATTTTCTCAAAAGTCGATTGGGTTTAGATTTCTTCACTATTTATGATCTTAATTATTATGCATTATCTAATAAAGGAGTGGTGAAAAATTTTATTTCAGAACGTTTTGACATTCTGTTAGACTTAACAGAGTTAAAAATAATTCCACTTAGATTAATCCTTCTTTTATCAAACTCCCCTTTTAAAGTAGGTAGTTTTTCTGAAGAAAAGAAACCATTTTATGATTTAATGATTGAAACTGATCCAAAAGATTATTTTCAATATGTTAAGCATGTTATAAACTATCTAAAAATTTTCAATAAAAAGTAATTTAAGTGATTAAACCTTCAATAATTCTTATTGGAATGATGGGCTCAGGGAAGACATCGGTTGCTAAGATATTAGCTAATCATTTTAAATTTAGTTTTATAGACACAGATTTAGAAATTGAAAATCAAGAAAACAAAACTATCGATCAAATTTTTAAAGTTTCTGGAGAACCATACTTTAGGCTGTTAGAGCAAAATTTATTGAAAAATCTTAACCCATACAATTGTGTTATTTCAACTGGTGGTGGGTTTCCAATCTTTAATGATAATATGAGTCTATTACTTAATTTAGGAACCACTTTTTTTCTACAAACTTCTCTAAAAGAAATTCATCATCGTATTGGTTTAAATACAAAGAGACCACTATATAACGATGAGTTTGCTTTAAAAAAGATTTATAATGAAAGAATACCTATCTATAAAAAAGCTCATTATACCGTTACTACAGATGGTAAGTCTATTTCTGAACTAGCAAATGAAATAAAATTATTTATTCAGTAATGTTTTCCAGCTTAAATAGAAATGCATAGTCAAATGCAATTTCTTTTAAATATTCAAATCTTCCACTTGCACCTCCATGACCAGTTTTCATATTGGTTTTTAGTAATAGTAGATGATTATCAGTTTTTAACTCTCTCAACTTTGCTATCCACTTAGCAGGCTCCCAATATTGAACTTGAGAGTCGTGAAGTCCTGTAGTGATTAATAAATTTGGGTAATCTTTTTGGCTAATGTTGTCGTATGGAGAATAACTTTTCATGTAGTCATAATATTTTTTATTATTAGGGTTACCCCACTCGTCATATTCTCCAGTAGTTAAAGGAATTGTTTCATCTAACATTGTTGTAATTACATCTACAAAAGGTACGTGAGCGATAACACCATTATATAGTTCAGGATTCATATTAATTATGGCTCCCATAAGAAGTCCTCCAGCACTTCCGCCTGAAGCATATAAATTAGACGAACTACAGTATTTTTCGTCAATTAAATATTTGCTACAATCTATGAAATCATAAAATGTATTTTTCTTTTTTAATAGCTTTCCATCTTCATACCATTTTCTTCCCATTTCTTCTCCTCCTCTAATATGTGCTATAACAAAAATAAATCCTCTCTCTAGAAGGCTTAATCTATTTGAACTAAATGATGGGTCAATGCTGTATCCGTAAGAACCATAAGCGTATAATAAAGTAGGGTTATTTCCATCTTTTTTAATCCCTTTTTTATATACCATTGACATAGGGATTTTGGTTCCATCTCTTCCATTAGCCCAAATTCTTTCAGAAATAAATTCTTGTTTATTGTAGCCTCCAACTATTTCTTTTTCTTTGAGTACTTTACTTTCCTTACTTAGCATATTGTACTCATATAATGTTCCTGGGTTTATCATAGAATTATATGCAAACCTTAGAACATTAGAATCCATCATTAAATTAGTTGATGTGCCAGCTACATAGGCTGGTTCATTAAATGGTATGTAATGACTAGAATCATTTTCTAGATTCATAACATTTAGATTTGTTAAGCCATTTTCTCTCTCAGAAATCACTAAAAAGTCATTGAAAACATCCAATCCTTCTATCAATACGTTCTCTCTTCCAGCAATAAATTCTTTCCAGTTTTCTTTATTAGTGCTATCTAAATTGCAAGTCTTGATACTAAAGTTTAGGTGATCTTGATTAGTTACTATGTAAAATTGGTTACCCTGATGATATATTCCGTATTCTAGTCCTCTTTCTCTTTTCTGAAAAATTCTTGGAGTCTCATATGGAGATGATGCAGGAATAAGTCTGTATTCATCACTTAGGGTACTAGATGAATTTATAATGATATATTCATTAGACTTTGATTTATAAGCATAACAAGAAAAGGTTTCATCTTCTTCTTCAAATATTAGAACATCTTCTTCTTGGCTGGTTCCTAGCTTATGTGCATAAATTTGAAAAGATCTTAAAGTCTGAGGGTCTTTTTTGCCATAAAAAATAGTTTGATTATCATTAGCAAAGACAATAGAACCTGTTGTATTTTGTAGAGTTTCTTCTAATAATTCATTTTTCAAGAGATCTTTAATTCTTATATCATAAATCCTTCTTGAAAGCGTATCATAGCTATAAGCCATCAAATTATTATTTTCAGAGATATCATAGTCTCCAATATTAAAGAAATCATAAGCTTTTGACATTTCATTAACGTCTAATAAAATCTCCTCCTTACTATCACTATTTTTTGATTTTCTTAAATAAACTGGATGTTCAAATCCTTTTTCAAATTTTTTCCAATAATAGTATTCATTATAAAAATATGGTACACTTTCATCTTCTTCTTTAATTCTTGATTTTAATTCATTAAATAAATTTTTTTGAAAATCCTTAGTAGACTTCATTTGAAAATCTGTATAATCATTCTCTTTATTTAAATAATCTATAACTTTTGGATTTTCTCTTTCTTTAAGCCAATAATATTTATCTATTCTATCATCATTGTGGGCAGATAATATCTTATTTTCAACTTCACAAATTGGAGCTATAATTTTATTATTCATATTAGATTGACAATTGGTAAAAATGATTAAAATAATTAAGTATTTAAATTTCATAATAATTAGTATAAAACTATTGAAATAATGGCTAAACCTATGAGAACTTTATAGACACTATTAATTTTTTCGTATTGACTTTTACTTTTTGCATGATGCAATAAATATATAGAGTAACATATTATTAGAAAGGCTGTAATAAAATAGTAAGAAAATAATTTAAAAAATATAATTGGCATTAAAGTTAAAATAGCTAACATGGAACTAATCATTAGAAAAAATATGATGTATTTACAGTTCTTTATTCCAAAATAAATTGGTATACTTTTTTCACCAACTATTAAGTCACCCTTAAGAGAAATCATTTTCTTCACTACTCCTCTTGTCAAATCAATAGTGAAAATATAAGTGCTAAATACGCCAAGAGTAAAGTCAAATTTTTGATTCAGGATACCCATACCTAAAAAGAAACTTATTAAAAGAAAAGATGCAGTGATTTCCCCCAAAAGAACTTTTTTTCTTAATTTATGAGAATAGATCCAAAGAGCCATTATTAGTGATATTGAAAAAATTAAAATTTTACTATTTATTAAAAAAGTAAAAATTAGTCCTAAAATATTACATAACATATAAATATTTAAACAACTTCTTTTACTGACTAATCTATTGAAATACGTTTTTTCAGGCTGGTTTATCATGTCTTTTTCAAAGTCGTAAAATGCATTAATTAAATATCCACCAACCACTATTAAGTCAATTGATAGTACATATAAATGCAGATTTAATCCTTGGTAATGAATTAAATAATTGAAAGAACTCTCGTAAATGAAAATTTGAATTGCATAAAGACTAATAGTTATTAGAGATATATTATACCATCTAGCAATTGAAAGGATGGCCAGTATTTTAATAAATATGGACTTTTTTTGATTATTTTCTGATATTGAATTAGAATCTATGGATGACATCAAGTTGGTAACTGCTCAATTTTCTTTGAGCCTTTTCAAAGTCTTTAGTAAAGCCTAGAATGTATCCACCTCCACCTGAACCACATAGTTTTAGATAATATGAGTTACTGTCTATTCCTTCCTTCCAAAGTTTTCTGAAAAGTTTGGGTATCATGGGTTGAAAATTGTCGTAGAGAACTTTTGAAAGAGATTTTACATTTTTTAGTAACGAATGTCCTTCGTTTTTAAGAAATGCTTCAATACTTGCATCATTGTATTTTTTAAATTTATTTTTGAGCATTTCACGAAACCCCTCCTCTTTACACCTTTCTAAAAAATGTTGTACTAATGGTTGAGTATTTCCAACTTCACCCGTATTAAGTAAGAAAACTGCGCCTTTACCATTGTTAGAACTAGGAATACCAACAGTTCCTAAATTATTTTTTGACTTGATTAAAATAGGAAGATTTAAATAACAAATCAAAGGATCTAACCCAGAACTAGTACCATGATAATAACTTTCTAAATTACTAAATATGATTTTTAATTCAAGAATTTTTTCATTTTGTAAATCTTTGTCAGATAATATTTTATCTTCTCTACAGTACTTATCATAAATAGCTGCAACAATTGCTCCAGAGCTACCAATTCCAAATCCCTGAGGAATTGAGGAATCAAAATATAGATTATTATTTAGGTCATTTTCGAATGATGCTAAATCTAAATTACAAGGAAGAGAGTTTTGCTTATCTAGACCTTTTAAGTGAGCAAGAAAACTGAAAAGCTGCTGGTTAGATTTTTTAGATTCTGGGTTATTCTCATTTTCAAATAAAAACTTTCCATTGTAATCTGAGTAAGGTATGGATAACCCCATAGAATCTTTAATAATTCCATATTCTCCAAATAATAGTATTTTACTGTAGTACAGCGATTCTTTAAGCATAATTTTCATTAATTATATTAGCTCCGCTACCAACTTCATCACAAATATACTGTTGATTTTCACAATAAACAATTAATTCCTTCTCTATAAAGTTAAGAACGGTTTGTTTATATTTTTCAGGATATAGTAAATGAACATTGGCACCAGCATCTAAAGTGAAACTTAGCGGAATATCAGAACTTTTTCGAAATTCCCAAACTTTTTCAATAACAGATAAAGTTCCTTCCTTCATTAAAATAAAATAAGGATTGGAAGTCATCATCATAGCATGTAACGTAAGAGCTTCACTTTCGGTTACAGAAATAAATTTATTCACATCTCCTTTTTCAAGGATTGAAATGGTGTCTTTTAAATTTTTATTAGCTTGAGAAAACCTTTCTTTAGAAAATGGATGGTTATGCATCAAATTATGACCAGCTGTAGAACTTACTTTTTTAATCCCTTTATCAATTAGTAAAATAGTATCTTGATAATTTTTAAAATTTGAATGAATATTTTGATATTCAATAGCAAATTCATCATTTGAATTGATAACATCTTTGTGATACCCCCAAATTGCACAAGGTCCATATAAAGATCTACTAGCACTTCCAGAGCCCAGCCTGCTTAAATAAGATGCTTTTAAATACTTATCCTCATTAGAAAAACCTGTAATTTTCTGTTCCAATTGTGTAATGGCCAAAGATAAGGCACTAAATCCTGAAGCAGATGAAGCAATTCCGCTACTATGAGGAAATGTATTATTGGTATTTATTTGGATTTGATATTCAAATAAGAAAGGTGTGAAATCCTTAATTCTACTGAAAAAAGATTCAATTTTTGGAATAAATGATTTTTCTGATTTTCCATCTATTTTAAAATCGTATGTAAAAGAGTTAGATTTTATAAAAGAAATAGATGTTTGAGTGTGACAGTTTTTTAAAGTAAAACTAATGGATGGATTAGTGGGTATTTGAACGGGTTTCTTTCCCCAATATTTTACTAAGGCAATATTTGATGGACTAACAGAAGTAATTTTGCCAGATTCAGGTAGCATGTTAATAGGTTTGTATTTTAATTTATCAAGAATCAAGACGCAATTTTTAGTGGTGATGTTTTAATTAATTCTTTAAATGAGAATATGGTATTATATCCTTTTTCAAAAAAATAATTTTTATCATTTCTAGTAGCCATAACAAAGTCTCCTCCCCAAGCTCCCAGGGATTTTATAGAGCCTTTAAAATCAGAAAAATATTTCTTTTTTATAGTTTCAATTCCTATATGATTCTCCATAATTTCTTCATGTTGATTAATCAAATTCTCAAAATTTTCTAAAGTTTTAGATTTGATTATTTTCTCTGTAATTGTTGATATTTTATTAACAACTTCAATATCTTTTTTTAATCTTTGAAAACGTTTAATTTCTAAGTTACTTTTTTGTTTTTTATTTAAGAAAACAAAGATAATATCATCTTTAAAATTAGGAATCCAATTTATCATTTCAGAGTGAGGCTTTTTATTAATAAGTTGGTAAGTTATTGGAGTATTATTTGAAGCACATGCAATATCGTATCCACTTCCATTTGTAGTAGAAAAATGTAATT
>CEQX01065761.1_pt1 | contig 12674 bp, 8 predicted proteins | sample 356261 | NCBI WGS metagenome assembly CEQX01 (sample SAMEA2621076, study PRJEB7988) | marine metagenome | isolation source: saline water (ENVO:00002010), including | reverse complement strand
CAACGGTCAACTGAAACACCATTACTCTTCTGTCCCCACCCTGCAAACCCTGTCTTAGAATTTAGGTAAATGGTTTCAGTAGCAACTGCAACATTCTTCGCTATAACCTTACCAAAAGTTGAAATCTCAGTTTTTCTTTTTCTACCTTTTCCGAATTTTTCCTTCAAATCCTTGTAGTACCGGATGGTATACCTTGTGATCTGCGAAATATTTTTTTTCACTTCCTTGATCTGGTCTTCGATACCACGAATAATTTCATCCGCCTTAAATGAATCGTACTTGGAAATCCTTTTTATTTTTATTTCTGTTAATCTTACTACATCCTCTTCAGTCACCTTCCTCTTGAGTTTCTTTAGAAATGGCTTCAACCCTTTCCAAATTTCTTCAATGACTGACTCCCACGTAGTACACTCCTCAATACGGCGGTAAATTCTATTCTCTATGAAAATTCGCTCTAGTGAATTATGGTGCCATTTGTCTTGAAGCTCACCCAATTTAATTTCTAACTCCCACTTCAGAAGGTCTCTTGTCCTTATAGACGATTTCTTCAATAAATCGTCAACTGTAAAGAATTGTGGCTTATCGTTCTCAATGACGCATGAGTTAGGTGAAATACTTACTTCGCAATCAGTGAATGCAAATAAAGCCTCAATCGCGGTGTCTGGATCCAAACCCAGCGGCAAGTGAACGTTGATCTCAACTTTCTCTGCAGTAATATCTTCAATCTTTGATATCTTTATTTTTCCCTTTTCATTGGCTGAAACGATATTATCCATGAGCCCACCAGCCGTGGTGCCGAAAGGAATTTCAGTAATTTTAAGGAGCCTCTTGTTTTTGGTTTTTTCTATTCGTGCCCTGACCCTCACTTTACCTCCACGAAGGCCGCCATTGTATTCCGAAGCATCCATGATTCCTCCAGTAGGAAAATCCGGTAATAACTTAGTCCGCTTCTTTCTCAGTACATCAATGCAACCATCGATAAGTTCAATAAAGTTGTGAGGAAGTATTTTGCACGCTAACCCTACGGCAATTCCCTCCGCCCCATGTGCTAAGAGCAATGGAAATTTAAGAGGTAAATTCACAGGCTCCTGATTTCGTCCATCATAGGAAGAGGCCCAGTTTGTGGTCTTCGCATTAAACGCCACTGCCAATGCAAACTTCGAAAGCCGAGCCTCAATGTATCTCGTAGCCGCAGCCTTATCCCCAGTAAGTATATTACCCCAATTTCCCTGAGTATCGATGAGCAAATCTTTCTGACCCATTGAAACTAATGCATCCGCTATGGAGGCGTCTCCGTGTGGGTGATACTGCATTGTATGGCCGACGACATTTGCAACTTTATTGTATCGGCCATCGTCTTTTTCTTTTAGAGAATGGAGAATACGTCTCTGGACCGGTTTCAATCCGTCATAGAGAGCCGGGACTGCTCTTTCTAGTATTACATAACTTGCATAGTCGATGAACCATGATGAATACATGTCATCAATATGAACCACCCCTCCATCTGATTTGTCCGTCTTCTTAAGTGATGGGACTTTGGCTTTTTTCGTTTTCTTCTTTGATCTGATCCCAGATTTCTTAGATGGAGCTTTATCCTTTCCCAGAGAAGTTCCCTTAGGCACTTTCTTTTTAAGTACTTTTCTTTTAACGACTTTTTTAACGACTTTCTTTTTTGCCATGCAAATCTTACAGATAATAACTGCGTGATAAGTATTTAGGGATTGTTAAATAAATAACGAGTTCATCTAATTCGTCAAATCAACTCTCGTCCTTGATCCAAGATTATAACCATCAAAATCCCCTAAAAAGCCGAATAAGCAACGATACCCTATTGACGCTGGCCAATAGATTGATTATTCAATAGCCAATGAAAGCCATGGTAATGAACGGTTTTGGTGACTCTCAGGTATTTACACTGAGCGAAATACCCAAGCCTCAAATTAAATCCGGTCATGTTTTAGTCAGAGTCAGAGCCAGTTCAGTCAATCCCATCGATTATAAAATTCGCTCAGGTCTTCTCAAAAATCTGGCGCCTGAAAATGGAGTCCTGGGATTTGATGTTGCAGGAATAGTTGAAGAGGTTGGTAAGAATGTAAACAGGTTAAAGCCCGGTGACGAGGTCTATGGGTGTAGCGGAGCAATCAAAGGAAACCCTGGTGCAATGGCTGAATATCAGCTAGTTGATGAACGCCTACTTTCAATAAAACCAGAAAATCTTAGTATGGAGCAATGCGCTGCATTACCTCTAGTAGGAATAACATCTTGGGACGCACTTGTTAGAGGGGCAAAAATAACCTCCGGAGAAAAGGTTCTTGTTCATGGAGGGGCCGGTGGAGTCGGGCACTTTGGTGTACAGTTAGCAAAGCTGCATGGAGCAGAAGTTTTTTCAACCGTCTCGTCCGATCAAAAGGCCGAGATAGTCAAAAATTATGGAGCAACACCTATTAATTACAAAAAAGAAAGCCTCACTGAATACGTCAACGAACATACTGATGGCGATGGCTTTGATGTAGTTTTTGATACCGTCGGAGGCGATAACCTAATGCGGTGCTTTGAAGCATCAAAGCTCGAAGGAAGAGTGACCTCAGTAAATACCAGAGTCGAATGTGACTTGAGCATCCTTCACCAAAAAGCTCTCTCACTCCATGTGGTGTTTATGATTATTCCAATTCTATATGATCAGAAAATTGGAAAATCTCGACACGGAGAGGTGCTTAAAGAAATATCAAAGCATGCCAAATCAGAATCCATTGTCCCATTAATTCATGATGAGGTATATTCATTCGAAAGCATTAGTGAAGCACACACACTTCTCGAATCAGGCAAAGCCATAGGTAAAGTAATATTACGAGGATTCGACTGAAGCCAATATTGCATGGCATATTCCAAAAAATAATGACAAAACCTGCTCAAAAAAAAGCAGCCTTCGTATTTGAAGAGGTGAAACATTGCTACAGCGGTGTGCCAGCCTTAGAAAAAATAGATCTTAAAATTAATGAAGGTGAAAAAATTGCGATTGTTGGACCAAGTGGAAGCGGAAAATCTACATTTCTAAACATCATAAATGCTAGCATTCAACCCACTCATGGAAACATCAAAATATTTGGCAAGGACTCACACCTTTACTCCCCCAAAGAACTCAAAGCATTACGATCCAATATCTCTTTAATACCACAAAATCTCGCACTGGTTAATAGCTTTAGAGTATGGCAAAATGTTATTACTGGAGGCATTGGTCATTACGGTTTTCTAAAATTGATTAAGAATTTATTTGCCCCTTCAAAAAACAAATTAGCAGATATTCATTCCATATTAGAACGAGTTGGAATAGAAGAAAAACTTTATTCCATTACTTCTACCCTCTCAGGAGGACAAAAGCAAAGAGTCGCCGTCGCGAGAAGCATATTTCAGTCGCCTTCAACAATTCTTGCCGATGAACCTGTTTCGAGCGTTGATCCAGCCCGCGCGGCAAGCCTAGTGAAAATACTTCTTAAGGTTGCTGAAGAAGAAGAGGCCACGCTACTCATGAGTCTACACAATTTAGATCTAGCCATGAGACACTTCCCTCGAATCATCGGTATAAGAAATGGAAACGTACACTTTGATCAAAGCCCTGATCAAATTTCCCAAAGCCAACTAGAAGAACTTTACGAGCTCAAGGAAAGCGAAATCCTTCAAGATGGCTAAAAAGAACGTTACTTCATTACCATCACCTAATGTCTCACCTCTTATCGGAAAAAGGCGATCAGTATTATTCTGGATAAGTCTAATTACAATTATTTGTGGTTTTCTTATTGGGCTGAAGCCTAACAACCTTTTTAGCAATAACAGCCTCAAACTCGCCACTGAATTCTTTAAAGCGTCAATTAGTCCAGCAATAGATTACGAAAATCCAGTCGAAGGCACCGAACCATTTCTCAAAGTAGTAGCTGAATCAATATTGGTCACTCTGAAATTTGCCATTCTTGCAATGAGCGTCTCAGTGCCAGCAGGTGCAATTCTTGCCTTTTTATCAACAACAGCTTGGTGGCCAGAAGACATCAAAAGCACTACAAAAAAATCCTTATTGCGCACCCTTCATATTATTGCTAGGTCATGGATTGCATTCGCAAGGTCTATTCATGAACTTATTTGGGGAATAATTTTTATTACCGCAATGGGTCTATCAACCGAAGCTGCAATCGTTGCAGTCACCATCCCTTTTTCAGGTATACTAGCCAAAATATATGCTGAAATCTTTGAGGAACACAGTAAAGAGGCTCAGAGAATGTTTCGAGCGATTGGAGCAGGTTACTTCGTCTCTTTTCTTGTAGGCATTATACCCTCAGCCTTACCAGATATAATATCTTACACCTTTTATCGTTTAGAATGCGCTTTGCGCACTGCAGCAGTGTTTGGATTCGTAGGCATAGAGACCATCGGTTACAGAATTAAATTATCGTCAGACGAATTCCATTACCAAGAAGTGTGGACTTATCTCTATGCCTTATTTATAACAATTGCACTTCTCGAATGGTGGGGTGGAAAAATCCGCGTCAGCCTAAACAATAAGCACGTCTAAAATGTCAAAAGAGAATCAAATTAGACGTATAAAAGAACTTCGCCGCAATCGTAGTAAGTCAACGATTCTAAGGTTTAGTTTATTGGTTTTGGTAGCAGCCATTGCATGGTCTTGGACAGCCAAAAGCTTACATGAATCATTAATTAGTGAGGAACAAAGATCAGTAAACCTTCAAAATTTTCTAGAAAAGATTATACCTGATCCGACTCGAGAATCAGGAAAGTGGTCAGATTCATTGCCATGGATTTTCAAAAATCTACATGACGATAATGGATTAGCTGCAGGACTTATGACTTTTGGTTTAGCTACAACAGCAATTTGGATATCTGGAATATTAGCTTTCATGATTCTGCCTATGGCCTCTAAAAATCTGGCAACTCATCGACCTCTAGGAATCATGGTTAGTAATAATAAATTAACTAACATTCTATGGGTGATAGTAAATAGAGCGTCGCGCATCTTATTTTTATTTACTCGGAGTTTACCTGAATACGTACTTGGATTTCTACTATTATCTATTCTTGGACCTGACCCTTGGACATTAGTCTTAGCGCTTGCCATTCATAACTTTGGAATCCTTGGAAGGCTAGGGTCCGAAATAATTGAAAATAACAATTCAGAAACACCTAAAGTATTTATTGCTCAGGGCAACGGCCGATTCAATTCTTACATAGCAGCCATGGTCCCCGAATCATTCTCCAGAATGTTAGTGTACTATTTCTACAGATGGGAAACCTGCGTAAGAGAATCAACGGTTCTTGGAATGCTTGGCATCGCGTCACTTGGATTTATGATTAGTGAAGCCAAAGCAGGCAGAGACTTCGACAAAATGATAGTATTGATTTTGTTTGGCTCATTAATTGTCATTCTTGGTGACATTCTATCTTACTGGGTAAGAAGCAGACTCCGCCTCAATAAGATCTAAAAATTGCATTAAAAGCACATACATGCACAATTTTTAGATTTCTCATAAATATGGATAATCTAAAAATTGCAGAAATTTGAGATTAGACTAAATTTATCACCCTCAATAATCCTCTACTCAAAAGATGAAGCTATACCTCTGTACAATTTTGATAATTTCCATGAGTGCAATCTCATTCATTCAAGGACAACCACCCACCTATGAAGAAGACCCCTTTAGGCAAATCCACGAGCTTCTACCCTCACCGAATGAATCTCGACTCGCTTCTGGTGCTCCTGGTCCCAAGTATTGGCAACAAAAAGTAGACTATGATATTCAAGTACAATTGGACGATGAAAAGCAGAGGCTAATAGGATCTGAAAAAATTAATTACCGCAATAACTCACCTCACGAACTTAAGTACTTATGGGTTCAACTTGACCAGAACCGTTTTGCTCCTGGTTCAGATGAATCTTTAACTAAGGAAGCACCGGGATTGGAGAATATGAGTTTTCAAAGATTAAGGTCACAGCTTTACCGTGAATCTTTTAAAGGGGGACATAAAATTAAAAGTGTTTCTAACCAGAAAGGAAAACCGATTAAACATGAAATTGTCGGAACAATGATGAGAATCGATTTGGATATCCCAATGAATCCAGGATCAAATTTCATTTTCCAAATAGACTGGGAATACAACATTATTGATGCAGACCTTAATCGAGCTCGCAGTGGCTATGAGTTTTTTAAGAAAGATAAAAATTACATTTATGAATTAGCACAATGGTTCCCAAGGATGGCTGCGTATACAGATTATACTGGCTGGCAAAACAAACAATTTTTAGGCAGTGGAGAATTTGCATTAGAATTTGGAAATTACACCGTTGAGATAACAGCCCCAGCAGATCACATCGTCGCTGCAACAGGTGAACTGCAAAACCCTCAAAACGTTATGACTGCGGAACAAGTCAACCGCTGGAATAAGGCCAAATCGTCTGGTGAAATCACATTCATAGTAAACCCTAAAGAAGCAGAAAAAAATCAAACCAAGGGTGAAAAAAGTAAAAATAATAAAACATGGATTTTTAAAGCAAAAAACGTTAGAGACTTCGCCTGGGCTTCATCTCGTAAATTTATATGGGATGCCAAATATCATGAATTTTCTAAAGGTAAAAAGGCTTGGGCCATGTCCTATTATCCTATCGAAGCCGAGCCTCTTTGGAGTAAATATTCAACTGAATCAGTTGCCCACACCCTTGATATATATTCAAAATTTACTTTTGATTATCCTTATCCTGTAGCAATTAGCGTCAATGGACCAGTCTTCGGAATGGAGTATCCCATGATTTGCTTTAATGGGCCAAGGCCAGAAGAAGATGGAACCTATTCCGAAAGTACAAAAAACGCATTAATCGGAGTAGTTATTCATGAAGTTGGGCATAACTGGTTTCCAATGATTGTTAACTCAGATGAACGTCAATGGACATGGATGGATGAAGGGTTAAACACATTTCTACAATTTCTTGCCCAAGCCGAATGGCAACAAAAATGGTCATCTGGTAGAGGGAAGCCAAAATCTATAACCAGCTATATGGCTAGCTCAAAACAAAGACCAATAATGACTAATTCAGAGTCCATTCACCAATTTGGAAATAATGCATACAGCAAGCCTGCTGCCGCATTAAATGTATTAAGAGAAACTGTAATGGGTAGGGAATTATTCGATTTTGCATTTAAGGAATACTCAACGAGGTGGATGTTTAAGCGACCAGAACCAGCTGATTTTTTTAGGACAATGGAAGATGCTTCAAGCAAAGACCTTGATTGGTTTTGGAGAGGATGGTTCTACACCACTAAAAATGTCGATATAGGAGTTAAATCATTACGATTATTTGAAATTGACACCAAAGATCCAGACATTGAGAAACCCTTAAAAAAGCAAAAGAGAGAAGATCTCGATGCCAAAGACTTAATTGACGAAAGAAACGAGTCCATTTCAAAGGCGGTAGACAGAAATAGGGATCTACTAGATTTCTACAACAAATATGACCCGCTCGATGTAACAAAATCTGACCGAAGAGAGTACAATGAGTGGTTGAAGGGCCTTGAGCCTGAAGAATTAAAATTGCTATCACTACGAAAGAAATTTTATGTTGTAGAACTGGAAAATATTGGTGGTCTTGTCTCACCAGTGATCTTAGAAGTCAGTTTTAAAGACGGGAAAAATAAACAAATTCGGATTCCAGCTGAAATCTGGAAAAGGAATAACCGTAGCGTTAACAAGTTGATAATATCCCAAAAGGAAATAACTCAAATTGAGGTCGATCCAATGTTAGAAACCGCAGACACTGATAGACAAAATAATTTCTGGCCTCGCAAAGCAATTGAATCACGTTTTCAACTTCAAAAAAGAAAGCGTGATAAAAATCCAATGCAGAAAGCACGTGCTGAAGAAGAGCGGTCAAAAAAAGAGAAGCAACCGAAGGCAGAGGAATCTAATGAATAAGGCTTGGGCACTAGCGGCATTGCTAATCTTAATTCCTTCATTTGAAAATTTTTCATATGGTCACCCCGTGCATGCAACATTTGCTGAAGCACAATGGAATTCAAAAACTCAATCAATTGAAGTTTCTCTCAGGTTAAGAGGTGTAGATCTAGAATCGGCAATTTCAGATCAGATTAAAGGCAAAGTCGACTTAGAAAAATCAAAAAATATTGATCAACTTATAGAGGATTATCTCTCTAAGAATTTTTATGTGATACTACCAACGGGTAAAAATATTTATGCCAATTATTCTGATAAGGAAATAGGAATAACAAATACTTGGATATTTTTTTCTTTCCAGATAGGAGAAAAACAAGAACCCCATCTTTGTAAGATCAGAAATACTATTTTCTTTGATGATTTAGATGGGCAAAAAAACGTAATCGAATACAGAATTGGTAAACACAAAAAGATACTTTCATTCGAGGAAAAGACTAGGGAAGCCTCCCTCGATATAAATAAGAAGTGAACTATTCTTGTTCATCTAAAAAGCTTGTTCTGCAAAGCTCAGCGTAAATACCTGACATTGATAATAGGTCTTCATGAGTACCGCTCTCAACAACTTTACCATTATCTAGGACGTAAATATTATCTGCTCCTCGAACAGTACTTAGCCTATGAGCAATAACAAAACTGGTTCTATCTTGCATTAATCTTTCCAATGCCTGTTGAATTAACCTCTCAGTCTCTGTATCAACACTAGCCGTAGCCTCATCCAAAAGAAGTATTGGAGGATTTCGAAGTAGCGCCCTAGCTATACTGACTCTCTGTTTCTCGCCAACACTCAGTTTCACCCCTCGCTCACCTACTTGGGTATCTAGACCATCAGGAAGAGCTTTTATAAAATCATAGGCATTAGCAACCTTCAATGAGTCCCACATTTGATCTTCGCTGGCCTCCCTATTAGCAAGAAGAAGATTTTCTCTGACCGATCCATTAAATAAAAAACTTTCTTGAGTTACGTAACCAATAGAACTTCTTAATGATTCTTTAGATATTTTCTTAATTTCAATACCATCAATAAGTATATCGCCGGATCCATGTTCATAAAATCGTGTAAGCAAATTAATGACAGTGGTTTTACCTGCGCCTGTTGGTCCCACTAGCGCAATGGTCTGTCCTGGTTCAGCACTCAGATTCACACCATTAATCGTTTGGGTATCTTCACCATAATTGAATTCAACATCTTTATATTCAACTCTACCATTCACTGGAGCCTTTAATTCAATTCCACCGTTTATTCCTGGCTCATCAACCGAGTCAAGTATATCAAAAACTCTTTCAGCTGCAGCACGACCAGATTGTAACATTTGATTTAATTGATGAAGCCTACTGACTGGTTCATAAAAAAGAGTCAAATAGAGAAGGAACGCTGTAATCTCACCTGGAGACATTTGACCTTGTAGAGCAAGGTTACCACCGAAACCGATAACAAGGATAAAACCAATTCCTCCGATAAAACTCATTGAAGGGTTATAAATTGCCCACGCAAACATTGTCCTTAGTGTGGCTTTTCTCACTTTGTCACTAGCCGCATTAAACCTTTTCAGTTCGCTTCTTTCCATTGTATACGCCTTAATTTGTCTAATGCCTGAAATGTTATCATGCAAAAGCGCATTCATTTCAGAGGTAGCTTTGCGAACAGCCCTATATCTGTCCCTAGTACTCGTATATATCATTGCCCCTATAAATAAAAACGGCACAGGCAAAACAGCCCAAGTTGCCAACGTAGGATTAATCCAAAACATCACTAAACTAACTGCTACTATTTGTAGTAATGCCACCAACCCCTGCTCAATACCATCAATCAAGACCCTTTCCATGGATGTAACATCCTCAGCCACCCTCGTCATAATATCACCAGTCGGGCGATTATCGAACCACTTCAAAGGTAGTCTTTGCAACTTCTCGTATAGGTCACTTCTTATATCATATATAACTTTTTGCTCAAAAGTGTTATTCAGCATGATTCTTAAAGAATTAAGCAAATCTCTGCCAAAGTAAGCGACGCAGGCTAATAGCGTATAGGAAAGAAGAAGATCCGATCTTTGTTCTGGAACAGCCTTGTCTAATACTAATCGAGCAATATTCGGAAAAACAATGGCCAATAAGGTTCCTACAATAGCACAAATAAGCTGCAGTGAACCCAACTTCGGGTATCGTTTTAAATAGGAAAAAACTCTAAGTATCGTTTTCAAGTGCGGGAAATTAAAATTACAAACTAGCTAAAGCCCATAGAAGGAGTTATCGCAAGTACAGGTTAATAAAGAAACCATTGGAATATTGGCAGCAAATAGCCAAACTTCATATTGTGCCTAAACGTAACATCTTTTTCAGGCAAGAAAATAGCTTCTGGAAGGCAGAAGGCAAATGGACTAGGTTCACCCTATTAATTATACTATTAGGCGTCATTTCATTCCTAATAAACTCGGTAAAACCTTGGGAATTGATTCAAGGAGAGTCCCCACAAACCAGATCATATAACAATCAGGTTATTACCGGTATATGGTATGGATTGTTATTCAGCTCTATAATTTGTGCTGCATTACTATTTACTTGGAAAAAGTGGTCATTTGCTAACCTTAAAATTAAGAACACTAGTGACTCCATATCTGAAAAAACAACCTCTTACTATTATTGGATAACATTGATTTTCATTGTCTTTTTCGGAGCATTTCTCAGATGGAACTTAGTCAATAGTAGCCTGTCTTGGGAAGAGTTAGAAATACTAGGAGGAAACTCTGAAAACATTGATTCCTATGAAGCTGTAACTTCCACAAATGACTGGAGTGCTATTCTATGGGATTATCCATCTCCTGACAAAAGTCACCTACTAGCAACTATGATTAAGTTCAGTCATGGCACATGGTCTTCATTGGGAAAATTCTCTAAACCCGATTTTAGTGAATTTGCCATAAGACTCCCAAATTTTTTAGCTTCGCTTGCCTCTATATTTTTTATCGGGATACTCATGAGAAATTGGGGCTTCAAAGGAGGCGGTATCCTTGCCTCATTTTTATTAGCAATGCATCCTTGGCATATAGAACAAGGGTCGCTAGCAACCACAGATGGAGTATTTATTTTTTTAATTATCTTAAATGCATTATTCCTCACTAAATCAATTAATGACACCAAAGGCCGTTGGCGATATTGGATGGCATTTAGCTTTAATCAACTCATGATATCATGGTTGCTCCCAGATGGTATAATTTACGCAATTCTATTTTTTATATGTGGTTACATCCTAATAAGAAACAAGGAAGATATTCATTCTAATTATACATTTTTCCTTAGCCGAATTTTTATCTCACATATAATTTCTCTAATGGTCTTCGTCCCAATTTTTTCTCCGAACATCATGCAAATAAAAGAGTGGACAATAACCCCAGATTACGGAGTTGAAACTTTTGGTAATTTGGTTGATTCAGTCACAATGACGATCTTCGGATTACCCTTTAATTCAATTGATGAAATCATCAAACCTTCAGTAATTTCTAATTCACTCAGTAATGAATTTTTCACTCATCCATTAATAACATCAGCTACAATCCTAATAAGCATAGGAGCAATAACTGTTGGATTTATTAAAATATGGCTACATCGGGAAGGAGCAGCAAAGATTTTAATCTTCATAATTCTATTAGGCACACTGTCAATTCTCCTCAGTTCTACGATTGTGCAAAATCACCACCACAATCGATTCGTTTCCATAATGATTACTCCCATAACGATATTAATGAGTATTGGAATGATCGGAGCTCTTCATTTATTTAAACATAGAAAAGGTATAAACGTTATAATATTTCTTATCGGTATTTCTCTCTGCCAATCATTAAATGGCAACCAAAGAAAATTAACCCTAAATCGCCCCCACTCGCCACAGAAAGAAATCGAGGCTTATCTTAATAGACGACAAGATTCAGGAGAAATTATCGATATCGCATCCTATGGATTTGGAGGAGAGTTGATGAAGTTGTACTTCCCAAAGTCATCACTTATTTATAACGAAGATGACTTAAAAAATAAAATAATAGAGGCACGTACCAATAATAAAAAACTACTTATACTTTTTGGATATCGACACCTAAATTCAATTAAGAATGAAAACGAAAAAGCAATCACTCTTCTTGATTCAAGTGGGGATTTTCATAAATCTAGAGAATTTTTTGCCCTAGATCCTTTTAGCAAGTACGAGGTGTTTAGACTAATAAATAATAACCTTAAATAGTATACCCAAGCTCATTGACCAAACTGTCAACAGCCTGGCCTGCTTCTTGAAGTTCTGAAATTGGATCCCAACGACCTTGAGTTAACGCTTCCCTCACACCTGGAGGAATGTCGACTGAGAAAGTTAGCTCCCCAGCTATAATTTCAGAATTAGCGACATCTAAATGAACTTCAGTATCAGGATTCGTGTCAACAAGGCTAGAGATTTTCTTTATGTTTTCATGTGAGGCAACGGCGCAAGGGACCCCTAAGCCGCAACAATTACCAAAGAATATTTCGGCATAGCTTTCTGCTAAAATCGCACGAAACCCATATCTGTATAAAGCTTGCGGCGCATGCTCACGAGAAGAGCCGCATCCAAAATTAGCATTTGATATAAGGATCGAAGCTCCGGAAAATCTAGGCTCATTAAGTGGATGTTCTTTATCGTTACCTTCAGC
>CEQX01043138.1_pt1 | contig 12690 bp, 5 predicted proteins | sample 356261 | NCBI WGS metagenome assembly CEQX01 (sample SAMEA2621076, study PRJEB7988) | marine metagenome | isolation source: saline water (ENVO:00002010), including | reverse complement strand
AGGGAATTGGCGGGTCAACCACGGAGACTGGCCTGAGTAGCATTCTATTGCTGGGGAACAGGTGCTTCCAGAACGGTTGCGCCATTGGTTTCGTTCATGACGAGAATGCTGAACTTGAGGGCGCTGCCGATGTCACTCGTGCTCACGCTGGCGTAGTCGAACTTACCCCTGAGATCGGTATATCCGTCCTTGTAGAATTGCGGCCCGGCATCAGTCAGGGCGTAGATTTTTACATAGGTGGCTGGCAGTGGCCGATTGTCGCCGCTGTGGCGGACGGTGAGAATGCCGTAGCGTTCACTAACCACGGTGTTCAGCTCATTGGAGTAAACCGCGAGTGAGCGTTTCTTTCCTCCTCCGATCACCTCGATGAGTACGTTTTTCGACTGGTATTCGCGGGGTAGTTCAAAATTGTGAGAGCGTTTGCTGTCGGGAAGTTGGAGGCGCTCGGACTTGTTGGGTTGGACTACGGAGAAGCCGTCACTCCCACTGGATACGAATGGATTGGTGCTGAAGAGGAACTCCAGATCCATTTCGTAGTAGTTGACCTGAACGTTGGTGATCTGCTGGTAGTCGATGGTCACGAGTGACCCATCGACCCGGAGCTTCAGGGAGGGTTCCAAGGCGGCTAGTCTGGCTTGCTGCTGGTCTCTGTCCTCTTCATTCGTAATCTGGGGACCCTTACCCTCGATTTCGTCTGCCTGTGCGATCACATTGACGAAGCGTTCACGCCAGCGGTCTACCGGATGCCCGGCGTATTTCGCGGCAATGTTGCGGGCTTCGCCCGGGTTGGCCTGATAAAAAGCGCTGTAGGCGCGGAAGTAGTCGTATTGAATACGAGTGGAGAGACTTTCGGTATCCACAGTTTCCAATCTTCGCATGGCATCTTCAGCTCGATCCTGCAGGAAGAGGTAATAGGTGATACTCAGCTGGTCGGAGGAGTTGAGGCTGGGTTTCTGGCTGAGAATGCGCAGGAAGTCCTGGTAGTGGCTGCGGATGTGGCCATTCAGAATCTTACGGGTTCCTCCAACAGTGTGGGCACGATTATTGACGAGGGGCTTGTATTCGAGGTGCTCATAGGCGCGACGGGCGATGGGATCGATGGTGACAAGCTCACTACTGAGATAGTCACCGCACCTGTTGAGGTAGCGTCCGTCCACCAGAAGAAACTGGCGGGCAATGGGCACGTGACCATGGAAGAGTCCGTAGCTGTAGAGTTCGCGGTGGTATTTGCCCCTACGATGGAGAATCTCAAGGGCTTTCCCAAAGAAGTCCCTGCTTTCCCTGCAGCGCCAGGCGATCTGGAGTAGATTAATGTTGTGAAGGTTTCTCTTTGAGAGGTAGGCGAGGACCTGTTCCTCGGTTCCCCATTGGCTGAGGTGGGCCCAGGAACTCTCATCAACCCGGGAGGGTTCGCTGACGACCTTGAAGGTGAACTTCTCGGCGTGGGCAATGACGGAGCCGTTCCGGGAGACATGGGCCGGGTAGCATTGGTAGTTTCCGGGAGCCGGAAAGTAGAAAAAGTAATCAAGGCGCTGGGTAGTGTAGGGGTCGAGGGAGATGCTGCGTGTGCCCGTGGCGCGGTGTCCCAGTAATGGCATAGCTCCCTCGGGAATCTGGAGCAGCACGTCGAGTTTCTGTCTCGAGCTGGTGGGGTTGGTGACCACTACCTGGGCACCGTAGATCACGCTGGCTACGAATTCATCGGTGACAAACTTGTCGGTCTTCTCACCATTCTCGATTTGGTGCCGGTCTCCGTGGCGAAAGTAGCTCTGGCTTACCAAGAGGGGAGGGCGATTTTCTGCCAATTGGGCTTCCTTGATTTCACGGTGGAAGGCAATAGCGCTATCCCCAGCGGTAAAGATCAGCTTGGGACCATCAATATCCATGCCGCTCTCTGGGGAAGCGAAGGGCAGGTCAAGGACCGCAAGTGCGAGGAGCGTCTCGTGAAGGTTTCGGGATGCTTCTCCTAAATGCCTCGAACCGAAGGGTTTCCCTTTCTCATGCCGGACGTAGTCGAGCCAGAAACGGCTTTCGGCAATGAGGTCATGGGTTTGGGAGCCAATGGGCAGGTGATAGTAATTGGTCTCTGCCCATTCCTTGGTAGTTTCCACGGGCCGGTAAAGTGCGTCTACGTTAGCGGTAGAAAGATCGGAGGCATAGGGGTCGCTGGCGCCTTCTTTAGCGCTTTGGTTGGTCTTGCGGCGATCGGTGAGGAGTTTCTGGGCCTGCCTTGCAGAGGCTTGGATTTTGTCCTGCGCCAATCCCAGTAACTCAGTTTCGGACACTGAGCCGGGACCTTTGCTTGGAACAACTCGGGACAAGGAGTTTTGCTCCAAGCTTCGTCTCAGGGCTCTTCTGCCGAGTTGTTTGGCACTAGCGTCTTCCGCCCCCCAAGCCTCGCCAAAATCTTCCGGTGCGGCCGCGGGAGCAGAGGTCGCCTGAAACCGACGTTCAGTCTCGTCCTTGAATTTATTCAGTTTACTGAAGGTTAGTTCGCCGGTTGCGAGTGCTCCATCGAAGAGCTGGCTGGAACGGTTGAGATCGGGGGGGCGGAGAGCGAGCCGGTCGCGAAAATCCCACTGGGTGCTTTCGAGGCGATCCTCCGCGCGATGGGCGAGAAGAATACGCTCCACCGAATTGAGACGTTCGTATTCGAATGGTTCGAGGTATGGGCGGAGTTCGGCTCCCAGCAGGAACTTGTCGATGAAGGTCTGGCCGCGTTTATTGGTAAGGAAGGGCGCAATCACTTCTCTGAAGAACTGTGGGTCTTTTTTCCAGAGGAAGAAGTTCAGTTCATGGCAGGCGAACTGGGAATACTTGAGGCGTTTTTCCTCTTCCTTGAGATTCGGCCAGTTGAGGATGAACCCAAATTGTCGCAGGGTTGCGTCCTCCCGGACAGCAAGCAGGTAACTGTAAGCACTGGAAAGATTCTCAAAAACCTCAAGCTGGGCGGTGCTCAGGTCTCTGATCTCGAGTTGCTCGCCTTTCTTGAGCAGGGTGACGGAGTCCTGTTCGGTGAAGTGGCGATCCGGGTCGAGGGCCCGGCGGAGGCGCAGATCCGCGATTTCGGTTGCTCGTTCTGGCAGGGAAATTTCGGCGTAGCTTGCACCATGATGATCGAGGACGAGGACATGGACGTGTTGGCGGTCCCCGAAGGCATCGAGGTCAATGGAAAGTCGGCCCCTCTCGTCAGGCTGCAGGTTGGTAAGACTCACGGGGCCATTGACGAGGAAATCCACCGTGCTTCCGGCCGGGACGTTCTCCCCGGACTGTCCGTCCCGAGCAGGCCCGGAAGCTCTTTCAGCCTTGGCCGCCTGGCCGGTCAGGGCTCGCTCGTAATCCTCGCCATCCATGAGAATTTCCTCTTCTGTTCCAATCTTACGGATGGACCAGGGATTAAGGATGATTTCGGGGCGCTCGAGCATGTTACCCGGCAGCTTTCGGGCATAGCGGCGCTCGAGGACGTAGCGGAATTCATCACCGATCTTGCGGCCACTGACGTAGAGATTTGGCAGGTGGCCGGGAGTGCCGCTGAAGAGTCCCCCTCGGGGGGCGTGGGCGAGAAAATCAAAGAGGTCGAAGTCTGGTAGGAAGCGAGTGGCGATAATGTGCACTCGAGTAGTCTTGTCGGAATTCGCCACTTGGACTTCCAGGGACTTGCCCTCGGCGGAGAGATTCGTCAAATGCGAGGGATTCCGTTCGATTATCTCAAGGGTCCGGGTGCTATTGAAGATATGCCCGTTGGCCACCGTTCCTCGGGCGACCCGAAGGGTAATGGTCTGGCTGCTCTTCTTGAGAAGAAGGCGATAGTCGCCTGGGGCAAGGTTGTCTGTAACGAGGAAGCCGTCCTCGAGCGAGAGAGACTTAAATGCATCTGAAATGATTCCGGTCTCAGAGATGGCATGAAGGGCCAGTTCTCTCCGGGTCAGGCCTCCGGTATACGGAATTCGGATGATCTTTCCGGCCGCGGCATGAATCACCCCGGGGTTCGTCCGACGGGCGCGGTGAAGTTGCCAGACACGCTGGTGGTTATCAGCGGTTCGGGCGGTGATTCTCATGATGCCATCAAGGGGGCCGAGTTCGACTCTGCCGGATTGATCAGTTTTCAGCGTGAAGCTCCGGGAGTTCTTAAAATTGGGCCGCTGGATTACGATATTGAGATGCTGGTCTGTAACGGGTTCTCCGCTGCGCCCGAGAAGCTGAACGATGTATTTTGCATCCACTCTGCTCAGGAAAAGATCTTTGATCCGGTCGCTGCGAAGTTGTCCATTGATTATGAAGGTCTGGTTGGCGGAGAGCTCGATTTCCTTCTGGCCCTGGCTAGCCATTTTGGTTGTGGCAACTAGTCGTATATTGAGGCTGGAAAGGCGGTCAGGGACCCGAATTTCGTGGGTGGACTCCCGGTCGGAGGCGATCTTGAAGTCGTTTACCGTACTGGTAGTGGAGACCCCGTCGAGATCAGTTGATACAATAACGAGACGAACCTTCTCAAGCCGTGTAAGCGAGATGGGTTGCTCTGCCACGGTGAGCGTGGGGCGAACCATGATGGTGGCCTTAGCGCCAGGACGCAGAGCCTCGCGCTCGAGGCGAATACCGGCGTGGAGATTATAGGATTCTGATGGGTGTTGGAAGTGGGCAAGGCTGGCAAAGCCGTCAGGAGTTTCAATAACGGGTGTTCGCTTGCCGGGTTCATTGGAGAAGGGGATGAGGGTGCGGCCCTTTTCGTCACAGCCATAGCGGCGGCCTCCAAACCAGATGGCACTGCCAGCAGCTGGTTTGCGCGCTTCATCGAGGACGATGATTTCTTCGCCTCCGCTGGTCGTAGAGGAGAGGAGGTGAAGCTGGCCCTTGCGAATGAGGGCCCGGCTGCTCTTGCTGCCTCCAATGAATTCGACAATCCATACCCCGCGCCGGTTTTCGATCTCGGGAAACTCGAAATCACGGGCGATGCGGCGCTGTGGAGCATCCTTGTATTCGAAGGTGCGCTCGTGGTTGGTCACCAGCCCGTCAAGAGCGAGGTCGGTGCTGATCTCGGCGCCGTGTTTAAGGTAGTAATTGAGGGTGTTCACCTCAAAAACCTTCACGATCAGGGTCTCCACGTTCTTGAGATGAACGCGGAGCCTGACGTTGTCGCTGATGCCGAAGTGCTCGGGGCTGCTGGGAGCAAACTCGATGTCTACCCGATCCTTCAGGGCCTGAAACTGGTTGGGGTTCAGCAGAGAGGCCCACCGCTCGGGATCACCGACTCCATTGACAATCTTGGCTTCAGCAAAGACCGACTTGAGCCAGTTTTCCCTGAAATAAGGAGCGTAATCCTGATAATCTGCCGATTCTTTCAGGAAATGAAGGAGATAGTTCCTCACCACCGGTTCGTCTGTGCCGATGGGAGCCAGTCCGGTGATCTTATGAAAGTCCTGGTCGAGATTTGCGGGATGACGCCAGAGTGCGCTCTCCTTTCGAGCCCAGTCCGGATGTATATACGGTGCCCGTCGCGGGAGCTTGACGTAAGTCATGAAGCGGTTGGCATCATGCACTCCCTGTGAGTAATCAAAGACCAGGCGCTGGTAGAGAAGGTGTGCCTTCAGGGAATTGAAGGAGGGTCCAAGCTGAGAAGCGAACTTCCAAACACGTTCCAAATAGGATCTGCGAGCTTTTGGTTCAGTCGCTGGATTGATATCAGAGCTGGGGCGTAGCTTGGCGAGGTAAGTATGAACGTAGTTTGCGTCGAGCAGGAGGCCTTTTCTCTCAGCGCGTAGCTCATTGAGCTGGGCGACCGTGAGTGCACGATGAATATTGAACTCGCCGAATCCTCGGCTCTCCGGGCTTTCAAGGTCCTCGAGAATCAGAGTGACCAGGTCAGGAAGGTCAGGGTTGCTGGCGCGACTGAGAAGATCGCGCTTCTGAGTTCCGGTGAGGGCATGTCCGTTGGCGAGTAGATCGAAGAACCCATCCGGGTTGATGTTCTGCAGGGTGCGGGTGCCTCGGAGGGCGTCGGCGAGGAATTTGTCCCATGAGGTTTCCTCCTGCCTGAGAACAGAAGAGAATTCGCGGGCTCTGGCCTTGCCTTCCTGCTGGTGATTAAACTGCAGATTCAGTTCACTACGTATATGCTCCAAGGACTGTTTTGGGTCGCGAGAGTAATTCAGGAGGGCTTCCCGGTTGAGGATGAGGTTGCGAAGGTTCGAGTTTGGGGAGCGCTTGATCCACTGCGTCAGAATATCAGCGAGTTGCCTTGTTTCTCTGGTGTTCTGGTAGTGGAGGGCGTGGAAGTAGTAGTAGTCCTCGGTTCCTGGAATCAGTTTTTTCAGGGCAATTTCGCGATCTTCGGCCAGAGCGAAATCCTCGATAAAGCCGATCTCCTGCTGGGAGTTTGCCCAGGGAATCAGAGCTGCGAGAAGAGCTGGCACCAGGACCGCGAGGCGGGTGAAGCGGGGTAGTGTCTTCATGGGATTGTCTAAGTTATCAAATTGGGTGCACGTGATGCAGGCCGTGGTCAAGAGGGATGACCCTTAAGGAAAGAACACCTTTCCAGGATCTTTCTTAGAAGTTTAATAGATCCCGCCTCCCCATATGCTCCAATTAGGGGAGGGTACGCCCAACAATCTAGGGGCGAAATACGGCGGGGCTTTTAGGAGCGGGGCGTCAGGCCCCTGGATAGTAAAACTGGCTTAAAGCCCCGGTTCTCCTGAATAGAGGGCGCCAGCAATAGCTCAGGACCATGGATATGGCGGTGGGAAGACCTATGGCGAGAATCAGGGGCAATGAACCGTGCATCGAGTCGACTGGTGGGATTCCGGTCGAGCTGAGAAAGAGGGCAAACGCCGGAAAGGTGAAAAGAAGTAGTCCTGGCAGGTTGAAAAAGAACCATGGGATGGCCGCCGTCCACCACAGTGGGGAGTTACTGGATCCCAGAAGTATCACTGCCATAGCAGTCATGATCCGGCATGCATTGAGATTCAGGAGGAGGTGGGAAAGCGATGGCATACAGGAGGTAAGACTCCTGCCTGCCGCTCAATATTCATTTCAATTCTGATAGTTTAAGAAGAAAAGCATGTTCCAGAGCGGTATCGCGAAAGCGGTCAAAGCGCCCTGAGGCTCCTCCGTGGCCGGCGGTCATATCGGTCTTGAGCAGGAGGAGATTGTTGCCTGTGGAGCGGTGACGGAGGCGGGCCGCCCATTTGGCCGGCTCCCAGTATTGAACCTGAGAGTCGTGGAGTCCAGCGAGGATCAGCAGGGCAGGGTAGTCAACGGTCGCGACATTATCGTAGGGTGAGTAGGATAGCATATAGTGGTAAGCTTCCTCTTCGGAGGGATTTCCCCACTCATCGTATTCGAATGTGGTGAGAGGAATTGTGTCATCGAGCATGGTGGTGACCACATCAACGAAAGGAACATCGGCAATGAGACCCCGGAACAGATTGGGACGCATGTTGGCGACGGCCCCAATCAGCAGTCCTCCTGCGCTACCTCCTCCTGCGAACAGTCGAGCCGGATCGGCGTATTGTTCCTTGGCGAGGTACTCAGCACAGTCAATGAAGTCCGTAAAAGTGTTCTTCTTTTTCATGAGCTTACCGTCCTCGTACCACCGTCGACCGTGCTCCTGTCCACCGCGAACATGAGCGATCGCATAGACGAATCCACGATTTATCAAACTCAACATGGTGCTGCGAAACCCGGCCGACATACTAGAGCCGTAGGAGCCGTAACCATAGAGATACAGCGGAGCAGTTCCGTTGCGCTTTACACTCTTGTGGTATACGAGCGAGACGGGGATCTTTGTGCCATCCTTGGCCGTGGCATCCAGTCGCTCGGTGCGGTAATTATCGCTGTCAAATCCGCCGAGGACCTTCTGCTGCTTGAGAAGGGACTTTTGCCGGGTCCTCATGTTGTAATCAAACGTGCTGTCGGGAATCCTCATCGATTCAAAACTAAAGCGGAGAATTTCCGTGTTCATTTCAACATTTACCCCGAGTGATGCGGAGTAAGCGGGCTCCTCGAAGTCTACTTCATGCCATTGTCCTTCTGGGTTGCGGATGCGGATTCGGTTCAGGGCATTGCGCCGTTCCGTCACCACCAGATAATCACGAAAGACCTCGACGCTGCTCAGGTAGACATCATCGCGCGAGGGGATGACTTCCTCCCAGTTCTTCTCAGCCGTATGCTCTAGGGGACTACTCATCAGCCTGAAGTTGGGAGCCTCCTTGTTGGTGCGGATAAGGAACCGGTCGTTAACGTGGTCGATGCTGTATTCCAGGTTACGGCGGCGGGGGCTGAAGATTCGGGGCTTGTCACCAGGCCGGTCTGCCTCGATCAGCAGAAATTCATCGGAGAGTGTCTGGCTGGACCCAATTACGATAAAACGGCCGGACTTGGTCTTGTAGACGTAGCATCGGAAGGTTTCATCCTTCTCCTCAAAAACCAGAACATCATTCTGCACCGGGGAGCCCAGGACATGTTTGTAAACTTGGTAAGAGCGTAGAGTTTCGGGGTCCTGACGCGTGTAGAAGACCGTTTTGTTATCATTAGCCCAGGCATGATTGCCCGTTACGTGTTCCAGTTTGTCGGGAAGGATCTCTCCGGTGACAAGGTTCTTGAAGCGAAGGGTGTAGATCCGGCGGCCCCGAGTGTCGGTCGAGAAGGCCACGATTTTCTCGTTACTGCTCAGTTCTCCCGTGCGGTGACGGTAGAACTTGTGTCCTTTTGCCATGGCAGGGATATCGAACATGATCTCTTCCTTGTTCGTTCCGATGCGTCGTCGACACGAGAGAGGGTAGGAGTCGCCTTTGCGGTAGCGCCGGTAATACTCGTAGTTTTTTTCACGGTAGGGAACAGATGAGTCGTCCTGGACGATTCGCCCGACGATTTCATCGAAGAGATCCTTCTGCAGGTCCTCCGTTTCCCTGAGCATATGGGAGGTGTAGTCATTTTCCTCCTGAAGGTAGGAGATGACGGCGGGGTTCTCCCGGTTCCTTAGCCAGTAATAGGGATCATCACGGGTGTGGCCATGAGGGGCAATAACCTGGTGGGGAATGCGCTTGGCGCTTGGCGGAATGGGATCAGCCATAACAAGATGGGGGAGAAAGGAGCCGAGAATGAGGAGAAACCGGCCGGGGGAGTTCATGGCTAGACTGTAACCTCTGGGTCAAGTGAGCGATCGGAGGCTTGTTACCGGGAGACTGGAGCGCTAAGTGGAGGGCAGCAAACTTGTCTTGAGTCGATGCCAAACCCTTGGACTGGAAAAGGAAATCCCTACACGAGGGAAGAAGTGATCGAGCGCCTGCGGGATACTCTGGGGCGGGGAGAACCCATTATTGCAGCAGGTGCCGGAACGGGGATTAGTGCCAAGTTTATTGAGAAAGGGGGAGCGGATCTTATCATCATTTATAATTCCGGTCGTTTTCGAATGGCAGGCCATGGCTCTACCGCAGGGCTCATGGCCTATGGGGACGCCAATGCAGTCGCGATGGAGATCGGAGAGTTCGAGGTTCTCCCTGTCGTAGAAGAGGTGCCGGTTATCTGTGGAGTGCATGGGAGCGACCCCCGGCGGCGGATGTGGCATTTTCTCGGTCAGGTTAAGGAGATGGGTTTCAGCGGGGTGAATAACTTTCCCACGCATTCGATCGTGGATGGAAAGTTCCGGCAGATTCTCGAGGAGACGGGGATGAGTGTGCAGAAGGAAGTCAACATGGTTGGGTTGGCGCGTCGCATGGATCTTTTCTCCATTGTCTATGTGGGTTCGCCGGAGGAAGCCCGGGACATGGCAGAAGTGGGCGCCGATGTCATCATTGCGCATGTGGGAACGACCATTGGAGGATCGATTGGAGTCGTGGAGGCGGCCATGACACTTGAGGAGGCGGCGGCGAGGACGCAGAAAATTATCGAGGCAGGGAAAACGGTAAGGGATGATGTGATCTACCTCAGTCACGGTGGCCCTATCTCCAAGCCGGAAGATGCGGCCTACATTAACGAACATACCGACACGGTAGGGTTCGTTGGAGCCTCCAGTCTTGAGCGGATGGCAATAGAGGGCTCTCTCACTGATCTTACGAGGGAATTCAAGTCCATCCCGGTCAAGCGGAAGTAGTAATGTCAGCCATCGCAGTTCTCGGAACTCTTGATAGCAAGGGCGCTGAGCATGCCTTCGTGGCGGAGCAAATCCGTTTGCGAGGACACGAGGTTCTTCTCATTGATGTTGGAACAGGTGGCGACCCAACGGTTGATCCGGGGGTGAACCGTTTTGAAGTGGCGACATCTGCCTCCGTTGACCTGCAGCCAGTTCTCGATCGGAAGGACCGGGGAGAGTGTGTGGCTACGATGACTCGTTCTGCACCGGTGCTTCTTGCTCAACTCGTGGCAGAGAAACGAATTAGTGGAGTAATCTCGCTCGGAGGAGGAGGGGGTACAGCTATCGCTACTGCAGCCATGAGGGCTCTCCCGACTGGGTTTCCCAAGGTTATGGTTTCGACTTTGGCGAGCGGAAATATCTCTCACTATGTGGGCACTCGGGATATCGTCATGATCCCCAGTGTGGTGGATATTTCGGGATTGAATCGTGTTTCGCGTACTATCTTTACGCAAGCTGCTGGGGCCATCTGTGGAATGGTTGAGAGCAAGGTGAATGTCAGCAATTCACGTCCGACTGTTGTGGCCAGCATGTTTGGTAATACTACAGACCTTGTCTCGATGGCTCGCGAGCAACTGGAAGCGGCTGGTTACGAAGTGCTGGTCTTTCATGCCACTGGAATGGGGGGCAGAACCATGGAGTCTCTCATCGAAAGTGGAATGGTTGCTGGAATCCTCGACGTTACTACCACCGAATGGGCAGATGAACTGGCTGGTGGAGTATTGACTGCCGGTCCTAATCGCCTTGATGCAATGACCCAGGCGGGAGTGCCTGCGGTCCTCGCGCCTGGGTGCCTTGATATGATCAACTTTGGCGAGAGAGACAAGGTTCCTTCTCGATTCAGGCACCGGGCTATCTACGAGCACAATCCTCAGGTTACTCTCGTGCGGACCAGTCCGGAAGAATGTCGCCAACTGGGTAAGATTCTTGCTGAGAAGGCCAACGCTAACAAGGCGCCTACGTCGATTCTCATTCCTACTCAGGCCGTCAGCGTGATTGGTGCCCCGGGCGGGGTGTTTCACAGTCCAGAAGCGGATGCGGAGCTTTTCAAGGCGATCCGGGCAGAATCTGAAGTTGAGGTTCTGGAGCTTCCGGTCGAGATCAACAGCGAGGAGTTTGCGACAGCATGTGTGAAGACGCTCCTGAGTTTAATGAGCAGGCAATAATCCTGTGATCCAGCCCGAGGAGTCCGGCTCCTGATCAATTAAAGAGGGCGTTTCGATTCTGATGTAACCTGCTCTCGACAGGTCTTCTTATCCTGCACAAGGTGAGGGAGTCATGAATCCATTGCCTGTCTTGTCCGGGGTGATTCTCCTCGCCCTTCTGCCTGCCACTGCCGATCATCACAAGGTTGCCGGTCCCGAGGTTCTCTTTGATGGGAAGACTCTGGAGGGCTGGAATGTCAACAAGGGTGAGGGCAGGTGGTGGAAAGTATCGGGCGGGGCAATCGAGGGGGGCTCGCTGACGGAACACGTTCCACACAATACTTTTTGCGTCTCTAACAAGTCGTATGGCGACTTTGAGTTGAATTTGAATTTCAAGATTACACCAGTGAAGGGAGGTATTAATTCCGGTATTCAGATCCGGAGCAAGCGTATCGCCAACCATCACGAGATGATTGGCTATCAGGCTGATGCTGCGAAGAATTACTGGGGAAAGATTTACGATGAATCACGTCGCCGTAAGGTCATCTCCGAGCTCCTGAACCCTGAAGCTCTGGCCAAGGTTGTGAAGTCAGACGGGTGGAATCATTACCGCATTGTCTGTGAGGGGCCTCGCATCCGCATGTGGCTGAACAATGTAGCCTGTGCGGATTACGTTGAAAAGGACCCCAAGATCCCCCTCGAGGGCCATATTGGGCTGCAGGTCCATGGGGGAGGAACCCTTACGGTGCGCTTCAAGGATATTACCGTACAGGAGTTGTTTTCTTCGAAGAAGCGGTAGGCTGGAGGTGAGGAGGCCTGTCAGCTGATCTTCTCGTTCCTGAGCCGCCCTTGGGCTATAGGGCGCGTTCTCCAAGGTTATACTTGGACAGACAGGGACTGCTAGCGGTTCAGGATCAGGTAGCGATGGTACAGGTAGAGCTCACGAAGCGCAAAGTGAGTTCGGGACTTCAAGGACTTAAACCGGGATGTTCTTGTGCCGGAAGGTGAAGCCTCGAGTCCCAGCCTTCGTGCGATCAATACCCCGCGCTTGAGGTGCCACGGATCACTTACTACCAGTGCGCTCCGGAAGTTCTGTTTGGCCAGAATCTTCCCGGCCTCTTCAAGGTTCTGAATGGTTGTGGTGGAATGCCCCTCCATGAAGAGCGCGTGCTCAGGGATGTTCCGTTCGAGACAGTAGTCGCGGGCAACTTCGCCTTCTGAGTAGGAAGCTCCAGCGCCTTTTCCGCCAGTTAGAACAAGAGCACCAACACGACCTTCAAGGTAGAGCTTTATGGCATGGTTCAACCGCTCCTTGAAAACAGGAGAAGGTTTGTTGTGCCACGCAGCTCCTCCAAGGACGATCGCGCAGTCTGCGTTCTGGCCGTCATCCTGAAATCCATAACGGCTGATGGCAATGACCTG
>CEQX01095797.1_pt1 | contig 12732 bp, 18 predicted proteins | sample 356261 | NCBI WGS metagenome assembly CEQX01 (sample SAMEA2621076, study PRJEB7988) | marine metagenome | isolation source: saline water (ENVO:00002010), including | reverse complement strand
GCATGTCATTGGTATGTTGCAAACGCAGACAATACATTTGGTGAAGGTTTCGATTGGGAGACAGCACCATGGTTTGATGCTAATGGTCTAAACGACATAGCACCAATCCAAAAAGAAACAGTCGTAGAGAAAATACAAGAAATAGCAATTGACGACGAGAGACTAGCAAGATTGACATAGTCATGCTATCATGGCAACATGGAAAAGATAGAGATTAGTAATACGTTCCACAACTTCTTAGAGGTTGTAGAAAAAAGATTTATAAAAGATGAAAGATGGGATAGATCGTATGAATTACATGCGGATCCCATCTTTTTTACTAGCATCACATTCTTAAAAATGTTGCTAGAAAATAATCAAAGACTTGACTTACCAAGTAAGTATCTGGTATTCAATGATCAGGAGGATGTGACACCAAGAAAGAAGTTTGATCACGACATACTAAAAAGAAAATTTCCTAAGTGTATTGACACACCTGTTGTGGGATACTATCCTCCTACAGGATTTGTAGGTTGGCATACTAACTATAAGGTGCCAGGTCATATAATATTGTTCAACTGGTCAGAAGATGGAGAAGGGTTTTTCAGATTTGCTAAAGGTAATAGAATGGATACTATAAAGGATGGAAAGGGTTGGAGTTGTAAGGTGGGATATTTTGGAGAGAATGTAGAAGATCAACTATGGCACTGTGCTAGGACAGAGTGTCGTAGGTTTTCTTTTTCGTATCGGTTTGCAAACAAACAAGATTGGCAGGATGCAGTTGACTTGATACTGAGTTAGTGTTATTGTATAAGTGTTAGACATTTATCATGAAACTCAGGGAACCTATGAGACTATCTGAAAAGACAACTAAAATTCTTCAGAACTTCACGTCTATCAATCAGTCATTGCATTTCAAAGAAGGAAATACATTGAGAACTATGTCAGTCATGAAAAATGTTCTGGCAGAGGCACAGATTGATGAGTATATACCACGTGAATTCGCAATCTATGATTTACCACAGTTCTTGAACACATTGTCATTGACTGCTACACCATCTATTGATGTGTCTAGTAACCAGTCACATGCAACAATCAAAGGAACATCAAATCATCAGACAAAATTCTTCTTCTGCGATCCTAGTGTCATTGTGGCACCACCAGAAAAGAAGATGGAACTTCCTAGTACAGATGTGGAGTTCAACTTATCAGAACAAGACTTAAAGAGTCTACTCAAAGCATCATCTATCATGCAACTACCAGACCTATCTGTTGTAGGTAATGGTAATACTGTAGAAGTGATAGTATCTGATCGTAAGAATGATACATCGAATGTTTATAGTCTCACTGTCGGAAATACTGAACACACATTCTCATTCAACTTTAAGATAGAGAATATCAAGACACTTATTGGTGGATATACTGTTCAGATTTCTAAGAAGAATCTTGCTAAGTTCTATAGCAGTTCATATAAACTTACATACTTCATTGCATTAGAACCTGATTCTAAGTACGATGAATAATTATGGACTAGAGATAGCGTTCTGGGTTATACTAGGACTCTATCTCGTATATCTCTGGGAGGAGAAAAAGTGAGCGAAGAAAAAGATTGTACTGACGATCTTATGGAATGTGTCACAGAGTGTGATACAGATGACAAGGAGTGTAAAGACGCATGTGTTGAGGAATATCAAGAGTGTGTCATACCTGAGGAGAAACCTCAACCAAAGGTAAACAAAGAGGAGATAAAGAAACTTGTAAAGAAATACAAAAAAATAAAAAAGTATCACAAGTCAAACCTCTTCCAAATCAAAAACCTAGATCATGAATGAATTTCTTTGGGTTGAAAAGTATAGACCCAAGACAATTGAAGAATGTATTTTACCAGACTCAACAAAGAAAACCTTTACTGAGTTTGTACAGTCTGGTGAGTTACCTAACTTATTACTTGCAGGTCCACCAGGTGTGGGTAAAACTACAGTTGCTAAAGCATTATGTAACGAATTAGGTGTTGATTATTATGTAATCAATGGTTCTGACGAAGGAAGATTTCTAGATACTGTAAGAAACCAAGCAAAAAGTTTTGCTTCTACTGTCTCTTTGACGAGTAGTGGTAAACATAAAGTAATCATAATAGATGAAGCAGACAACACGACCCACGATGTACAACTCCTTCTTAGGGCAAATATTGAAGCGTTTTATAACAACTGTCGTTTCATCTTCACCTGTAATTACAAGAACAAAATTATTGAACCTCTCCACAGCAGATGCTCGGTGGTCGAGTTTGGAATTAGAGGGAAAGAAAGACAAGAACTAGCAGCAAAATTCTTTAAAAGATTACAAACAATACTGACAGAAGAAAAAGTAAAAGCAGAACCTAAAGTTTTAGTAGGACTTATCAACAAACATTTTCCTGATTGGAGAAGAGTTCTAAACGAATGCCAGAGATATTCTACAAGTGGTGAGATTGGTAGTGAAGTTCTTACCGCACTATCTCCAACGAATACAAGTGAGTTGATAGGTTTTCTATCTAAGAAAGAGTTTCAAAATGTAAGGAAATGGGTAGTACAAAATCTTGACAATGATCCCAACTCTATACTAAGATCAGTATACGATTCAATATACGAAAACTTGAAACCGTCTTCTATTCCAGAAGCGGTTCTCATCATTGCAAAGTATCAATACCAATCAGCATTTGCTGCTGATCAGGAAATCAACATGCTTGCAGCAATGACTGAACTCATGGTGCAATGTGAGTTCAAATAATGTATAATTAGTATGTACGAAGATTTATTATGGACGTGACTCCTCAACAACCAGTCAAACTTATCCAAGAGGTACCTGTTTGTCTCCCAGAACCACCACCAGAAGGTAGAACAATGATCCAGCATGTTGGAGTTACTGGCATTATTGTCTTTCTAGTATCAGCAATCGTTGCATCATTCTGGTTGATTGGTAAAGGATTGACTAAAGAACAACTGGCAGATCTAAAGAAAGTAGAAGAGGCACCAAAGAGAAAAACTAGAAAGAGAACAAGTGCCAAGGGTAAAGATTCTAAAACCGAATAGTATGAAGTGTTTAGTTACAGGCGGTGCGGGATTTATAGGATCTCACATCGTCGAAAGACTACTTAAAGATGGTAGTGAAGTTGTCGTTGTAGACAATGAATCAGCAATCAGTAATGATTCATTCCACTGGTACGCTTCAGCAAATAATCATAAGGTAGACATAAGAGATTATAATAAGATAAGACCATTGTTTGATGGTGTAGATTGTGTTTTTCATTTAGCAGCATTCAGTAGAATACAAATTGCTATGAAAAATCCAGATGCTTGTATAGATGTCAATTACGTTGGCACTAACAATCTTCTGAAATGTGCTGTGGAAGCAGGAGTAAAAAGATTTGTAAACTCTTCCACATCATCCTCATATGGTTTAGCAAACACACCTCCTCTAAGAGAGGACATGCCTACTGATTGTCTAAACCCATACTCAGCATCTAAAGTTGGAGCAGAAATTTTATGTCAGATGTATTTAAAATTGCACGGACTCTCAACCGTGACCTTGAGGTACTTCAATGTTTACGGTCCTCGTCAACCTCTAAAGGGAACATATGCTCCCGTGATTGGTTTATTCGAGGAGCAAAAAAAAGCAAGAACACCATGCACCATAGTTGGTGATGGTGAGCAGAGAAGAGATTTCACACACGTGTCAGATGTAGTAGAAGCAAATATGTGTGCAATGCAAACAAATTGTGATGGAGTATTTAATATTGGTACTGGTAAAAATCATTCTGTAAATGATATTGCAAAATTAGTCAATAACCCTTATAATACAATACAAATACCATCAAGACCTGGTGAAGCAAGAATAACTCTTGCAGATAATACAAAAGCAAAAACATTATTGGGTTGGGAACCTAAGAAAGAACTTCATGAATACTTTGAAAACTCCTCTAAGATATCCTGGCGGTAAGTCTAGAGCAGTAGAGAAGATATATTCAAGATTCCCTTATGGTATAAAAGAATATCGTGAACCTTTTTTGGGTGGTGGTAGTGTTGCATGCTACATCGCACAGAAGCATCACAACCTTCCTATATGGGTAAACGATTTGTACTTCCCTTTATATAATTTTTGGGTACAACTTCGTGATAATAATGATTATGTTTACAAACAACTACAACAACTCAAGAGTAGATTCCCTGATCCATCATCAGCGAAAGGTTTGTTCCTTGATGCAAAGGAGAAGTTGAACGATGAGACCACCGATCTCCCCGACAAGGCTGTTTGTTTCTATATTATTAATAAGTGTAGCTTCAGTGGGCTTACTGAATCGTCTTCGTTCTCCCCGCAAGCCTCAGATTCCAACTTTTCTATGCGAGGTATCGAAAAGATGCCCTATTACGGATTACTTATAAAGAAGTGGAAAATAACAAACTTATCTTACGAAGAGTTACTAGATGGTAACGATGCATTCTGTTATCTTGATCCACCATATGAGATAGGTTCTAATCTATATGGTAAGAAGGGTGCAATGCATAAAGGATTTGATCACGATCAGTTTTTTACTACATGTGATTTATCAAAACAAGAATGTTTAGTAAGTTATAATACTACACAAGTTATAAAGAGTAGATTTCTAAATTGGACAGCATCAGAATTTGATCTGACATATACTATGAGATCAGTTGGTGAGTATATGAACGAACAGAAACATAGGAAAGAACTGTTATTATCAAATTACTAGATACTATAGCAATATAGAATATATGTTATCTACTCAATACCGATTGCGACTTGAAGGTATTTGCAAGTCGATTGCTGCTGGTCAAGAAGTCTCAATAGCAGACATGATCTGGGCAGAAAAACTTTCAAAAGCAAATACGAGTGCAAGAGGTATGTTGAAAACTGCAAGACGTATGGTTACAAATCCAAACGATTCTTTTCTGAATAGCTTGAACATAGGAGACCCCGATTCAAGTAATCATAGAAGGGGTTTCACATCACCTGATGAGGTGGTAGACTGGTTTCATCAAGAGAGACCAGATGATTGGAGACAACGTGACTGAGTATCATGTAGGTATATATACTTACATGAAACAATTCAACACATTCGTCTTAGATAATACAATCTATATCTTAGACTTCCTCTACAGAGGTAGAGACTTTCAAAGGTTCTGGGTTCTTGAAGTGATTGCCAGAGCACCTTACTTTTCTTTTATAAGTGTATTACACTTTAGAGAATCACTGGGATTGAGAGGAGAAGATCATGTACACTTGATGAAGGAACATTTTTATCAGGCACTCAATGAAACAGAACATCTTGAAGAAATGGAGCTTAGAGAAGGTAACAAGTATTGGATTGACCGCTTCTTTGCCAAACATCTTGTTTTACTTTATTATTGGATTATGGTTGGGTACTATCTTTTTAGTCCTAAGAACGCTTATGACATCAACATGAAGATAGAGAAGCATGCTTATGAGACATATACAAAGTATCTCTTATATCATCCAGAAGATAAAAAGATAGCAGAGATAGCACAGGATGAATTAGAACATGCAAAAGAACTACAACATGCTATGATGATGATATGATATCAGTACATCAACATTGGGATCCATTGAAGGTATGTGCGGTTGGTAGATGCTACCCACCGCATTTCTTTTCTAGGATAAAAAATAGTAAAGTTCGTAATGCAATGGAGAAGATTGCATTCGAGACTGAAGAAGATTATCAGAAACTAATAAGCAAATTAGAAGAGTTTGGTGTCACTGTTTTGAGAACAGATATAAGTGAAGACCCAGAGGTATATGTAAAGGATCAGAAACAACAACCTAAAGGTCAAGGACATGTGACAAAGTATCCTCCCATGTTTCCAAGAGATTATACTGCTATGATAGGTGGCACATTCTTCATGCCATCAAGAAACTATGGGCAGAACATTGATGTAGCAAAAATATTTGAAAGATTATGTAACTCAGAGATGTCAGACTTGACTCATCGTGAGAGACTTATGGCAAAAATGCTAGAAAATATGCTAGAACCTCAGAAAAATTTGTCTACATCTATGTCATTATTCAAGTTTCGCACTCAAAAGAAATATCACCATAAGGTAAAAATTTTAACAGGTCTAGATTTTGATTATATGATAGATGAGATAGTCAAAGCAGAGACTATGCAGATAGGTGCACCTAATAAGTGTCCTAACCACAGTGAATTTTATCCCTATGCTACTATAGAGCAGTGGTTGAAGGATAATAATGTGCCAATCATATATGATCAGTACATAAACTCTGCCACTATGTTCAGAATCGGTAAAGATTTGTATTTTAGTTTCTGTCATGTCATCAATAAACTCAATCAAAAGAGTTTTGACAGGAAACTAAGAAGATTATTCCCTGATTATCGTATAAATTACCTCGCTAACACAGGACATAGTGATGGTAGTACATGTGTAGTCAAACCAGGTCTTGTAGTTTCACTAAAAGACACCGAAAATTGCAGTAAATTATTCCCTGACTGGGACATATGTAGTATAACAGGGGAGTCTTGGGACAAAGTAGATGGTTTTCTTAAGATGAAGGAGAAAACTAGAGGAAAATACTTCGTTGCGGGCGAAGAAGACAACGATGACTTGATAGAATACATGGATAGTTGGTTATCACACTGGCAAGTATACGTTGAGGAGTCAGTTTTTGATGTAAACATGCTAGTTATTGATGAAAAGAACATCATATGTAATGGTTATAACGAGAAAGTGTTCAAATATTTTGAAAAACATGGGGTCACTCCACACATTGTAAATATGAGACATAGATACTTCTGGGATGGAGGTCTACATTGTGTAACCTCAGACTTATCTCGTGAAGGAGAGCGAAAAGACTACTTCCCTGACAGAAATTATGTTTCAGATCTTATAGCATGAAGGATTTACTCCAAGATTGGTTTGATTTTTTACAAAAACCGAACAAATCATTTGATAATATGCCACCTTGTCCCTTTGCTAAGTCGGCATTTCAAAGAAAGAAGATAGAGATAGTAGAATACAAGAATATGCTCACAGTTATAGAGTATATGATGAAACCATGGGAGAAAGAGGTGGTTATATTTGTACTACAGGACTATGGTGCAGCATATTTACAATGGTTAGCGATCAAATTGGGTATCATGTACCCTGATTTCATATTTTTAGAGGATCATCCTGACCTAGAAGAGAATATTGACGGTCAAATAATGAATAGTGGTAAAGCATTGCTGCTAGTACAGGAAAGAAAGGAGTTAGAAGAAGCAAGAGCAGACCTAATGAAGACAAAATATTACGACAAGTGGACGTTGGAACTCAAACAAAGGATATTCAACAGGTAAATATATGTTATACTAAGTTTTTATGGAGGGTCTATTGTCTGGAGAGGTAAATGATCTGTGGGATGACATGGGCACACTAAACTCATTGTATAGTGAAATGTGTTGGAAAAATGATGAACCTATTGAGTTTATCCCTGATTACGAAAACGATTGTATCATTATTAGGCGAAAAAAATGGAACTAAAAGACTGGTTGAAGTCTATCAACGAGACTAAAACCAATCTTATTGATAATGACTCTACACTTGAACCAAAATACTTACCCTATATCGTGAACAGATGTATGTCTGGTCAGATAGACACTTTGATGTTTGCAAATGAGATGAACATCAGTAATCATCTAGATAACAAGTTACAATACGACTTTTTACTATATACTTTGAGGAAAAAGAAGAGATTTTCTCCTTGGATGAGAAAAGATGAACTGTCTAACCTTAGTATCGTGAAGGAATACTACGGATACAGTGATGAAAAAGCAAGACAAGTTCTACCTCTACTTACCGAAGACCAACTCAACATTATTACACGACGGTTGAATACCGGAGGATTGAAATGACTTTTGAAAACGAATTTGCTTGGTCTCCTGACAAAATGGTTGAGATAATACTCAAAGAACCTGATGATTTTCTGAAGGTTCGAGAGACTCTCACCAGAATTGGAGTGGCATCAAGAAAAGAGAAGAAGCTATACCAGTCATGCCACATATTGCATAAGCAAGGTAGGTATTACATAGTACACTTCAAGGAATTGTTTGCTTTGGATGGTAAACATGCTAACTTGACAGAGAATGACGTACAAAGACGTAATAGAATAATCAGATTACTTGTCGATTGGGGTCTAGTAGGTATATCTGACTTTGGATTAGAGTCAATATCTAACATGTCATCACTAAATCAAATCAAAGTTATTTCATTCAAGAACAAAAAGGAATGGGTGTTAGAAACCAAATATAACATAGGTAAAACTAAAACAACTACTAAATAAAAACGTCACCATTCGTGCGTGACACGCTACATACGGATATACGCTACCAAGAAGGGGGTTTCCACGACCCCCTTTTTCATGTCTGATTATATAATTAGTATTGTCGCCTACGGGGACATTACAATTAGACGCTTTAGGAGGTCACCATGTTCGGAAACGGATCTATAACTTTGTCTGTGCCTGATACACAGAAGTATCTTGAAAAGATACAAAGAAACATGATTGGATTTGATGATTGGTTCAATGAGTTCGATCAACACTTCGTAAACACAAACTACCCACCTTATAATAGTATAAAGGTATCAGAAAACCAGTACAGGTTGGAGGTAGCACTAGCAGGATTCAAGAAAGACAACATCAAAGTCTTCACACAGGAAGGAAAGCTTACAATAGAAGGTAAGAAAGAGGATGGTGTTGCACATGATTATGTTCATAAGGGATTAGCACAAAGAGCATTCACTCGTACTTGGGCATTACCTGAGGAACTTAAGATTGATAATGTAAAATTTGAAGATGGTCTACTATTAGTAGAGATCAAGAAGGTTCTACCAGATTCACAACAACGTAAAGACTGGCTCTAAATAATACTACAACAAGGTAGTATTGAGTGTACAAGAAAGTCTTACATCATATAAAAGCGTCAGATCTACGGGAAACCGCAGGTCTGACTTTGCGTTTTAGGGACGAATTGAATGATAAGTTTTGGATAAATGGTACTTTGAGACCTCAAGTTCGTAAATCTCTTATGAACTTTGCCAAAGCATTTGCTGATTACGTTGATCTGAATGACAGAGCAGTAGTTGATGTGCTTATGTTGGGTGGTAATGCAGGATATAATTATACAAAATATTCTGATATAGATGTACATCTAGTGGTAGATACAAACTATATTCCACAGTGTGACCCATTATTTCTTGATGATTATTACATGGATAAGAAGACATTGTGGGAATTGACTCATGATGTAAAGATATATGGTGTCCCAGTAGAACCATACATCGAAAGACCAGGTGTTACACGTAAGAAATGTCAGGGTGTGTATAGTGTATTGAAGGGATACTGGATACAAGAACCAACAAAGTTTGAAGATGACTTTGATGAGAATGAGTTGATGAAGAAGGTGAATAACATCAAGAATAAGTTAGACACACTAATAAAATCTGAGAAACCAGAGGCATTGAAAACAATTGTGAATAAAATAAGGATGGCAAGAGCATCATCACTAGATCGATATGGTGAATATGGTTTTGAAAATCTTGTGTTCAAAGAATTACGTAACAGTGGGTACATAGACAAAGTACGTAGTTCTATGCTATCCTTGAAGAATAAAAGTTTATCCTTATTATGATCAAACTTATAATATTCAAAAAAGATCTAGTACTTATTGCTAGAGTAGAGGAGGTTGCAGCGTCAGTACCAGGTGAACCTGACTGTAAACTTATAGAACCGTTCGAGTTGAAGGGTGAATACTTAGAATCATGGCCTTCCTTTTCTAGTCAACGTGAAGTTATGATGTCATCGGAGAGTTTTCTAACTATACTAGAACCAGACAAACATCATCTAGATAATTATCAAGCGTTGACTGCTAAGAATGTCACAGAAAAACCTTAGAATACTTTGGTTATATCCTAATCAGCATATGAGAGTCACACCACCAGGTGGTGTTGCTATTATATCTGCTTGTTTAAAACGTGCTGGTTATAATAACATGGAACTGTTTGATGCCACATGGTATCCTATTGATAAGGAAGATGTGCATGCTAGACCTGATAGAGATAGGGAAAGAAGTAAGAGGGGAATGTTTCCTGAGTATAAGTGGGAGAGAGATGATATAAAATTAGAACTAGAAGAGATCGACATGTACACAGCATGGAGAAATAAGGTCTTGGAGTTCAAACCAGATGTAATTATCTCATCTATTGTTGAGGATACTTATTACCTTTGGAAAAATTTTATGTCTAAGATTGAGGACGTGAATTTTATCAATGTTGTTGGTGGTGTCTTTGCCACATATGCTCCTCAAGTATTTGATGGACAAGTGGATTACATATGTCGTGGTGAAGGAGATGAAGCAATACCTGAATTGATGGATCTTATTAGTGAAGGTAAGACAGGACATCATATTGGAAATATACATCCTAATCCGATAAGACCGGCAATGGATGTCAATAAATTACCACCAACAGACCATCAAATATTTGATGAGAGATCATTATACAGACCATTTCAAGGTAAGATAATCAAGATTGCTACTGTAGAAACACAGCGTGGGTGTCCATACAAATGTAAGTTCTGTAACTCACCATCCAATGCTGGAATATACAAAGAAGAAACTAACAGTGCATTCTTTAGAAAGAGATCTGTTGAGAGTCAGGAAAGAGAACTTGTAGACCTTATTGAGAAACATAATATAGAAGTTCTCTGGATAGTTACTGATACATTTCTCACTATGTCAAAGAGGGAGTTTGATAAGTGGGCAACGATGTATAGTAAATACAAACTACCATTTTTTACACAGACAAGACCAGAGTTATTGACACCTTACCAAGCAAGAACACTGAAAGAATTGGGATGTATCAAAATGAATCTAGGTGTAGAGCATGGTGACCCACAGTTCCGTAAAGATGTTGTAGGTAGGATATATCATAATGATGTAGCGATAGAAGCGTTTAGGATTGCAAGAGAAGCAGGACTATCTACTACATGTAATTTCATTATTGGGTATCCATATGAGACTATGGAACTTTGTATGAAGTCAGTTGAATTAGCAGCACAATTACATTGTGATGATACGAATGCCTTCATGTACACACCATATCATGGTACACCACTAAGGGATATGTGTGTAGATGCAGGATTTGTAGACAAAGATTTGATAGTTGAGATGAGAAGTGATGATCAAGGTTCGTATCTAAACATGCCACCACCATACATGAGTAAAGAGGAAATACAATACATGTTCAATAATTTTGTGAGGTTGTTTAGAGAACGGGAACGTGCTATAGTGTCGTCATGAGATATTACACTAACGTCCAGATGGTTGGGAATGATTTTCTCGTCCGTGGATATGAGGATGGCAAATCGTTTACTACCAGAGAGAAATATAACCCTACACTTTTTGTGCCAAGCAAGAAGAGGACAAAATATAAAACATTAGATGGCAAATATTTACAGAGTGTCAAACCTGGTTCTGTAAGAGACTGTAGAGAATTTTATAGGACACATGGTGAGGTAAAAGGATTTGAAATATTTGGAAACAACAGATACATCTACCAATATATCTCTGACAAATACCCAGAGAAGGAAATATTATTTGATATCAACAAGATCAAACTTGTTACAATTGATATTGAGGTAAAGTCTGAGAAAGGATTCCCTACAGTACAGGCATGTGATGAAGAGATGCTGTGTATTACATTACAGGACTATGCTACTAAAAGGATATTGACATTTGGTGTAGGTCCTTACCATCATAATGACAAGATGGTCAAGTATGTACAGTGTAATGATGAGTATGATATGCTCCAGCATTTTATAACATACTGGTCAGCAAATCCACCAGAAGTTGTAACAGGATGGAACTGTCAGTTATACGATATAGCATATCTTGCTAAGAGAATTACTAGAGTTCTAGGTGAGAAGTCATGTAAAAAATTATCACCATGGGGTCTAGTAACTCATGAAGAAATTTATTTACAGGGTAGAGCACATACTGTATATGATATTGGTGGTGTCACAGTCTTAGATTACCTTGACTTATACCGTAAGTTTACATACAAAGCACAGGAGTCATACAAACTAGACTACATTGGTGAAGTAGAACTGGGTAAGAAGAAGTTAGATCACTCAGAGTTTGATACCTTCAAAGATTTTTACACTAAAGCATGGAATAAATTTGTAGACTACAACATCCAAGACGTTAGACTTGTTGACGCTCTGGAAGAGAAGATGAAGTTGATTGAACTTGCTGTGACTATGGCATTTGACGCAAAAGTTAACTTTACAGATGTGTTTTATCAGGTTAGAATGTGGGATATGATAATATACAATGACCTTAAACGTAAGGGCATTGTAATACCACCTAAGAAAGATGAATCTAAAAGCGAAAAGTATGCAGGAGCGTATGTCAAAGAACCTATACCTGGTATCTACGACTGGGTTGTTTCTTTTGACCTCAATAGTCTATATCCTCATCTTATTATGCAGTACAATATATCTCCAGAGACTCTTCTGGATGAGAGATATCCTAATGTAAGTGTTGATAGGTTATTGAATGAAGAGGTAGACCTATCTGGTTTAGATGGTGTGACTGTGTGTCCTAATGGTGCCATGTTTACCACAGAGAAACAAGGGTTCCTACCTAAGTTGATGGACAAGATATACAGTGAACGTGTTGTCTTCAAG
>CEQX01041598.1_pt1 | contig 12742 bp, 7 predicted proteins | sample 356261 | NCBI WGS metagenome assembly CEQX01 (sample SAMEA2621076, study PRJEB7988) | marine metagenome | isolation source: saline water (ENVO:00002010), including | reverse complement strand
TATTCCATCCCATTTTTCACCAGATGCTAACATTACGAATTCACATTTCCTTCTCTTCAACTCTCGCATCAAATGAAATGAAAGTCGGAAATCATCCGTCCTGACCGCGATTCGGCGCACGTGCTGCGTAGGGCGAATCACGCTTCAATATGACGCGTAAACAGCGATATCATCAAAAGCACTTGACATCGATTCACTATTGTGGCAGGACAGTATGAGAGAGAACTTCGAGCAGTTCTCGCAGGTATACCAAAAGGAGTAGATGCAGTTACTAGGTCATGTGACCCTGTTGCTAAAGCAAGGGCTAGGCAAGTATTGGAAAGGCCGTTCTTAGTAGTTAGAGCAGCAGGTTCTGGAATGGAAGGCAGTGGCGATTTACTTGCTTTGAGGGGCGACCTTTGTTTTCCTATCGAAGTAAAGACATCCAAGAAGTCTAAGCTATACTTGTCAGGAAGGACATGGGATCAGTATCAAGCGATGATTTACGAAGGGAAACGGTGTGAACTAATGCCCCTGTACGCTTACAGATTGAAAGGCGTTAGAGGGGATTCATGGCGTATTTTCAGGGTAGAAGTTGGGCGCTTGAGTGGCAGACTAGGGATGCTGACTAGAAGGATCCCAGCTCTACCATTGACACGAAACGGCAAACCATTCCTAGATTGGGAAAAGGGAATGCCCCTGCACAAATTCTTAGCATTGGTTTGCAGAAGAGAATCTAGTTCTTCTTTGGAGTCTTTGGATAAGAGGATAAAAGCAGTAGATTTGAGCACAGTAGAAGAATCAGAACCTTCGCAATTACGCATCACAGATATGGTGCGCCGATGAGAAGAACTAGGACAACCAACAACAGCAACGAAGACAGTGAAGATGCCTTTCTTGTGAAGTGTTCAACCCACAGTGGATGCAATTTGTACAAACCAGTTTTCTTTCCTAAGTTTCGAATTCCAGTCATTATTCCATGAACCATGTCCTTGAACAAGTGGCCTCCATCGAAAGGAATCATTGGGAACAAATTGGTAAATCCAAGTAAAATGTTGACCCAGATTAACCAAAATAGTAGATTGATCAAGAATAACAAACCGCTCAGGCCAATCGTTGATGCAAGCCAGCCATCGCCGGAATCAAGCATTTCTTCTTGAGCAGGGTGGATAGCAACCCCTTGGTATTCGAATGGTGTAATCAGAATTTGTCCTACATTAATTGGAACACTGATTAGATAACCTACTGCACTGGTTTCAAAATCTGGGTGTGCCCATCCTGCTAGACGGTCGACACCTGCAGTTCCTCCAGCAAGATTTTGAACGCCTAAGAAAGCATCACCTTGCTCGATATCCATTGATTCAAGGAGTTCTTTGTCGTATCCTAAATCGATGTAGTAATCATATTTGTCAGTAAGATTAACCATCAGAGTTTCCGTGGTTCCATTTCCATACCGTACCACTTCCATGGGCACGATTTGTCCCGCGGACAAGCCATCCATCACATTAGCGAAATCGTTTGAATCACGAATCTCAGTTCCGTTAATCGCAGTGATTACATCCCATGCTTCCAATCCGGCTTCGTCAGCCCCTGAATCAACGATGATCTGGCTGGAGTGAACGCCAGGGTCTGCCGCTGAAAATTGGCCTGCTACTTGTCCTAGTAAAACGATTAGAATAAATGCAGCGAAGATATTTGTTGCCGGTCCAGCAGCGAACATCCTCTGTCTTTCTCGCCTTGGAGAATTGACAATTTCATTGTATTCTGGTTCAGCAAAAGCTCCTAAAGGCAGTGGTCCGGCCATAAGTAGTCCGAAATTGCGTACACGCATACCATGTGCTCTTGCTTGAATTCCATGACCGAATTCATGTATTACTAGACACACTACAAATGCGATAACTCCCCAACCAAGAGGAATAATTGGACTCAATCCAGGTATTGCTACCAATTCAGATACAGGCCTTGCCTCCTGCTGATTGCCCATCATTATTAGAGAAACAATTGCTAGAATTATACCAATAGATACAACAAACATTGCGCCCCAACAAACCCACAGAGACAATTCTCCGTATGCTCGCCAAAATTTACGGGGTTTGGAGACTATCTCGAGAGAATTCTTTCCCTTAGATGTACGAACCATCAAGACCATTCCGAAGAATATTCGAGATGCATTCCACTCATCCAGCTTACCGCTATTTTCCCAATATCTTAGCAAAAGATACCATGCTAGTACAAGCAGGAAGACCTCCGTCCACCCGAATTGAACCGACAGGAAACCACTTGCCATGTGCCTTCCACTCGGGCCTTACACTTCAATCCGATGTCGAGTAGTTCTTGAAGGGCGCCCGCTTGGCATCAACATGGACGCAGTAGGGCATGAATTGAAATCATGGATTGCTGAGGCACTCGGGGAGGAGCCTGTGGAAATTTCAGTGTGGGCTCAAGAGGATGATTTCGTTCAATTATTGCTCCGACTTTCCGATAGAGTCGCAATCATGGATTTGTCCACAGAAGGCGGAGAAATCGTCGAAGAAGATTCACTCATAATCCGCCAAAATCAATGGCAACAGCCGAACTCAATTCAAACTCGAAGGATGCCAGATGGCTTCGTTAAGATTAGACACAGGTCCAATGATATTCTATTGGCGCCAAGGGTGCAATCGCCGGACTGGGCTTCAAATTTGTTAGAAAACTGGCTAAAGGAAATGCGTGGAGAATTACGTGTGCCCAAGACTAGACAACAGAGATTGTCAAGCTTAAAGAGAACTAGAGACCGGGTTGAGAAATTATTAGATCAAGCTAATCTTTCCGACATTAACGATGAAGTTAGATACGTTGAATTCAGATTGGATAGCGCAGATTACAAACTGGCTGGAAACCAACTCAATTACTCTTCTTCAGAAGAATAAATCATTGCAATAGCGTTCTCGCGCTCTGCCTCGAACGCTTCGGGTGAATTACGTAGAATTCTGTTGACTACAGGTTCAATAATCACTGGGGCCGCTAGAACAGTTCCTACAAATAAAATCAAGAATACAAATGATAGTCCTGGAACTTGACTCACTCCGGGTGAATCACCACCACTAACCATCAATTTGACAGTACCTAGCCATGGGATTTCTGCTCCAGAGATGCCAATTACCCAATCTTGTTGAACAGGCCTAATCATTCCACTGTGTATTGAAGAAAGCCCTTGAGCAAACTCAAACACGCCTTGGTCATCATTACAGTCGTTGTTATCTCCTAATGTGATATAACCCGGGTTCATAGGTGTATAATTCTCAACACTAAACCATTCTGAGCCATGCTGTGCAGCCACGCCACCACAAGCATATTTCCCTGTATTTACTCCATCGAATATCAGATTGATTTTCTGGACATTTACCTGATCTGAACCTGGAACAGACCAAGATGTGATACAAACACCTTTCCAGAATATGCCTTCTTCACAATCTCCTTGATTATCTGCAGGCAATGATTGGCCGATTACAATTTCAAACAGGGCCCTATGGATGATTGGCGTACTATCGCTTTCCCCATTACGTTCGTAGATGATTACGTCACCTTCCATCCCTAGAGATTCATAGCCATAGTAGTCTGATGCTGGATGAGTTGCTTCTGCGAAAGTAATGATTCGATTATCTTCTGGTGCATGTACAAGAATCAAATCTCCGGCATCTATGGTGCCGATTTCACCACTCGAATCATGTTGCATTGAGTTCGACTCAACCACTACTAAAGGAGGCATTGAGCCGGTATGTGCCCACATAGCTAGCACTAGTAGCGTAATCATACCCACCGCTAAAACGAGTTCGCGGACGAGAGTGCGCATCGGATTATACTCGCCCATTACAACTACCCAGTAGTCAGCGCTTCTTCAATCCCTTCTCTTGAAGGAATGCATTCCATGCTTCTTGATGACCGCCGCCTAAAATGCGTGCTGCTTCATCACCTTCAGGCTTCATCTTTCTCATCTCTGAAGTAGACTTGAGTGCCTTTATTGTATCCAGTGTCTTGACTCTAGCACTCAAATTAATGAATGCAGGTGCTGATACTGCAAGTCCAATTCCACCAATTACGATTAGAACGATTGCCAAACCGGTATATTCTGCAAAGTCTGCGTTGTCTTGTAAGAACATCAATTGTGCTGCTGACATGACGGTCAGTAAAGCGAATGCAAATGTAGCTGTACCTGAAATTCTGAGTTGATTCCCGTGCTGGTTTTCCCACCATCCCATATGTCTCACCTGTTTGGCGAAAGTCGGGCTTCTTATTCGATTTTTGCTATTTTGCGAAAGTGACTTGACGGAGTATAGTTGAAATGGGATGTAAACGCGTGGGCCGAAGGCCCACAGGGCGAAAAGGCGGGTTAAGCATGAAAAAATCACTGTTCTTGACTACAATTTTCGTAATATCTGTCCTATCTCCAATGGCGTTAGCAGATGTTACTGAGACCCAATTCCAAGATGGTTCCACATCTTACACACACACTTTCTCCGGGACAGGAGATGGTTTCGCGGGAAACCTAACTTTCCCTTACGGCGCAGAGGTGTCCTCAGCAACTTTTGACATTGCAGGACAACCTTCCTCAACGTCATGGGGTAACATGACTACAAACTCTGATTTCGGCGGTGCTGGTTCTAATCAATGGGTGGGAACTCCACCGGGATTTGCATATGGTTCTCGTTCCAATCTTGATGTCGGTAACGACCAGGTTCAGTTGGTAGGTAATCCTACAAACAATGTCAATGGAATGGACCGCTCCACTGAAGCTACATCAACTGGTACAATCAACAATACTGGAGGATTTGCTGCAAACGGCGATCAAGGATTTATTGGCTCCACTAAATCCCTCTCTTCATTCTCTCTCACCTCTTCAACATCCAACTATCGTGGATTTGTTATCGCTGATGGAGATGAATACGTCTCAGCTACCTATTCATCAACTTCTGTATACACTACTCCTATCCTCAAGAGGTACAACTCTACAACAGGTGCATACATTTGGACCTCAAATGTATCCTCGGGAAGTTGTTCATACACAACCCCGTTGTATTCTACTTATGATGCCACTAGTGACTCAAATGGCAATGTCTGGACCGTATCATACAGCTATCGAATTCTGGTCAAGTGGTCCGTTTCAACCAATGGCGATTGGACTTGTCAAGGAACCTATTCTTATTCAGGAAGTTACTACCCAATGGGTGTAGATATCGATGAAGACACCGGAAGAATGTTCCTTTTGATGTATGAAGCGATGTATCCAAATTACAACAGATACCTGTACGAAGTTAATCCAAGCAACCCGACTACAGTTAATGGAAGCTGGCTATTAGGCTCTAGAGATCAACTAGGCTCTTCAAGTACTCAACCGAGTGGTCTGATAGTAGACCTTCCAAAGATTGTAACAAACGAATATTACCGGACCGAAGGTTATCACAACCATTTCACAATGAATGGAATTTTCATTGAAGGAATGGGCAAGATCAAGATTTCAGGAGGCGGCCATTATGGAATGGACCAATTGGGCGACAATACATTCGGGTTCCAATGCCATTACAGTTCATACTGTTCTTCAACACTGAATAAAATTCAACGCCAAGGTACTGGTGCAATTTACGATCATAGAACTGTTTCCAGTTCTTCATCTGTCGTTACAAGCACGACCACTTCCTTGTCCAGACAAATTACTGAAATCACAGTTTCAGCATTGGTTGGATACATTCCTGCTAACACGAGCATAAGGTTACAGGTTTCAAATGATGGCGGCACAACCTGGCTCAGTGGAATTTACAATCAGAAGTTAACGTTCACAACCCCGGGTTCTAGCATTGTTTGGAAGGCTTATCTCAATGGAACATCTAGTGAGACTCCCGTTTTGGATTTCGTATCTTTGACCTATTCAACCAGTTACCAAACCAGTGGCTACTTCCAGATACGTTCCAACTACTATTCTGGAAATGCGCCTGTTGCAATTACAGCATGGTGGAATGCAACAACTCCTTCTGGAACAGGGTTGCAAGTTGAATTCCAAGATACATCGACCAAGATTTTTGCGTTTAGTGGTGACTCAAAGACCATTTCAATGACTAGTGGATACATCTACATCTATGTCAGATTCACTTCTACTGGAACAAATACGCCGACTCTCGACGACCTGCAAATCGCACTACATACCAATGCTCCAGAACAGGTTGGAATCGACATAGGAGGCGACGGCAGCAATGAATGGACAAGTCAAGGAGTGCTGCTAGGAACAACTACTCGAGGAGGTACAACCTTCGTTAAAGCATTCAACGATCTGATTCCAGACACAGGAGCGGGTAATGTAGTAATCCCGGTACATGTTAGTTCACAGACTGCAGGGATCGTTGTTCTGGAAAGATTTAGTGTAACTTACTCAATTAACACCGTTAATTTGGATATCAGCATTCCAGACGGAGAGATTCTACATGAAAGAAATGAACCATATGAGGTCGTAACACGACATATTGTCGGCGATGGAGCAAATAACTACATCCAGTCTGCATCATTGTCTTTCGTGGCTTCGCCTGCCTCTAGTGCACCTACATTGGAATGGCAAGACGGCGATATTTTCCCGTCTCCTAATGACCCTGATGACTGGGTTGAAATCGACCAATCATCATGGTCTTACCTGAACAATGGAATTTTGGAAATCCATTGGCTATTCTATGTGACCTCTAATTTCCCCGACCAAGAGAATGTCCGATTTGTGACCAGTTGTATTGATACAACCGGTAGTGCAGGATTCTCTCCAACGCCATTATCTAGCGATACAGGTTTGAGAGTGAATAACTCATTCGGATTAGGTTGGTTGAATGTAAGAGATAATGACGGCGAGGTAATCTCTACAGATGTAGAAGATGGAAGCTGGGTTGCAGCAGGCGACACATTGCATTTCCAAGGAGCAATGTGGTTCGCAGATTCAACGGATGCACCTAAGGACAACGCTTTCGATGTTAGAATCGCTCAGAATGGTTTCGTACATGCAGATTGGAGAGATACTTCGAACGTGAATGGTTCTTTCTTTATCTCCATCGAAATGCCGGAAATCGATGTAGAAAGTGGACTGACCTATGAAATCCAGACTTACAATGAAAGGGATGCAACCAAGGTTCTCAACTCTAATTCTGATTGGTTTAGAACCTACAAGGTAGACGCAACCCATCCTGAGGCGTTAATGACATCTCCTGAAGATGATGCTTACGAAGCAGCAGACGAAGGCCAAAAAATCAGCATTGCAGTATCCGATTCAGTTGGCGACCCAACAGAACTTGTTCTAAATTACTGGGTTGAAGCAGACCATGATCTGAACCGAAACGGTGAAGCAGATCCAAGTGAATATGCTCACAAGATTGTTACAAATCAAACCGAGGCAGACTACAAAGTGTTCACCGCTACCATCGACCACTCTAGAAATCCTAACATGGGTCGTGTTTCCTATTATTGGGATGGCGGAGATAGAGCAGGTAATCCTCTACATTACTCCACAATTATCGATGACCAAACTTACACTTGGGAAAGCGGACCAGGGTTTGAAACAGATGATGCGACCTTCAGGACAAGAAAGGACTCATCAGCCATATTCACTGGTCTTGACTGGGCTGGGCACAATGATGGTGCACCAATTTTCGCCGGTAAAGAACAAACAATTTCTCTAGGGTTGATTGATGCGAATACAGCTATTGATTTCGAATTCATCGATTTAGTGTTTGACTTTGAAGGACCTGATAGCGAAGTAGACCAGCAAAGAATCTCCTACTATGGAGTAAGTGATATGTTTGCAAGTAATTCGGAGTACATTACATTGGCATCATCATCTAACATGGTACAAACCACAAATGAATCTGGAATGCCTTTGATTCTAATCGACTTTGATTTCACAGTTGGCTGGGATTGGCCTGACGAGGATGTCTCTGATTTATCTCTTGAATACAAAGAGAGAGGATCTGAATTCCCAACTCGTCATATCATCTCTGAACATACATTCACTGTAGAGAATGACCTGGTACTCGATGCAGCATCCTTCTTGGTCGAGGATATCAGCGAGCCGCGAACTGGAATTGTGGCCGATGGAAGCAGAGTAAGGTTTGATGACCGCTTAGAATTTACAGGAAAGGTTGTCTATGAAGGCAGCAATGTTCCTGCTCCAAACGATGCATCAATTGTTATCGAAGTATTTGATGGAGAGAGCATTTGGTCCGATGGTTCAATTTCTGATGATGGAGAGTATTCCGTTGAAGTCCCATTATCTCATGCGGAGACTTTGAAATCCTCACCAACCCGAACATGCCTAATCTCGATTGGCGGAATCCCAGGGTCTGGCGAAGATATGACCGGCCAAACAGTCTCAACCACTCTAAGGGTCGTTGTAGATGACACTGCTCCAAGAGTGGTTAGTAGAACTACGCCACTGAATGTAATTGATATCTCAACGGATACCGATTTGACCAGAGTTCCGGTCGAGTTCCACGGAACAGAAGATGCTGATTTGACAGGTTCAGAGCAAATTGTTCACTGGGTTATGCGTGATTCTAGCCGTACTCTAACACTAGGTGCAGGCCAGTCCAAGCTAGGTATGCAACAAGATGAACAGAGTGTAATTTGGACCGGTACGGTTGATTTGACAGATGGAGGCAGAATCACATTAAGAGAAGGGGATTGGGTAGGATTCTATCTAACTGGATATGATTCTGCAGGAAATGAATTCCCCGTTGTGTCAAATTCTGAGGCTAGCCCAATTGCTGAAGTTGCAGCCGATGATACAGACTTTGAGAGACAATGGGTCCGCTTAGGTGCCATTGGAGCACAATTGAAGATTGGTTCCATGGAGCTATCCGATGACCACGTCGCTCCAGGACAAGAAATTGAGATTACAGCCTATGTTCTGAATGTAGGCGGAGAAGAGAATGCAGGGTTCAGAGTTGCATTCTATGCAGGAGACTCTCTTGTTCCTTTCGATACAGTATCATTGAACAGAATTGATGCAAATCAGGAGATTCCGGTTTCAGTTAAATGGGAAGCAAGAGAAGGAATCGACCGGATTCGAGTAGAAGTTGATCCTGACGATTTAATCGTTGAAGTTAACGATGATGATAATTCTGCAGAACACAAGGTCGAGATTGTCTATGTCTCTTACATGGGATGGTTTGATTCAATACGTGAGCAACCTTTGATTTGGCTGTTTTCGATTTTGTCGATAATCGTTCTAGTTGCCATCGGAATAACCGCTAACAGAACGGCGATTAACCACGGTGAAGATTCCATCTACGAAGAAGAATGGGAAGAAGAAGACGACTGGGAAGAAGATGAAGACGAAGAGGATGACGACGACGATTACGATGATGATTATTGAGATTCAAATCGTTGCCCTCTTGAACCAGTGACTTCGCCCAGTAAACATGGCCGAGGGTGTATTCTCCAAACTCGACATGAGTCTTCAGAAGGCTCTTGAAGAGAGGAAGTGGTCCCCAACTCCTGTTCAAGAGGTAACTCAAGACGAAATTTCATCCGGCGCAGACCGATTGGTCATTGCTCCAACCGGTTCAGGTAAGACAATGGCCGCAATGCTTCCGCTGCTTGATAGATGTCTGAAACAAAACTGGCAAGGCATGTCAATCCTCTACATCACGCCACTACGAGCACTAAATCGAGACGTAGATCGGCGTTTGGATGAAATTACTTCTGCAGTAGGCCTGCGATTAGGTCTTAGGCATGGAGATACAACTCAATCGGAGAGGACTAAACAGGTTAGGAATCCACCAAATGTGATGATTACAACTCCCGAAACTTTCCAACTGATGTTTACTGGTTCTAAACTTAGAGAATTGCTCAAAAGTGTTCAAGCTGTTGTAATAGATGAGGTTCATGAAATGGCAGATGGTGAAAGGGGATGGCAACTCTCAATCGGGCTTTCAAGACTGGAATTGTTTATTGGAAGAAGAGTTCAGAAGATTGGCCTTTCAGCAACTGTAGGAAATCCTATCCAAGTTGCGAAGTGGTTGTCGAATGATGCTGAAGCGATTAATGCGGTAGCGCCACGTTCAACAGAACTATCAGTCGACGCGATAATCCAACTCCCTGAAGATGAAATAGGGTCATTAGAATTGGCAATCTCACCAAGAGCACATGCAACACTGAGGGGACTTGCTGACATTATCTCTAAGAATAATCCTTGTTTGATTTTCGTTAATTCTAGGAATAGTGCCGAAACAGTATCGCAACGTTTGACAGCAATTGCACCGGACCTATTGATCGGTGTACATCACGGTTCTTTAGCGAAGGAAACTAGGACACAGATGGAGAATGATCTCCGGGAAGGAAATTTGCAAGGTCTAGTTTGTACTTCTAGTTTAGAATTAGGAATAGACGTAGGCAGTGTAAACCACATAGTACAGATTCGTTCACCTCGTTCAGTGGATAGAATGCTGCAAAGGGTTGGTCGTGCAGACCATCGTCTAGGTGGAGTGGGCAGAGGTCATCTTTTGTCATGGGAGAGTGACGACCTTTTTGAGTCAGCAGTCATAGCTCGTAAAGCAATTGCTGGAGAAATTGAAGCGGTTGAATGGAGAGATCGCCCCCTTTCGGTTGCAGCCAATCAGATTGTGATGATGATTCATAGTCACGGCGCTCTTCCAATAGATGTGGTGTCACAAGCGATTTCTGGTGCATGCCAATTCGAAGGCTGGTCTCGAGAAGATACGATTTCTATCGGTAACATTCTTGCTGATAGATGGGTCATAAGATGCGTAGAAGATCCAACTACTGTTCCTTGGTATCGCTGGCCACACGATGTGTGGAAGGAACTCCAAGCCCATCATAAGACATCCCTACCTGAACAACCTAAGCTTGCTTATGATGAAGAACCAAGTGAGGATTTAGCAAAACTGTCTTTCGATTTGCCACCAAGGTTCGCTAAAGGATGGCTAAGTCGTTCAGGCAGAACTAGAGAATGGGTTAGCAGACATCTTTCGATGATTCCAGATAAGCAATCATACAGGGTCAGAGATGCTGTAACTCGCAAACAGTTAGGAAACGTAGACGAAGCATTCGTTCTGTCTTTGAATGATGGCGGTGAAGACCAAGATGGGACAAAGAGAAGATTCGTCATGGCAGGTAGAACTTGGATTGTTGTAGATGCTGATCCCGAACAAAATGAATTGCTAGTAGCTCCAGTTTCAGACCAGGGACATGCTCCGCAGTGGGTCGGAGAATTGCCACCAACACCTGCTGAAGTATCAAGGGAAGCAGGGCGTTTACGTCGCTTGTTTGCTATCGACTTGGGATTGATGGTAGATGATGAAGTGGATACGATTGACCCTGCAGAATTACTCAAAGGGGACTCTAACTTGGATGACTACCCTCTAAATGGGGAAGCAAAAGGGATTCTTGCAGATATTGTAACGACTCATTTTGATTCAGCAGGTATGATTCCTAGCGAGCGTTTGATTACAATCGAAGATAGAGACGAAGCACTGGTAATCAATTCCTGTCAAGGCAACCGAATCAATGAGGCCCTAGGCCATTACCTGTTAGCAATGGCAAGTACCCGTTCTGGGAAGTGGGGTAGATTGATTGTTGAGCCATCTAGGATTTCACTTCAGGTAGGAGGAGTGACTCCTAGAGAAATTATCGAGTGGTTGCGAGATACTCCTCCAGAAGCATTGGAAGGCGTCTTGTCAGTGACTCTGCCCAACTCGAGAGAGGTCCGGTGGAGATTTGCGCAAATTGCCAAAATTTTTGGAATTTTAAGACACGGCGTAGATCCAAGAAAAATCAACATCCATGCACTTTTGAAAAAATACCGAGGAACTCCAGTTCTCGATGAAGTCCTGTCAAAACTATTCCATGAGCGAATGGATGTGAATGGTGCGAGCGATATTATGCGGGCAATTCAATCTGGGTTGATTGGATTGGAAGTGACTGCCATGGGGCCTTTAGGAATCTCCAGTCGCTCAGAAAAAGACCTACTTCTACCTAATTTCGATAATCAGCAAGTTCGTGCTCGGCTTGAGGGCAGGTTGATGAATGAGCGAGCAGTATTATGTTGCTTGAAATGCCAGTCAATACGAAGGTTCAGAGTGGCACGATATCCTGAAATTTCAGATTCTAAAAATTGCTTGAGATGTGGTGGGCAGATGTTAGCATGCGCTCGTGAAGGATTAGAAAAGCAGTTGATTGATTGGGTAAAATCAGACGATGAAAAGACACGAGACCGTATGATGAAGAATGCCCAAGCCGTTGCAAATAGAGGGATGGATGCCATACTTGCATTAATGGGCCGAGGAATTGGAGAAGCAACTTGTCAAAGATTGATGAGAAAGGTACAACGTGGAGATAAAGAAGCTCTGCTAGAAGCAATTCATATTGCTGAAATAGAGTATGCTAGGACGCGTAGATTCTGGGGCTAATCAGTATCAAGTTCCATCAGATTTACTCTTTCCACTGCTTCAACAACATCTCCTTCTTCCCACCAATCTACCGCGATGAAGGTAGGTCGCTTTCCATGAAGGTCAATACATTCGATCGCACGTTCAACCATGAAGTCAACATCATTTGCTTCACCAGCACGATTTGGATCTGACAACCCTGCTTGGTTTTTCAACCAATTATTCATGTGGAATACAGGTTGGTTGACATCTCCTCTCAATTTTTCACAATCCATTGAAGAGGTGTCATCATCAGCGTAATTTGTAGTCCAACTATGGGTCAGGAAATCATGGAAGTAAGGATGGCTAGAATC
>CEQX01061268.1_pt1 | contig 12749 bp, 14 predicted proteins | sample 356261 | NCBI WGS metagenome assembly CEQX01 (sample SAMEA2621076, study PRJEB7988) | marine metagenome | isolation source: saline water (ENVO:00002010), including | reverse complement strand
ATTCCTGGCGGAGGTATTGAGCCAGGTGAGACAAGCCAAGAAGCAGCCGCCCGCGAACTCTATGAAGAGTGCGGATTTCGCGATGTCAAAGTAGGGCCTTGTATCTGGACTCAGTACGTTGAGTTTGACTTTGCGATGTACCATTTCAAATCTGATGAGAGAATTCATATAGCGCACACATCAGAATCTTCTGAATGGGATCCTCAAGGGCTGGAAGCTCTAGAGGCTGCCGCTTTTGAGGATGCTCAATGGTGGTCAATTGATGACTTAGTAGCGGCAGAAGTCCAAACTTTGCCTGACAGGTTGCTTGAGTTTCTTCCCGGCGTAATTGCAGGAAATATTCCAGTTGAGCCGATTGATATCTCTCCAGCCCAATACGGTAACTGACTAAAGATAAATCTAGTTCCCTAAGATAAATTCCGCTCTTCGCGTTCTGCGGCTCTCACTGCATAAGATAAAACAATCGAGGGCAGCAAGATAACACAGCCTGCAATGAGACACACAAGTAGAAGCCCCACCAAGGGGCCATCAAAATCGCCAAAGAATAGGCTAAAGAAAAGAATGATTGCCACTAGCCAGAGAGAGTACCCTGTGCGCTTTCCTAGTTTCACATACTTAGCGACTCTGGACCTTCGCTCAGTTAAATCAATGGACGTTGATTGGTAGTTCCGAAAGTAATTTTTCATTATTAAATGCCACTTCCTCTCATTGACCCAGACAACTGATTTCCTGGCGCGTAAACGTAACATGCAGTTGTTCTGTATAAACCTATTTCCCAGTCTTCTCGTTCGGGAGGAATAGACCCGATTTCAAGATCGGAAAGAACATAATCTGATCCGACAAAATCCTTAAAGCCTTCAAAGCACTTTATTGCAGACCACCTTTCGATTTCTGTTCGCCCGGGGTGTGGTTCGCCAGGAGCCGCAGGATGCACATATTCACCGTAAATCTCTGCATCATGTGGCCTGCGACAGTCTACGATGGTGGTCAAGTCTGAGATGTCTCCTGTTCGGTCGTCAACTAGACGATATTCATTGAAGCAATCCTCAGAACTTAGTTCATATAGAAAAGCTACGATTTTCCCCTCAAGCACAAGAGTCTCAGCGTTTCCGGTTTTGGCAAGGGCTCCTGGAATAATACTGGGAGTAAATCTATTTTCTTCTTCGTCTGTGCTTGAGCATGACCCAAAAGTTAACAAGAGGATACAAAAAGCTAAGAACAGTGTGGGTGCGGTGCTGATCGAAAATGAACTCGCAACACTCTTACTAGGGTTATTAGGTTTTGAATAATCTTTTGGCATAGTTTCTAACTAATAGCTGGGTAATGCACGGTCAAGGTTAAAGAACCAGACAAGCATTACAGTAATTATAGGAGCTAATGAGAGGAAGTAAGTTGGCCACCGCCTCCACCTTTTTGCAATAAATCCCGAAGTCATAATAAGTGTTATCAAAGCTAACCCCCACGTAATTGATGGAGTTATCGCTGACCTATCACCACTTAAACCTTCACCGAAACCCGATACTTGTTGCGGTTGGGTAGTTGGGGTCAAATTCTCTGCGGTAGCCGACACGTCACTAATTTCGGAAAGATTACTTTTTGCACCTTGTGTTTCAACAATCGACTCTTCCGCATTTTCGACGCTTGGATCCTGCTCGATGGCGTCTTGTGGGGGACCTTCAAATCCATCCTCTCCCAACGCCTCAGCTACAACCTCTTCATCGAAAGCAAATGTGAATCGAGGCTGATTTAAGTAATCCGGTCTTTCAAATGATTCGGCTGAGTTCCCAATTAGCTCTGCAACAACAATGATTCTGTTTCTGGCCGTAAGTTTTGGGTGGCAAGAAACCAAAGTTAATCTATTAGGGGAACTATCAAAATTCTGATTAAGTACGTCGAATTCATTTGGGCTCACTATAAAATTGCCCCGTCCACCATTCTGTTCCAACACAACGTAAGTAAAACTCCCCTGAATCGTTTGAATCTTTATTTCATCACCAGGTTCTAACTTTTCTATATTCCCAAAAGGCGCCCCCCAGGTAGTCCTGTGGCCAGCGATTGCAGAATTCCCTGGCATGCCTGGCATCGGAGTGTCAGGGAAATGCCCAGGACCTCTTCTTAGAGATTCGGAGGAAACTCCAGAGACAACGGTTGCTGTTAATCCCATTTTTGGAATAACTAACTGTGCCATGGCCTGACCCTCGGGTCTCCATAAAAGCTCAGCATAGTTAGATTCGTTATTCCCACTCGTCTCGGGATTGGTAATTGAAGAAGTCGTATCTTCAACTACATCAATTAATTCGGAGAAATCTTCTTCAAGATCTGATTGATAACGGTCTGTGAGCACACCCGTACCCCACAGTTGATATGCCACAAATAGCAGAGTCAGCCCACCTAGAATAATTAGGCTACGCCCAAGTGCTTGGAATAGTTTTGAAACAAACATCAAAGACGACGTTAGCGAAAAGAAACTCTAATGACTTCTCGCAATCACAATTATTTCTTTTAGGGACCTAAATATCTAGAAATAGATGGAAACGGCATACTCGCAGTAGATTTTAAGTAGAGGTCTCTGAAATGAGCGAAGCTTGTCGACAGTAATCAAATTAGAACAAAGTATGGTTTTCCTTGGGCAATTTCCTGCTTTGACAGGTGCCACAATGAGTATACGACAGGGAGAAGTCGTACTCATAAAGGGGCCTAACGGGGCTGGAAAATCAACACTTCTCCGTCTTTGCGCTGGACTACTTCCTATGCGAAGTGGAACAGGGACAGTGCTTAATTTCGATCTGCGTACTCAACGGATGGAGTTGAGGGCACACATTGGTTTACTTGGGCACCGGACTGGTCTTTACCCCGATCTTACAGTTAGTGAGAATTTGAAATTCTGGGCGAGCGCATATGGTGCAAATAATGTTGAAGTTGATAAAGCTATGGCATTCTTCGGATTAAATGACCGATTGGGCTCTGTTCAAGTGCAAAGCCTCTCAGAAGGACAAAGAAGGAGAACGTCTTTAGCCCTCCTCTTAATTAAAAGACCCAGCATCTGGCTTCTTGATGAACCATATGCTGGTCTTGACAGTAATGGAAGAGAACTAGTCAACTCTTCTATCCTTCAAGCTAGCGAACTAGGTACCTCTGTACTGATCGCATCTCATGAGATAGATAAAATAGGATCAAGTCAAGAGCGAACTTTGCTTGTTAAAGGTGGCCGAATCATCAACGATTCTGACGAAGGTAGCGAAGGGTAAGTATATGTTTCGTGATGCTTGGTTAGTTGCAAAAAAGGACCTTCTTATTGAAATGCGTTCAAGAATACTAATTAATCAAATAGCCCCTTACACGCTTCTGATTCTCGTTCTATTTGGATTCGCGTTAGATGCAGATACTGAAACTCTTCGAGATACAGGACCCGGCCTTTTCTGGGTGTCTACACTTTTGGTAGCAATACTAGCTATCCAACGGTCTGTCGACGTAGAGACTTCTGATTCAGCCATAGATAGGTTGATGCTCTCCGGAATCTCCCCAACATCTATTTATGTAGGTAAGACGATAGGGCTATACCTCCAATTAATTATTCTTGAGGCTCTGTTATTCATAGTCATGGTCGTTTTGTTTGACTTGTCCGTCGTGAATTATCCTCTCGTAGTCGTTTCGGCCGTTGTAACAACTCTTGCTATTTCAAGTTCAGGAACGCTCTACGGAGTTATTGCTTCAGGACTCGGCGTGCGTGAAACGCTGTTGCCTGTTCTGTTTCTTCCAGTTCTTGTACCTGCTGTAATTGGGGCAACGAGGGCCTTCGGCGATGCTTTCGGTCGAGTTAATGCAGATGGCTGGGCATGGTTCGGATTACTCTCAGTGATTGCCATTGTCTACACACTTATGGGTATGTTGACATATGGGAATATAATAGAGGATACGTAATGCAGCGCACAGACAAGCAAGAATTCACAACTTCACGAGGAACCAGATTCATGGGAATTTCTTTGCTCCTAGGAATTCCAACACTTCTGATATTCTCTTTCTTCCTCAGCCCAGCTGATGACAATATGGACGATGCTGTCAGGCTGATATATGTGCATGTACCAATGGCAATATTCGCTTACGTGGCCATAATCACAACCGGAATAGGTAGTGTTTTCTACCTCTGGAAAAAATCTCGCTGGTGGGACACTGTCGCACATGCATCAGCAGAAATTGGCCTAATACTTTGTGGCTTAGTTCTCGCTACTGGAAGTATCTGGGGAAGGCCAACATGGAATACTTGGTGGGAATGGGGAGATGTTCGCTTGGTAACGACCCTTGTTCTGTTTTTGATGCTTTTAGGCTACTTAGCGTTGCGTCAAGTTCCAGCTAATCCCGATTTGAGAGCTAAGCGTGCCTCAGTGGTTGGCATAATTGCGGCAGTCAATATACCTATCGTCAACCGTTCAGTTGAATGGTGGGAGAATAATACACTCCATCAGAAGTCTTCCTTGACAGACGGAAAGCTTGAAAATCTTACATTGTTTACATTGTTTTTAGGTTTCGTAATCGTAGGAATTTCGTTTCTTTGGTTGATGACCCACCGATTCCGCGTGGGGTGGTTAGTTACAGAGATAGAAACAGATGGAATAGCGGGGGTAATTGAAGAAAGACTAAACGAAGGAAACTTTGGCGAAGGAAATTCAAACCATCAACGAAATGGTGAAGTTCAATGACTCATCTCGGTTATCTGATAGCGGGGTGGTCTATTTCTTTAATTTCATTATCTATTTATGCGTGGCGAGTGGTAAGAAAAGGAAAGCAGCTAACCCGACAAGTTCCCCATGGCCGTCAAAGGTGGATGACCTCATCAACAGATTAGGGTAAGAAATGGACGAACAAAATATTCAAATGGACCTCTCGCCTAGAGTTCCTAAAGCAAGGCTGACTCCTAAATGGCTTCCGGTGCTTGCATTGTTGGCTATAGCTATTGCTGTAATTGTGCTTGTTTGGTTTCTGATAACTAATAGCCAGTCCTTTCTCCCCGCTGATGAGGCAGTTGAGGAAAGATCTCAACTGGGGGACAGAAGATTTCAGATATTGGGATCACCAATTTCGAGCGCTACGTCAGACCAGACGGTAATCATAGATGGCAACGAATATACCTTCTTTACAATCTCCTTTGATGGCGTCCTTGTTGATATAGTCAGCACAGGGACTCCACCCGATCTCTTCGATGAAGGTATACCTGTGGTGCTTGAAGGTAAGTGGAATCAGGGACCTTTACCTAAACCGGGATTCATATTCCCAAACGGTGCGAATGATGGTTGGTGGTTCTTAACAAATCGAATTCTGGTAAAGCATGACAATGACTACCGTGAGGAACGATTAGACGACGCAGAGGAACGGGGGCAAATACCGAAAGTACCTGACTCTTAGGAATGTTATGAACCTTGTAATTGGATCCCTAGGTATAGTACTCACTCTTGCAGCATCCTTAACTGGATCGCTTACTATAGTCGCTGGGCTTAAAAAGTCTCGAGAGCGTTTACGAGCAGTAGGCGCTAAATACGCCTGGGTTGCCTTTGTAGGAATGGCAATATCAACTTTTGCTATGCAAAGAGCATTAATAACAAGAGACTTTTCTATTAAATATGTCGCTGAACAAGGCAGTTCTTTAACGCCGCCTCTCTACAATGTTGCAACTATGTGGTCAGCTCTTGAAGGGTCGATCCTTCTCTGGGGTTTAGTATTGGCTGGGTACTTAGCCATTGTTGCAAAGAAATTTTCTAACAGGCTTTCAGACCCGATGGTATCTTGGGCTTTAGTTACAATGTTCTTGGTCACAGCGTTCTTCGCACTGCTAATGCTTGGTCCGGCTAACCCCTTCCAATCCTTTAAGCCGCCGGTGGGATACGACGGGCCCGGACCGAACCCACTTTTACAAAACCATATATTGGTAGCCTTCCACCCCCCAATTCTCTATCTAGGTTACGTCGGTTTCACCGTGCCTTTTGCCTTTGCGATAGCTGCACTAATAACTGGCAGATTGGGTGAAGGTTGGTTACTAATCACTAGACGATGGACTTTATTCTCATGGGCATGCCTTACATTTGGGATAATACTCGGAGCTTGGTGGGCATATGATGTCCTTGGTTGGGGTGGATACTGGGGTTGGGACCCTGTTGAGAATGCGTCTCTACTCCCGTGGTTAACGGGGACTGCTTTTCTGCACTCCGTTCTAGCTCAAGAAAGGAGGGGGCTACTGCGAGTCTGGAATCTGTCTTTAGTCTGTTCAACCTTCTTATTGACTATTCTCGGCACATTCATAACTCGATCCGGAATTATCGCATCTGTACATGCCTTCTCCGAAGGCGGGATAGGTCCATGGCTATTATGGTTTTTCTCACTTGTTCTATTAGTCGTACTCGGACTTATCTTTTGGCGCGGGGACCGGCTTCGGTCACAAGGCGGAATAGATTCAGCTCTGTCTCGTGAGGGGGCCTTCCTAGCAAATAACCTTGCATTCGGCGCTTTTGCCTTTGTAATTCTTTTAGGCACGATTTTTCCATTAATAGTTGAAGCAACTCAGAACCGCCAAATCTCCGTAGGAGCACCTTATTTTGAAAAAATGTCAACGCCAATAGGATTCGTCATACTTTTCCTAATGGCTATCGCTCCTGTACTGCCTTGGAGAAAAGCAGGAACAGAACTACTCAGAGACCGACTTGAATGGCCTGCATGGGGGGGTGCCCTATCTCTCGTGATCGCAGTTTTAGTCGGTGCTAGGGGATTTACCCCTTTACTGGGGTTTGGTTTTGCAGGTTTCGCAGGGACGAGCGCTATTCGTCACCTAGCGCTGTCCGTACGCCGTAACAAAGTGAGAGGTTTTGTAGGAAGATCTAATGGCGGGATGGTAGTTCATCTGGGCGTAGTTATGTTGTCCCTTGGGTTGATAGCCAGCTCGTCTTACGTCTCTCAATCATCGTTTACATTAGATCCCGGAGAGACAGTCAATTTTGGAGGTGCAGATATCACTTACGAATCCTCCGAACAGATTATCTACTCAAATCGAATACAAGAAAAAGTCCAAATAAGGGTTGATGGAGACATACTTCAACCATCCATCGAGCGTTTCACTGCTTCTGGTCAATTAGTTCCGTCGCCAACGACAAAGACTTCATCCGTAAAGGATATTCAAGTGGCACTTCTAGACCCTCCGGAGGACGATGATCAATCCATAGTCCTACAAATAACTGAACAACCCCTTCTCGTCTGGATTTGGGTAGGGGGATTCGTAATGTTATTTGGAAGTGCACTGTCAGCCATCCCATCAACGAAGCGAAAGAAGACCTTAGCAATGCTGAAAAAATCTAGTGTGCAGGCAGAAGAGATGGAAAGATGAGTTTAGGAAAGTCCGGATTAATTATTTTGGCGGTTCTATCTGTAGGCTTTGTGACCCTTCTAGCGACTCGAGGTACACAATCTAATCAACCTAATTTTGACTTGGTTGGCGAACCAGCTCCCTTGTTCTTAGCAAACACGGTTACTGGTGGAGAATTTGACCTAGAGGATGTGTTGATTAAGAATCGAGCATTAATTCCAAAAGATCAGGTATGGGTCGCTGTGAATTTCTTTGCAAGTTGGTGCGCAGGATGCATTGTTGAACACGATGAGTTGCTTGCTTTCCATAATGAAGGCGTATTCTCAAGTAACGGTGAGAAATGCAATACTAATCTTGTATCTGTGGCATTCAACGACAACGCCAAAGACATTGAACGCTTCTTTGAGAAGTACGGCGGGGACTGGCCAGTGCTTCTTGATGAGGGGACTAATCGAGTAGCTATCAATTACAGCATTATGACTGCACCTGAGACAGTTTTAATTGCACCAAATGGATTAGTCGCTAAGAAAATTGTCGGCCCGATCACGTATGAGAAATTAGCGGCGGGTATCGAATGCTAGTTAAGGTTAATACAAGAATCCTCTCATGGGTGATGCTTGCGCTCGTATCGGTAGTCGCCCTTTTGTTTGGCTCTTTTGACGCAGATGATCCAGAGACGCCATCTGAGCGAGCGGCCTCACTAGCAGCGACAATAGCTTGCCCGCAATGTTCAGGTCAGCCAGTTTCTGAAAGTTCAGCACCTATAGCGCAGGTAATAAGAGCTGAAATAAAGGAACAAGTAGATCAAGGACGCAGTGATTCAGAAATTAGAGCGTACTATGAAGAGCAATACGGACAATGGGTAAACTTAAATCCGAGCGCGTCTGGGTTTGACTCTCTAGTTTGGATCACTCCATTCTTAGTAGTCGGGATTGCACTTGGTGGTTTGACATTAGCTTTTTCTAGAAGAAAAGCAGACTCTACGGGAATTGAGTTAACAAAAGATGAAGAAGAACAAGTCCGAGCAATACGTAAAAGTCACCGCTTTGACTCAGAAGCTTCGCCAAATGACCTCAGCACATAAGTAGAAAAAATGGCTCAAGATAGCTCTGAAAAAGAAAAGTATTTCCTTCTCAAATCACTAGACGACCTAGATCGCGAATTAGCCAAAGGAGACATTACTGAAAAGGACTATATTGAGTTAACTCGTAGCTACAAACGAAGACTTATTCAGTTAACGAAACAAGAAACCCCCAGCAGAAAAGAACCGGAGCTGCGAAACGCAAAGAAAACTTGGTTTACAGTCATTTTCCTCGTTGTAATTGCGTTTATCTCAGGTATAGCGATTGCAAACTCGTCAGGAGAGAGAAAAGGTTCTGAGACAATAACTGGGAGTATCAGGAAAAGTACTGTAACCAAACTCCAAGATGCACAACTGCTGCTCAGTGACTCTGGAACATGGGGTGAGGCAATCTCAATTTATGATGAAGTGCTCGAAGATCAACCGAGCAATGTTGAAGCACTAACATACAGAGCTTGGTTGCAGTACAGGATAGGTGAAGCTAGTGAACCGCTGATCAAAGACTGGAGAGAAGTACGTATACTTAACCCAGAATTTGCTGATGCAATAGTTTTCTTAACCATCGCGCTATCCGATGAGTCAAGGTTTTCCGAAGCCCTCATCGAGCTCAAGGAACTTCAGCAACTCGAAATCACCTCTCAATTGCGCAGTGTTCTTGATAGCCAAGGGCTAGTAGGAAAGGTATACGCAGAGGCGAAATATGACCTTCTTCAAAATACTGAGCAACCCAAGCTCGATGAATTAGAGATGAATACCCAAATTGCTCTCGAAGCAGCTAACTACCTTCTCCAGAGCGATAAGGAGCAAAGAAGTGTAAGCGCCCTTAAGCTATTCCGAGCCATTGTAGAAGAGGACCCTTCTAATCCAGAGGCATTAAGCCGACAAGCTTTGCTTTTGGCCCAAACAGGTGACGTGGCACTTTACCAACGCGCAATAAATCAAATCAATTTTGCAGTGAGTCAGAATCCCAGCAATATTGAGGTGCTTCTCACCCGCGCCATATTAATTTCTGGTACTGACTCACAAGTAGCATGTAGGGATCTGGATACTGTCTTTGGGCTCTTAGAGTTAGAAGCCACACAATCACCAAGCCAAGTGTCGGAGCAAGTTAACAACCTGTATTCATCCTTGAATTGTGGAGAATAAATGGGCTCTCGCTATATCTAAGCACTCTAAGCATCGTCCTAGAAAGTAATTTAACTATGTCAGCACGCGTTGAGATCAAGACTCTAAAAGGCGTACACTAGGTATCGGATAGGAAATAGTTAATGACCATAGAAACCGAAGAGATTTATGAAGTCCTAAAACCGATTCAGGACCCAGAACTTAATAGAAGCATCGTTGAACTAGGAATGGTTAAAAGTGTAGTTGTAGACAACGATCAGGTAACAATAGAAGTTCTGCTCACCACTGCAGGGTGTCCACTCAAAGCAAAAATTGAAAATGACATAAGTGAAGCACTGTTAGGAACAAATAAAATCAACACAGTCCAAGTTAATTTTGGTGTAATGAATGATGAAGAGCGTTCAAAAGTGCGTGAAATAGTTCACGGCGACCCTGCATCTACAGCAGGATCCCAACCAGCTCATGGTCATGCCGAGGGAAGAGTCATACCTTTCGCTGATCCATCTTGCAAAACTCGTGTGCTCCTCATTGCCTCTGGCAAGGGTGGAGTTGGAAAGTCTTCGGTATCTGCAAACCTTGCAATATCTCTCGCAAACAGAGGGAAAAGCGTAGGAATCGTCGATGCAGACGTATGGGGATTTTCTATACCTCGTATGTTAGGAATTGATAAACCTCCAACCGTTATCGACGATTTGCTCATACCCCCTCATGTGCACGGTGTTAAGGCTATTTCTATGGGTTTCTTCGCACGTGAAGACCAGCCGGTAATTTGGCGAGGCCCAATGCTACATAAAGCTCTCGAGCAATTCCTCACCGATGTCTTCTGGGACGACCCCGACTATTTGTTGATTGATTTACCACCTGGAACAGGGGATATCGCCTTATCACTAGCTCAATTTTTGCCTCGCTCCGAGCTTTATGTCGTAACAACCCCTCAACCAGCAGCGCAAAAGGTCGCCCAGCGAGCTGCTTTTATGGCAAAGAATGTAAATTTGGAAGTTAAAGGCGTGATTGAGAACATGTCTTGGTTCACCGGCGATGATGACAAACGCTATTACATCTTTGGCCATGGTGGCGGTGAAGATCTAGCTAATCGTCTGGAAGTGCCTCTTCTAGGACAGATTCCCTTGGTGCAAGAACTAAGAGAAGGGTCTGACTCGGGAAAGCCGCTAGCTGCAACTAACCCTGATAGTGAAGCTGGGAAGGTGTTCGCAGAAATCGTTGAGACTATTGATGTTGAGCTAGCTCCAACAAGAAGGTACAACAAAGGACTTAATATACTTCAATAACTAGGAGAGGAAACAAATGATTATACGAGTAGGAGTCGGTGAAGCCGGTAAAGAAATCCAACTTGAAATGGCAGAGGATACAGAACTAACTGCGCTCAAGTCGCAAATTGATAATGCCCTTGAAACTTCAACTGGGACTCTATGGCTCACTGACAAAGATGGCCGAATACTAGGAGTGCCTGCGTCAAAAATAACATTTATTGATATAGGCTCACAATCTGCGCCGAAAATTGGTTTCGGAGCTTAACTATTTCAAATGCCGGTAAGCCATGAATGATCTCACGGCGTTAGAGAAGAAACTAAATCAAGACGAACTCTCATACCTTGATGACCTTATTCGGTCATGGGACCTTCTCGCTGATCTTTCGTTCGCTGATTTACTATTATGTGCACCTGATCTCAACATTCCTGTATCACCCTATACTGTTGTTGCTCATGTTCGACCAACTACAAGCAGAAGCATCTATCGAACCAAAATGGAAGGAATGGTCTTTCAGCCAGGTGAACGTCCTTTCCTTGATCAAGCTCGCAAAACATTAGAAAGCATTGACGGAGGATTACTGTCAGCGACCAATGTTGAAAGAATTAGGACCTTGTGTATTCCTGTCAACTTCAACGGTAAAGTCATAGCCATACTCTCGCGTGACTTTTCGCCTGATGATCAACGAGTCGCAGGCGAGCTAGAAATGACCTACTTCTCGTTATTCAGAAAATTGGGAGTCATGATTTCGCAAGGGAAATATCCCTTTAAAGGAACTCAGGTAGAAACCGAATTTACGCCGAGAGTGAGTGATGGGGTAATTGAATTAGACGCGAGAGGATATGTCCGTTTCGCATCGCCAAACTCAGTCTCGGTTTTGAGCAGGCTAAAAGTAGATCAGGTGGAAGGAAAAAGACTTGGGGTGGAAGAACTAAAATGCGAATCAATCCCACTCATTCTTTCTACTCAGCGACCTCAATCTGATGAAATATCTTTGGGTGGTCAAACGGTCACCTTAAAGGGAATTCCCTTATTAGAAGGGGAAGAGATGACTGGAGCGCTACTCCTCATACGCGATATTTCTGAACTGAGACGGAGAGATAAACTAATCCGGTCAAAAGATTCAACTATTGCGGAAATTCACCACAGAGTAAAAAATAATCTACAAACAATTTCATCACTGCTTCATCTTCAATCTCGACGATTAGTAGCCGAGGAGGCACAAGAAGCAATAAATGATTCCGTTCGACGCATTCGCTCCATTGCCGTTGTCCATGAAATTCTCTCGCATAATCCGGAAGCAAGCATTTGCTTCGACGATATTATCAAGCCGCTTGTGCGACTGGTCTCAGAGGGGCTAACTAGCCCTGAAATTACTATTGATTTTATGATTGAAGGAGATGCCGTCAACTTCCCATCAGCAGAGACGACAGCCTTAGCAGTTGCCCTAAACGAACTCTTGCAAAATACAATTCAACATGGATTCAGGGATTTCCTCGCTCCAGAAAAACCGAAGGTGATAATTCACTTCGGTTCAACGAATGAGACCTTCCAGATTACGGTTACGGATAATGGTAGGGGACTACCAGAAACCTTTGATGAAAAAAATTTCGGTCTTGGGTTGACGATCGTTAGAAATTTGATCGAGACAGACCTTGGGGGCAATGTGGAACTATTCCCTAAAGATCCATCAGGGACTGTCGCCCTAATACGCATACCCCAATTAGGCGAAAATTCAGCTCTCTAGTTTCGTTTATGAGCAAATGTCAATTATGAACGGCGTTGTTTACGGATAAGCCTTCGCTCTTCCTCTGATCTTCCACCCCAAACACCGTTATCCTGATTAGAGTCAAGCGCATACTCCAAGCACTCAATTTGGGACGGGCACCGAGAGCAAACATTTTTAGCTAAAGAAATTGCATCTAATGC
>CEQX01017723.1_pt1 | contig 12760 bp, 9 predicted proteins | sample 356261 | NCBI WGS metagenome assembly CEQX01 (sample SAMEA2621076, study PRJEB7988) | marine metagenome | isolation source: saline water (ENVO:00002010), including | reverse complement strand
TAGAGAAATCATTTTTTTTAAAATGTTCTATAATTAACAAGCCATCAGTTCTTAAATTATTATTAACTATCAACTTAATTAACTGTAAATATTGCTCATATGAGAACTTATATGGTGGATCAGCAAATATATAGTCAAATTTTTGCTTAGATGTTTGTAGATATTTAAAAACATCAGATTTGAAAACCTTGTTGTTAAGTCCTAGAAGCTTAAGTGTTTTAACTATGTGTTTAAAACATTTTATATTTTTTTCAACAAAAATTACATCAGATCCTCTTGAAATAAATTCTAAACCAATTAAACCAGAACCTGAAAATGTATCAGCAATTTTTAAATTCTTTAAATCAGATTTATTAGTTATAATATTAAAAATACTTTCTTTTGCTAAATTGGTTGTAGGTCTAATGGGTAAATTTTTCGGAACAACTATTCTTCTTCCCCCAAATTTTCCAGATATTATTCTCATTAGAAATTTCTAAATAAAATATTAGACTTTATTATATCAGAGTTTATTCCTTCAATTTCATCAAAATTTAATAATTCAACATTTCTAACATATGTATATAATAGTTCATAAATTTTTGAATCTAGACTTATATTGCCAGAACATGCTACATGTATTTTATCAGGATTAAGATTAAGTTGATTTAAGCAGAATAAAAGATAATATAAAATATCTTCATTGCACGAGTGGTCAAAGGTATTATAGAATTCAAGTTTTTTATTCTTGAAATATAAAATATCTATAAATCCATCATTTAAATTTAAAAAAAATTTTTCTGAAAAATTATCTGAAATTTCTAAACTTAAAAGCTGTATCAAAAGAGAAGAATAGTGGAAAAAATCAAATGTTTTAAATTTATCAAATATATAGTTATTGATATTTACATAAGGTATAAAGACGTTTGTTACCTCATTGTTTAAAATACTGTCATTTGCTGCAAGATCGTTGATTTTGATGTTAGTATTATACTTTAAAAAATTCAAAGAATTTTTTTCATCAAATAAAACAGAAGGAACTAACGTTGAGCTTTTATCATAGTAAATTAATTTTACTGCTTTTGGTGCTTTTGTTTCTGTTATAGATTTTATGTATTTTTTGATTGTTTTTAACAGAAATGTAGGAGTCTTTTTAGCTAGAAAAACAACCTTATCTATATCAATTAATTTTTCTTGTGAAAACAAACAAAATACAACCCAATTTTCATTTATATGAATTGAAAGTGTATTGTTATTAATATTATCGTTTGAATTATTTATCTTTTGAGTAATTTTTAGGCCAATTCCCATTTGTATTAACTTCATTCATAGAACCAATTTTTAGCGATGAGCCATTTACTCCATCTACTGATTGAACTTGATTCTCTTTTAAAACCAAATTTAGAGACTGATCGTGAAGAATTACTTTCTTTTTAACCTGAGCTTCAAAGACTGGGATATCTATTCCATTTTGATTCAAATAACCTGCTTTTAGTTCAAATTTAGTATCGTCGCTTTTAGAGAATGGAACATACATCATAGTTTGGTATCTAGAATCAAATCCAAATAAAGAGTCTTTAACAGAAACAAAACCTAGTGTATCAACAATGACAATGTCTTTATATGTTTTAACACCACCATATCTTTTAGTCATTTCCTTGTCAATAACGCTTGAATCTCTTCTTTGTGTGATTGTAAATGAGTCAACTTCAATAAACTTCACTAAAGTATCCCAATTATTTTGAAACTCTCCTTTAACTGTTCTGTGCGCTAACTGAGTATCTCTAATGTCTTTTAAGTTTTTTATTACAACCTGATATCTAGCATTTTTAACTTCATCAAATTTAATTTCATCATATATGGATGAAAATAAAAGAAAACCAAAAAGTAAAATTAATGTCCATAAACTTCCTAATACATAAGGTTTATGCTTGTCTTGCATTTTAGTTCTTACGAAATAAACTATTGCAAGAGTAATTGGAATGGATAGAAATAAAAGGATTTTCATCATGGTTTGGAGTTATTTATAAGATAAACAAAACTACAATTTTTTTTTATTTGTAAAAATCTAAGACAACAAAAAACATTTATATATTTGATAATACAATAATATTCTAAAATGGAGGATAATCTATCAGTAATTATTAAAAAGGGCCTCCAAAGTGAACTAACTACAAAACAAGATTTAGCATTAGAAAAAATTGTTTTATTTATTAATGATAAAAAAAATGACTCAATATTTCTTTTAAAAGGTTATGCTGGTACAGGAAAAACATATATTATTTCTAATATTGTTAAAAATTTGTGGAAGATAAAAAAAACCGCAGTTTTATTAGCGCCGACGGGTAGGTCAGCAAAAGTTCTTTCTGGATATTGTAATAAAGAGGCCTATACCGTTCATAAAGAAATTTTTTATACAAAAAACAATTTTTCAGGTAATCTAGAATTCTCATTGAGAGTTAATAAACATAAAAACACTCTGTTTGTTGTTGATGAGGCATCTATGATAGGAACTAATAGAAATGATGGTGTTGGCCTATTTTCTCAGTCCTTATTAGATAATATTGTTAAATATGTTTATTCAGGATTTAAATGTAAGCTATTAATAATAGGAGATTCTGCCCAGTTACCTCCGATAAAGTCAAATATTTCATACGCTTTAAACGAAAAGTTTTTAAAAGAAGAGTATGATAAAAACATTATCTCTATTGAGTTAACAGAAGTTGTTAGACAAGATTTAAACTCCGGTATATTATCATATGCTACCTTAATTAGAGATCAAATAGAAAATAATATTTTTGATAATATTAAATTTAAAATAAATGGTTTCCAGGATATAATTAGAGTAGAGGATGGTGAACATTTGATGAATCTTATTCAAGATTCATATAATGAATTTGGTGTTGAAGAAACAGCAGTAATTGTAAGATCTAATAAAAGAGCAAATTTATACAACAAAGGTGTAAGGGATAAAATATTATTTAATGAAAATATAATTTCCGTTGGGGATCTGTTAATGGTTATCAAAAACAATTATTATTGGTTAGATAATAAAAAAGATATTGGATTTATTGCAAATGGAGATATTATAAGAATTGAAGAAATACATAAACTTAGTAATATATATGGGTTTAAATTTGCTGAGGTAAAAATATCATTGGTTGATTATCCTGGAATTAAACCTTTTGAAACAGTTTTAATATTAGATTCTTTATATATAAATAGTTCATCTTTAGATTACCATCAGCTAAATAAGTTGTATCAAGAAATACTAAAAGATTATATGAATATTAAAACTAAATATAAAAGACATTTAGGAGTAAAAAATAACAAATACTTTAATGCATTACAGGTTAAATTTGCTTATTCTTTTACTTGTCATAAGTCACAAGGTGGTCAATGGAATTCAATTTTTTTAGAGTTTCCTTATCTCCCTAATGGAATGGATGAAGATTTTTTTAGATGGCTGTACACAGCAGTAACAAGAGCTAAAAACAAACTTCATTTAATAGGTTTTGATCAAGAATTTTTAAACTAATGATTAAATATTAATTTTGTTATATGAAAATAGCCGCTGTAATTCCTGCTAGATTGGATTCAACGAGATTACCAAATAAACTTTTAAGAGATATTTGTGGTAAATCTCTAATTATTAGAACTTATGAATCAACATTGAATTCAAAAGTTTTTGATGAAGTTTATGTTGTTACAAATAATAAAGATATAGTTAGTGAATTAGAAAGAAATAATGCGAATTATTTTTATGAGGATAAACAATATGAAACAGGTACTGATAGAATTGCAGGTATAGCTTCTAGAATCAATGCAGAAATTATTATAAATGTGCAAGGTGATGAACCTTTTATTAAATCAAAGACATTAACCAAAATAATTAATGTTTTTAAAGAAGATAAAAATAAATCAATTCAGGTTGTTTCTGTGATGACTCCAATTGATAAAAATGAAATAAGCAATCCCAATAATGTTAAAGTCGTTACTGACGTAAACAATTACGCTATGTATTTTTCAAGATACCCGATTCCTTATGATAGAGACGAGCGTTTATCTTCTGTATATAAGCATGTAGGAATTTATGCCTTTAGAAAGGAAACACTATTGAGTTTTTCCGTATTAAATACAGGAGAATTAGAATCAATTGAAAAAATTGAAGCATTAAGATTATTAGAAAATGAAATCAGAATTAAAATGATTATTTCTAATGAGGTTTTTATTGGTGTTGATACTGAAGAAGATCTTACTAAAGCAATAAAACTCATTAATGAAAAAAAATCTCTATAATTTTATTTTAAATAACCTTATAGGCTGGAAAATTAAAGGCAATAAAACACTTTCTAAAAATATTGTCAAAAAATCTGTTATAATTACAGTACCACATACACATTGGTTAGACTTTTATTTAGGAATTCTAATTAGAGGTGCAATAGGTTTTAAGTCAAGTTATTTAGCGAAAAGTGAACTTTTTTTCTTTCCTATAGGAAAATTTCTTAAATGGACGGGAGGCGTTCCAGTTGATAGAAGTTCAAAGAATAATTTGGTTAAACAAATTTCAGATATTTTTAAAAAAAGAAATGAGTTTAGATTATCACTTTCTCCTGAGGGTACTAGAAAAAGAGTGGATAAGCTTAAAACAGGATTTTATTATATAGCTCTTGAAGCAAAAGTTCCAATAATTTTAATGACATTAGATTACAAAAACAAACAAACTCTTATTTCTGAACCTTTTTATCCAACAAATAATAAAGATGCGGATTTCAATTATATTAACAATTATTTTTACGGGGTTGTTGGTAAGGTTAAAGAATATAGTTTTTTTGATAAAAACAATTAATTCATGTTGTGAAATACATTTTGAACATCATCATCATTTTCTATTTTTTCTAATAATTTTTCTATTTCAATTTTTTCTTCTTCAGCTACTTTTTTTAGAGTTTTTGGTATTCTATCAAATCCTGAAGATATAATCTCTTTATCCATTGATTCCAATGCTTTTTGAATTTCACCAAAACTATCAAAAGGTCCATATATTAAAATACCATCTTCTTCTTTAAAAACTTCTTCAACACCAAAATCAATCAAGTATAGCTCCAAATTTTCTAAATCTATATTATTATTCTTTATTTTAAAATTACAAGTATGGTCGAACATAAACGCAACTGAACCTGAAGTACCTAGATTTCCATTATGTTTGTTGAAATAGCTTCTGATATTTGCTACTGTTCTTGTATTATTATCAGTGGCTGTTTCTACTAATACAGCAACACCTGATGGAGCATAACCTTCAAAAAGAATTTCCTTATAACTTCCAAGCGATTTATCAGAAGCTCTTTTTATGGCTCTTTCAATATTATCCTTAGGCATGTTAACAGTCTTGGCATTTTGTATTACAGCTCTTAATTTAGAATTTGAGTTAGGATCAGGACCTCCTTCTTTAACTGCAATAACTATATCTTTTCCAATTCTAGTAAATGCCTTACTCATAGCAGACCATCTTTTCATTTTTCTGGCCTTTCTAAATTCAAATGCTCTTCCCATAATTTATTTAAAAGGAGTTTTCACAATCTTAGCTCTTTTTATGTTTTTTCTAATTTGAATCAATATTTCAGAATCAATGTGGGTGTCTTCAATATTTACATAACCTAATCCAATTCCAATACCTAATGAAGGAGACATTGTTCCGGATGTTACTTTTCCAATAATTTCATTATCTGAGTTTAAAATGTCATAAGACTTTCTAGGGATGCCTTTTTCTTCCATTTTAAATCCAACTAATTTTTTTTGCACCCCTTTTTGTTTTTGAGATTTAAAAATATTAGATGAAGTAAAGTTTTTATTGGTTTTTGTAATCCAAGATAATCCAGCTTCAATAGGAGAGGTGGTTTCATCAATATCATTTCCGTAAAGACAGAAACCCATTTCTAATCTCAAAGTATCTCTGGCAGCTAATCCTATAGGTTTAATATTATACTTTTTCCCTGAATCAAATATTTTATTCCAAAGATCTTCAGCAACTTCATTTTTACAATATATTTCAAACCCACCACATCCCGTGTATCCAGTGTTTGAAATAATAATTCCATCAATATATTCAAAATGATAATAATCTATTTTTTTTAGATTAGTTTTAAAAAGAGGGTTTAAAACTTTCAAAGCATTTGGCCCTTGAATAGCCATTAGAGAGAAACTATCGGAAACATTAATCAACTGAGCATTATAATTATTCTTATTCATCAAAAAATTCCAATCTTTTTCAATATTAGATGCATTTACTACCATCATATATCTATTGTCTTCAAATTTATAGAGTATTAGATCATCTATAATTCCCCCTGTTTCGTTTGGAATACAATTGTATTGAGCTTGTCCTTTATTTAATACACTGACATCATTACTTAAAACAGATTGAAGAAAAGTTTCCGCTTCTTCTCCATGAACGTAAAATTCACCCATATGAGAGACGTCAAATACACCTACATTGTTTTTTACAGCATTATGTTCAATATTGACACCCTCATACTGAACAGGCATCAAATAACCAGCAAAATCAATCATTTTTGCATTTAATTCTAAATGATTTTTATATAAGGCAGTTTTCTTCATAGAAATAAATAGAATAGATTATTAATAATAAGTTTTTAGTACACTCAAATTTAACTAATTTTGGGTCAAATTTATTTTTAATGCAAAATTACGTTTTAAAAGATAATAACATTTCATTTAATGATATTTATAGTATTGTTAAACAAGATTTAAAATTAACCCTTGATAAGTCAGTAATAGATAAAATCAACAATTCTAGAAAATTTTTAGAAGATAAAATTACTAATACTGATAATCAGTATTACGGAATTAATACTGGTTTTGGTGATTTGCATAATGTAAAAATAAATAGCGATGATTTAAGTAGTCTTCAGAGTAATTTGATTAAATCTCATGCATGTGGCACAGGCAATAGAGTAGGGAATGAAATTGTAAGATTAATGATTTTATTAAAAATTATTTCATTATCAAAAGGTTATAGTGGAATTAGACTAAAAACTGTTGAAAGACTAGTTTTTTTCTACAACAATGATATATTACCTATAGTATATAAATATGGGTCTCTAGGTGCGTCCGGAGATCTTTCTCCTTTATCACATCTATCTCTTCCATTGATAGGATTGGGTGAGGTTGAATTTAAAAATGAGATTTATAAAACAGAAACTATTCTAAAAAAGTTTAAAATTAAAAAAATTAAACTTGAGTCTAAAGAAGGTTTAGCGTTGATAAACGGAACTCAATACATGCTTGCTTCAGTTATTTTTTCAGTTATTGATTCATTGAGATTAAGTTTTTTTGCAGACAAAATATCTAGTGTCTCATTGGATGCGTTTAATTGTGATTTATCACCTTTCAATCATTTAGTTTCAAAAATTAGACCTCATGAAGGACAATTAAATGTTTCAAAAATTATCCTTACATATTTAAAGGGTAGTCAAGTCAATGATTTAGAAAAAGAAGGAGTTCAGGACCCATATTCATTTAGGTGTATCCCTCAAGTTCACGGAGCTACTCGTGATACAATAAGTTATTGTATAAAAATTATAACAACAGAAATTAATTCAGTAACGGATAATCCGTTAATTTTTTCAAAAGAAGACAAAATAATTTCTGGAGGTAATTTTCATGGACAACCTTTAGCTTTTGCTATTGATTTTTTAAAGATCGCAATTTCAGAATTAGGAAGTATATCTGAAAGAAGAGTATTCAATTTAATGTCAGGTAAGAGAAATCTTCCATCATTTCTTTCGGATAATCCTGGATTAAACTCGGGTCTAATGATACTCCAGTATACGTCAGCAAGTTTAGTTAGCTCTAATAAACAGTATGCAAATCCTTCTAGTACTGATTCAATTACTTCATCAAATGGGCAAGAGGATCATGTAAGCATGGGAGCTAACGGTGCAAATCAGCTAAGAGATATAATCGATAGCTTGTATGATATTTTAGCGATTGAATTAATAACCGCATCACAGGCTAAAGAATACAACTCTTACAAATCATCTAATATTATTAATGAATTTATAGATGACTTTAGAAAATTAGTTTCAAAAATTACTAATGATAGAGTGTTGAGTGATGATATTAAAAAAACGGCGAATTACCTTAGAGATTACAAGATAGAAAAGCTACTTTTTTGAAGTTTTAGATTCTTTTTTATTTTGGATTTTGATAGTTAGCTCTTCATTACCTGATTTATGATCGATATTTATAGTATCTCCCTCATTAATCATAGAATTTAAAATTTCAGATGCTATTAAGTCTTCAATATGTTTTTGAATTGTTCTTTTTAGAGGTCTGGCACCATATTTTTTATCATATCCTTTCTCAGAAATGAAATCTTTAGCTTTTTTAGATAATTTGATATTATAGCCAAGCTCATCAATTCTAGAATATAACTTCGAAAGTTCAATATCAATTATTTTATAAATATCATCTTTTGAAAGTGCATTAAATACTATTATTTCATCAATTCTATTTAAAAATTCTGGTGCAAATTTTTTCTTCAACGAATTCATAATAGTTTTTCTTGTGAACGTGTCTTCTTGTGATTTTTTTGCACTTGTGCCAAATCCAACTCCAGACCCAAAATCCTGAATCTTTTTGACACCAATATTTGAAGTCATGATAATTACACAATTAGTAAAATCTATTTTTCTACCAAGACTATCTGTTAAAAACCCATCGTCTAATACTTGTAAAAGCATATTAAATACATCTGGATGCGCCTTTTCAATTTCATCAAGTAATACAACTGCATATGGTTTTCGTCTAATTTTTTCAGTTAATTGGCCTCCATCTTCATAACCTACATAACCGGGAGGTGCTCCAATTAATCTGGAAATGGCAAATTTTTCCATGTATTCACTCATATCTACTCTAATAAGTGCTTCTTCACTATCAAATAATTCTTTTGCAAGAATTTTAGCTAATTGAGTTTTTCCAACACCAGTTTGACCAAGGAAAATAAAAGAACCAATAGGCTTTTTAGGATCTTTTAGACCAGCTCTATTCCTTTGAATTGATCTAACCACTTTATCAATTGCCTTATCCTGTCCAATGATACTATTCTTAACGATTGAAGTTAATTTTGATAATTTATTACTTTCAGATTGCTTTAATTTATTAAGAGGTATGCCTGTCATCATTGAGACTACGTCGGCAATACTTTCTTCATTTACAATTTCTTTATTTTTTTTACATTCTTCTTCCCATTGTTGTTGGGCAATATTAAGTTTATTCTCTATGATTTTCTCCTTATCTCTGTAACTTGCTGCTTCTTCATATTTTTGGTTTTTTACAGCATTGTTTTTATCCGATTTAATTTTTTCAAGCTCAGATTCAAGTTCAAGTATGTGTTTGGGTACATCTAAATTTGTTAAATGGACTCTTGAACCAGCTTCATCAAGTGCATCTATTGCTTTATCAGGCAAGTGTCTGTCAGTCATATATCTTGATGTAAGTTTTACACAAGCTAATAACGCTTCATCTGTGTAAATTACATTATGATGTTCTTCATACTTATCCTTTATGTTTTTTAAGATTTCTAATGTTTCCTCTTCATTTGTTTGCTCAACTATAATTTTTTGAAATCTTCTTTCTAATGCACCATCTTTTTCTATTGAATTTCTATATTCATCTAGAGTAGTAGCACCTATACATTGTATTGTTCCTCTTGCTAATGCAGGTTTAAACATATTTGACGCATCAAGACTTCCTGTTGCTCCACCAGCACCAACTATTGTATGAATTTCATCAATAAAGAGGATTACATTTGAGTTTTTTTCGAGTTCATTCATAACTGCCTTCATCCTTTCCTCAAATTGACCCCTGTATTTTGTTCCCGCTACTAAACTTGCTAAGTCAAGAGAAACAATTCGTTTGTTATATAAAACTCTTGAAACTTTCTTTTTTATAATTCTGATAGCAAGTCCTTCAGCTATTGCAGATTTTCCAACTCCAGGCTCACCAATTAATAATGGATTATTTTTCTTTCTTCTGCTTAATATCTGAGATACTCTCTGAATTTCAATTTCTCGACCAATTATAGGGTCCAACTCATCATTTTCAGCCATAGAAGTCAAATCCTTTCCAAAATTATCTAAAACAGGTGTTTTTGACTTTTTTGAGGATTTGGTTTTTGTAGTTTTCATTTCCTCTGTATCAGAAGTTTCTTTTGAATCGGGAATATCATCAGTGAATTCATCTTTCCCAATAATAGATTTGTATTCGTCCTTAACAACATTGTAATTAACTTCCATATTATTAAATATCTTAGTTGTAGGATCATTTTCATTCCTTAAAATACAAAGTAATAAATGAGCAGTATTTATTATCGAGCTTTGAAACAACTTAGCTTCAAGAAAAGTTGTTTTTAATGCTCTTTCAGCCTGTCTTGTTAGATGAAGATTTTTTTTTGTCGACTCCTTAACCTCATTATCAAAATTTATAGGATTTAAGGATTCTATTTTTCTTCTAAGTTCATTTAAATCTATACCTAGAAAATTTAATATATCAATAGCTTTTCCTTCACCATTTCTGATAAGACCTAGTATTAAATGTTCGGTTCCAATAAAATCATGACCCAGTCTTAGAGCTTCTTCTTTACTGTAAGTTATTACATCTTTTACGCGAGGTGAAAAATTATCATCCATAAAAATAATTTTCATAAAAATAATCATAAAGATTTTTTAAAACAACAGTAAAATGTATTAATAATTTTTGTAGGTATAATTGTTAATAAATTTTGATTTTTAACAATGATTTTTTTTAAAATTCAACTGTGTAAATACTTATATTTGTTTATTACTATTTATATGATATAATTAAACTAATTTTTATTATGAATGATGGCGAAAAATTAATACCAATAAACATTGAAGATGAAATGAAATCTGCTTACATCGATTATTCGATGTCTGTTATTGTTTCTAGAGCTTTACCGGATGTAAGAGACGGTCTAAAACCTGTTCATAGAAGAGTATTGTACGGAATGCATGATTTAGGTGTTAAAGCATCTTCAGCACATAAAAAATCAGCTAGAATTGTTGGTGAGGTTATGGGTAAGTATCATCCACATGGTGATTCAGCCATTTATGATACAATGGTTAGGATGGCTCAAGAATGGAGTTTAAGATATATGCTTGTTGATGGACAAGGTAATTTTGGCTCTGTTGATGGTGACAGTCCTGCAGCAATGAGATATACAGAAGCTAGAATGCAGAAGATTTCTGAGGAGATGTTATCTGATATTGAAAAAGATACAGTAGATTATAAATTAAACTTTGACGATACGTTAAAGGAACCAACAGTTTTACCTACGAAAATACCAGCACTTTTAGTAAATGGTGCTTCAGGTATTGCTGTTGGTATGGCTACAAATATTCCCCCACACAATCTAACAGAGGTTATCGATGGTACACTTGAATATATCAAAGATAACTCTATAGATATCGACGGTTTAATGCAATTTGTAAAAGCTCCTGACTTTCCCACCGGAGGAATAATTCATGGATATGAGGGAGTTAAGGACGCTTTTCATACAGGTAGAGGGAAAGTTGTAATTAGAGGAAAAGCAGAAATCGAAGAAGTTGACGGAAAAGAATCTATTATTGTAACCGAAATTCCGTATCAGGTAAATAAAGCTGATATGATTAAAAAAATAGCTGACCTAGTTAATGATAAGAAATTAGAAGGTATATCCACTATAAGAGACGAATCAGACAGAAATGGAATGAGAATAGTATTTGTTTTAAAAAGAGACGCTATTCCAAATATTGTTCTTAATAAGCTTTTCAAGTATAGTCAGCTGCAATCATCATTTAGCGTTAACAGTATTGCTCTAGTAAAGGGTAGGCCTCAAATGCTAAATTTAAAAGATATGATTAAGCATTTTGTTAATCATAGACATGATGTAGTAGTAAGAAGAACAAAATTTGAATTAAAGAAAGCTGAAGATAGGTGCCATATTTTAGAAGGATTAATTATTGCATCTGATAATATTGACGATGTAATTGCTTTGATTAAAGCCTCTAAAAATGCTGAGGATGCTAGAGAAAATTTAATTAAGAAATTTAAGTTATCAGAAATTCAAGCAAAGGCAATTGTAGAAATGAGACTAAGACAATTAACTGGCTTAGAACAAGATAAATTAAGAAATGAATATGAGGATATTAAGAAATTAATCGAAGATTTAAAAGATATACTTTCCGATGAAGACAGAAGGATGAAAATAATTTCTGAGGAATTAATTGAGATTAGAGAAAAGTATGGTGATGAAAGAAGATCTGTAATCGAATATTCTGGAGGAGATTTATCTATAGAAGACATGATTCCTGATGAAAAGGTTGTTATAACTATTTCTCATGCCGGATATATTAAAAGAACTTCATTAGATGAATATAAGGTTCAAAATAGAGGAGGTGTAGGGCAAAAAGCATCAACAACAAGAAATGAAGATTTTCTAGAGGATTTGTTTGTTGGAACCAATCATCAATATATGTTGTTTTTTACACAAAAAGGAAAGTGTTTTTGGATGAGGGTTTATGAAATTCCTGAAGGCAGTAAAACTTCCAAAGGAAGAGCAATTCAAAATCTAATCAATATAGAGCAAGATGATAAAGTAAAAGCTTTTATATGTACTAAAGATCTTAAAGATGAAGAATACATCAATAATCATTATGTGATAATGGCTACAAAAAAGGGTCAAGTTAAAAAAACATCC
>CEQX01068134.1_pt1 | contig 12770 bp, 12 predicted proteins | sample 356261 | NCBI WGS metagenome assembly CEQX01 (sample SAMEA2621076, study PRJEB7988) | marine metagenome | isolation source: saline water (ENVO:00002010), including | reverse complement strand
GATGTACATGTGGAGCAACGGCATGGCAACCGAATGGTCTCATTTCAGTCTCAACGAAACCGAATCGGTTGAGGAAGGTGAATTGTCTGAACAAAAGGATAACGGTGTTATCAATATCAAGTACAGATTTGCCATGGACCCAACCCTCGACAAGCGGCTCAACATGACCGTCGGAGGAGAAATACGTGGTAACTTCAATGTTTACTACGATGGTGACCTCGATAACGGCGGCGACGGTACTTGCAACAACGATTGCGAATACCTCAACATCACCGTCTACCGAGGAGCAAGTAAGGTCTACCAGCACACTGAACAACCTTGGCCTGCTGGAAACTGGAAGAGCGTCGTGTTCTCCTACACCATCAACGAAGAAGACGGTCACAATGTCTGGGATTCGACCAACGATAACCCAATCGTCGAGGTGACCATGAAGGTCAAGGGAGATTATCAGGAAAACAACTTCGTATTCGCTAGTGGAACTCCAGCTGAATTTGGATTCAAACTTGGTGAAGATGCACGCTTAGAATTGCCAATTGACGAGTCGTCATGGAGTGAGAAATTCCAAGCTGGAATTGATGATTCAATGGGCGAAGAAGACACGCCAGGATTCACACTTGTCGTCGCTTCGGCTGCAATCGCAATGGCGGTCTTTGTCAACGTCGGCAAAGACGAAGAAGACGAAGCGTGATTTTATCGCATCGCTTGAACAGCATCGAGAATTGATTCGGTGTTCAGTGCCACAGCTTGTTGTTCGCCAGATTCAAGATTCTTGACCATCGCTTGATTGCTTTCGAGGTCTCTGGGACCTACAACGACTGTGTATTGACAGCCAATGGAATTGGCCCACTTCATGGCTTTGGGAATCTTTCGTCCTCGCAGTTCAAGCTCAACGCGCTCTCCACCTGCTCGCAAGCCCGCAACAATTGGCAACACATGCGAGACATCAATGCCAAACGGAATCACGGCAACTCGACCGCTGGGGTCTACTTCTCCGGGAACGACTTCTTCTCGACCACTTGCCTCAGCTTGTGCTTCAAGAGCAAGCAATACTCGGTCGAATCCCAAACCGAATCCACAGCAAGGGTCCAAGTCGGGCAAGCCAAACAAATGCAGAAGTTTGTACGAACCGCCACCGAGCACTTGCCCTTCACCTCCGAGTTCAGGAACCTTGACTTCAAACACCATTCCAGTGTAATAGTCAAGGCCTCGAGCCACAGTCAAATCCACGGCAAGAGAAGGGGGGGTTGGAGCTAAGGCGGCGACGGCGTCAAGCGTGGTTTGCAAATCATCAAGTGCATCAAGAGAGACTCCTGCAAGTGAGGAAAGAATTTCTCGAGCAGGTCCAAGGGTTTCTCTGCCGCCTTCAAGTCGGGAAAGCGCTCGCAAAGGTGCGGCGTTTTCAGGGTTAATCCCGTTGCTGCTGAACAGTTCAGCTAGCCCTGCATCGTCACCTTTGTCGAGCAAACGCATCGCACTGGCAACTGGAGGTTCACTTGCTCCTTCTGGCGTCTCACCGGACAATCCTAATCCGGTCAAAGCACCTTTCAAAATACCAACATGCCCAATTCGAATTTCCCAATTTTCAAGACCGCATGCATCCAGCATGTCGATAGCTAAGGCGATGACTTCTGCTTCGGCCAATGGCCCTGATTCACCGATCAACTCGACTCCATACTGGAAAAACTCACGATATCGGCCTTTTTTCGATTCTTCGTATCGGTAACATTGCCCGTAGTAGGACAGTCGAAGCGGGCGAGGAAGCATTTGCATGCCTTCTTCAGCAATCATTCGCATGACTGGAGCAGTTAATTCTGGTCGAAGAGTCAAAGGACGCTCGCTCTTATCCTCAAAGGCATAAAGTTGAGAGACAATTCCTGGGCCTGACTTTGCAGTAAACAAATCCAGTGACTCAAACACCGGTGTCTGAATTCGAGAAAAACCGTGACGACGAGCCCGTTCTTCCAAGAGATGCTCAAACGCCAAACGACGCGACATCACCTTTGGAGTGAAGTCGCGAGTTCCACGAGGGCGTTGCACCATGAACCTTCCACGAACCGACTGTTCATCACCTCTTCGCTTTCAAACAAGCAAGTATGTTGGTTTCTCGACTCAATGTTGTTCAAGGTTGGCAAACCAATTGTCACTCCAGTCGGTCTCTTCAGGTTCTGCCTCTTCTTCCGTTGCCCAAGTGGTTGGCATTTCGGATTCATGCTCGGCCTCAACAAGAACATCAAGGTCCGGTGCAGACGGAACCTCTGTTTCAGGATTGAGAGATTCTTGAGCGGGTTGTTCTTCAGTCAAAATTTCTGGTAAAGGTTGTCCCTCATCAACAACAACACCTTTGTCCTGACGTACCTCAACCAATTCGGGAGTATCAAGAACATCTGAATCATCAACATTCAGCTCGAATTCGGCGGGTTCGACCGTATCGTTTTGAGATGAATCAGCAGAGGGTTGTTGAGAACCAAAAGCTGCGAATGCATTGGATACTTCACTTACAGGTGGCGGTAGAGCACGAGCACGTTCCTCGGCTTTTCGTCGTTCAAACAATGCTTTCTGCTCAAGTTCTGCTTGCTCCTCAGCCATTTGTGCTTCGACTGCACGCCACATTCGAGTCTCCTCTTTCTTTCTCGCAATGGATTCTTCTCTTTCGATTTGCGCTTCACTGGGCCGGTCAAAGCGTTTCCAAAACCACCATGCTATGAAAATGAGAACCAGCGAGACAACAAGACCAGTGACAAGGGTTTCCACAAGGTCGTCCATAGGACCACATTCTATCAAACAAGTTCAGCATCAAGGGATTTGTCGTTCAAGAGGTGTTCAAAGCCTGGAGCGGCTTCACCTAATGCGACAACCAGTTCATCTTCGCCACCCGGTAGAGTAGAGATGTCGACATCAGCGCCTTCCGGAATGTTTCGATACACCGGCCTGCGGATGAGGAATTTGTTGAACGAAATGAACAGTGCAGCAACCACACCCCAGAACATCAGGATAATGGAAAGCCCCTTCGGATTCGACGGGTTCCAAACATCCGGAGTGTTGGCAATCATGTCGCTGAAATACGAGAACATGAGGACAATGAACAGAATTGGGAATGCCAAATACATCAACAAGTCCCACCATCGTCCAACTTCCATGTCGTTGTCGCCAGTGTTGATAAAATCATCACGGAAAGCGGATACTCCAAATCCGAGGTAGCCCTTGAGACCCGGGGGTGCTACACCTGCCTCAACTCCAGACTTCCAGCGCAGATAGCCGTATTTCCAAATCGAGAACGCAATGAACAGTCCAGAAAACATGAGGCCGTAACCCCAAATGTGATCTTGAACTTCAAGGAATTCGGGGAATGCAACTCCGCCGTCATCGAGTTTTATCCACATTACTGCTGATGGCAGTCCAAACAAGAACAGAGCAACTCCTGTCAAAGCGACCGATTTCTCTCGTTCGTAGCCGTGGTCAACGAAATTCCGCACACACAATTCAACGGTCGAAATCATCGAAGTCATAGCGGCAAAGGACAACGCAAGGAAGAATCCTGCCATCATAAACAACGGGCCAATCGGTGCAAACGGTGCTTGGGCAAACACTTCAGGTAGCGCCAAGAACGTAATTGCTGATGAACCACCGGTAACGGTTGCAAGCGGGTCAGGATTGACTGCAAATATTGCTGACAGAACAGCGAGCCCTGCAATAATTGAGATGCTGTTGTTGGCCAAGCCCATGGTGAAAGCATTGAGCACTGTGTCCTCGTCTTTGCTCATGTAAACTGCGTACGTGATACACATACCCATACCAGCAGAACACGACCATGCCGATTGCGATAACCCGTTTATCCAAACTTCAGGTTCAAACAGCATGTCAAAGTCAACCGTGAACATGAACAGTGCACCGTCAAGCGTACCGTCTGAGAAATCCATCCACAGAGAAAGGAACAATGTCAAGAACAGCAAGGCGAACAATGAAATCATCAAATAAAAGTTGACTTTCTCAATAGCTTTAGCACCTTTCCAAATTGCAGCCAAAGTCAGAGCAATGACCAGGAATTGGAAGAAAATAACTTGTCCAGGGTTTTGTAAGAAAGCATTCCATACCTCAGTAGTATCAACGTTCTCACCGTTCAAAGCACCGGAAATTCCAAGTTGGAAATACTTGATTGTCCACCCTGAAACCACAGCGTAGTAAAATCCGATTGCAGTTGAAATCCAAGCAGTCCAAAGCCCCATCCAAGCGAATTTCTTACCGGCAAATATACGGAAAGTACCGATGGTGCCTGTACGACTTCGCTTACCCATCGCATACTCAGCAATGACCAGCGGAATGGACCATATGAACAGGAAAAACAACCACGGAACCAGGAATGTACCCCCACCGTTGGCACCAACCATTCTTGGAAAACGCCAAATGTTACCTGTACCGATAGCTGCACCAATAGATGCGAAAATAAGACCGAGACGGCCATTAAATTGGTCTGAACCTTCTGCCATTCATATCCCCCCTCAATCTGTCGCCTCTTCTGCAAGTTCTGCAGCAACAAGGTCAATCTCTTCCTCATCGATAAGCATCATTCGAAGACAAACAGCTAAACCGCCCCAAACGAATGACGCAGTGAGACCGAACATGAACAGAGAACCGATGAAACTGCCGTATGCAGCACGGTAGGAAAGGTCCAATTCGAAATAATCTCCATCCGCAGGATATTGGTACAAGTCAGAACCGGAAAGAGTCGACACAGATGCCTTGTAGTGAAGTTTACCGGTTGCCGTTTCGGAAATTGGAACCATGCCTCGAAGGATTGTTCCGTTACCGTTTGAGACGCTACAATCACCCTCAACTGACATTACTTCAACCGATTCCCATGAGGTGGTTGCCCATTCACGTGGACCGAAATCACTTTGCAGACGACTTGGCTTAACCGTACGCCACAAAATCTTGGACTTTGATTCGCTGTAAGGGAATTGGTTCGAAACACAGATGTCCACAGGAATATCACCTGCTTCAGGAATATCTGATTCATCCAGTTCTTTGAGATAATTTTGCTGAGAAATATTAGCGATTGCTAAATCGGCAAGTTCACGTGGGTTGTCCGCAATTTCAGCGATATAAAATCCAGTTCCAAGGTTTCTCACCGCAATGTGATCGATGTCGTCTTGGTGTTGATGGAAAGCAGTACCTATTTCTGAAGTGTAGCAGTACGAACCGTGCACACCATAGTGCCAGTCACAAAAATCACCGGATGTCGGATACAGTGAAGATGATTGTAAATTTGCATATTGAGTCATATCAGCCAATTGCTGTCCGTGATATTCGAGTTGCTCATGGTCGGGACTCTGACAATCGGTGCAGTGACCCCACGGCCAAAGAATGAGTTCAGAGTAGGAGTGATGGGTAATGGTTGCCTTGAACTCACTTGCACCGTCGCCAACATCGTCGTTCATTTCAGTCATGTCTTGGATGAATTTGGTCTCTGGCTCGGAATTTCCACCCCACCAATCTTCGTCGGTCACACCGTCAGCGTCGTCGTCTTTTCCGTCAACATGGTCTTCGTTGATTTGTCCGTCACCGTCGTTGTCTTTGTCGTCAACCGGGCCGTTGTAAACATCGTTGTTTGAACCGTCAAGTTCGCCTTCCGAAGGCGAACATGTACCCGGAATTAGAGGTCCTGTAGCACCAAGAGGCGCCCCCCATTCAAATTGATAATTTCTGTTGAGGTCGACACCATCACAGTCTTCATCAACTTCTTCTTGAAGGTCAGGTAGAGGCGTTACACCGGTGAAAGTGTTGTCTCTGAGGTTCTTTCTCCAACCCCCGCTGGGGCATGTTTCCCAGGCTGGAGCAGGACAGAACACCTCTCTGTCGTAGATATTTCCATCAACGTTGAGCATTGGAATAAGATAGATTTCACGTGAATTGACCAAGTCGGTAATCCATTGTTCAGAGTAATCCTCGTCAACACCAAGGTCGCCAGGGCCACAGTTGGTTCCATCGCCGTTGGAATCTTGATGTTCGGTTGCAAGAGCAAGGCAGTCGCCGTCATCATCAAGAATGCCGTCACCGTTTTCATCGCCCCAACCATCTTCGTCAACCTCTCCATCGCCGTCGTTGTCGTAACCGATGTTGTTGTAAGAGAAGGCAATGACTTCCATTTGGAGAATGACGACTTGGTACGACATCCATTCACGGGCATGGTGGTTTCCAACAATCATGACATCGTGGCGGTCTTCGTAGTTGCCGTTGTCACCGACAAACGGATTGTAATCGCCACCCTGAACGTCTCCGGTAATTTTCAACCACGGCGAGGAGTGGCCGTAATACCAGCCCTCATAGGCGTCTGCTGTGACTTCTTCACCACGAGCATTGGTTCCACCGTTCATGCCTTCGTGATATTCGAAAATATCGGGGTTATCCTCTGCGAGGCGCATCATGCGAGTCCTCATAGTCTCGTATGTGTGGTATTCCTTGAATTGAAGTATGTTGTCTCCAGCTGGAGCCCATGGGAATATCATGTTGATGTAATCGCTTGACCAAATGTCCTCTGGGGCATCGCCAATGGGCTCATCTTGAGCAGTGCTGGCAATGGCGAGTGGAGATATGAGAGACAACAAAAGAGGGAGAACAATGAGGGCTCCAAAAGAGGGGCGGGTACGAACAACTCTACCGTTTGTCATCATGGTATCAGCCAACCCAAAACGCTCGACTTCTTGAAGCGTTCGCGGCAATGGCTGTCCCCGTAGGGGACATAAATGAGGCGAAAGTGACCAATAGGAGCACTTGTTGGAGTTACCATGAGCAACCTCCTCAGCCCTGCTGAAGATTCGTTTTGGTCCGAGCAGATTCTTGGGCTGACTCACCTTACACTTGCTGTTTTAGTCGGCCTGTTGCTTCTTGCTGTTGCTACCCGTTTTCTCACAATGAGATTGTCTCCAAGAATCTTGAAAAAAATTATTCGTTCAGATTCAATTCAATCAAAGACTGTTAAAGAATCAGACAAAGCTCTGGGAACTGCTGCAGGGGCTGGGATTTCATTCTACATATTGGACGCACTTCTCAACCTTCCCGCAAATGAAACAACCGGCTTTGTGCTGCCGGGAATGCTCGAAGATTTTATTCCGAATATTCTGCAATTCATTTTTGCGGTATCATTGGTTGTTTGGGCTTTCCGTCTGGTTTCAATCGTCAAAGATGTGGTCGAATTATTCGATAAAGACGGTGAACTTGACGGTTCAGAAAAGACGCTCATTTCGGCAGTTGAAAGTCTTCTGCGATTCCTTATAATCGCACTGGGTGCGGTGTTCATCGCTGATGCACTTGGATTCAACTTAACTTCGCTTGTTGCAGGTTTGGGAATATCTGGACTGGCTCTGGCACTGGCTGCAAAAGACACGATTTCCAATTTATTTGGTGCAACGACGGTGCTTCTTGACCGGCCGTTCAAGGTCGGCGACTGGGTTATCATCGACGCTGTCGAAGGTGAAGTCATGGAAATTAGCCTTCGAACCACACTCATTCGAACCGCTGCCGATACGGTAGTTACCGTTCCGAACGCCAACTTGGTCAACACACCAATCGAGAATTTTGGCAAGCGACGTTGGCGACGATGGCAATCGCTTCTGCACCTTGACCTCAACTCTGACCCCGATGACGTCGCTTCGTTCTGCGACCGAGTGATGGAATTGATTACGGCATCGGATGTCACTGTCAAACACGATAGTTCATGGTGCCAAGTCACAACGCTCTCAGCTCAATCCCTTGACCTCTCATTGAACTTGTATTGGGATGTTGCAGGAGGCGCTCCGGAACGCGAGGCGAAAGAAAAATTCCTGCTTGGAATCATGCAACTGGCCAAGGAAAAGAACCTCAAGTTCTTTGATGCGCGTATGATGTTGAATTCCTAATATGGCTTCGGATCTTTCATTCGATAGATGGCGTTTGAGGCAAAAATAATCACGCCACCCAATACGGCCAAAAGAAGACTTTGTGTCGTCGAAAGTGTCTCCATTCTCGATGAAAAAAAGGCTACTATTAGACTCGTAACGCCGACCCACTGGCCGGACTTCCACATACGTAAAGTACCCAGATGTGCTTGCAGACGTGAGACATCGTGCAACCATGCCTTGCAACGCTCGACAGTACTCTTATCTGCAAATGCTGTGGCTTGTGCTAATTCCAGCAGTGCAGCATGATAGCGCCATACCCAAGCACCACCCCGTACAGTCGACAATGCTGGCTGTGAGGACCATTGAGAAGGACATGAATGACTCCATGTTTCAAGCAAAAGACGTCTTTGCGCCTCACTAAGCGGCTTTTCAGCCGACCATTGTCGTTCAAGAATCATCAAGCTCGCTAGTGACGGTAGACGGTCATTTTGACACAACAAATGTTCAGCCAACGAACGACTGAGAGGGACGAATTTTGTCACACCGTCCACATCAACAAGTCGTTCGAGGGACAGGTGCAAACGAGGGAGCCCTACTGTAGAGGATGAATGCGGTGCGCGCCACATAGTTTTGGTTTTCAATTCATCTTCCATCGATTTCAAGCGTTCGTTCCATCGCCGTTCAGTATTAGGAGTTTCAAAGGTTGCCAGTGAACTGTGGATTGCACCAAGATGCTTGACCATGGCAAGAACCTGCTCTTCGTTGTTGGTAGCAGAGGTTCTTGGATGGCGGGGATAAATCAGCACACGGTCATGACCATCGACTGTCCAACCACCTACGGGCAAATGAATCGATTGGTTTTCCAAAACTTCTTTCCACGGCCCGTATCTCGATAAGCGAGAGACATCGTCTCCAACGCCAAAAGGTTGTATGTCGGCTTGAAACATCTCATTGAGAACAACCACAATTCCGCTCGAAGAAGAGGACAAAATCTCGACATTCGAAATTTCTGAAACCCACTGGCCCCAAACAATCCCTTTCCCAGGCGCTTCCTGCCATGCACTCGCTGACAAAAAAGGCTTGAAATCCCAAGTGGTGGTACGGCCAAATGATGTTCGAAGTTCACCTTCCAAATTTGCCTCATCGATGGTCGATTGCGCAATACCTTCCGGCCACCATGCAGACTCGTCCATGGATATCCGAGCGGGTAGAGGTTCTCAAATCTCGCCCTCAAATCTGAGTGGGAGTAGGGGATGACATCATACCTCATGGATGCTACGCTAACACGGAGGCGGAGCAATGGGTATCTCTGAACGGATGGGGGATGTACTCGGACAGGCCGTCGAGTCAAAACTCCTGAAAGAGGTCCAAGAACATCCTGTCAAAGTCAAACACCTCGCCATCATTATGGACGGTAATCGGCGTTTTGCTTGGAAGAGTAATATTGCAACCGGCATCGGACATCGCATTGGAAAAGAGAAGTTGGAAAAGGTGCTCGATTGGACCCTTGAAATTGGCATCCCTTGGCTGACTGTCTACGCACTTTCGACCGAGAATTTGAACCGCCCTGAAAAAGAATTGAAGGTATTGTTCAACTTGTACAACGAAGGCTTGAGAGAAATTGCCGATGACCCTCGGATTCATGACAATGAAGTTCGGGTTCAGATAATTGGTCGACGAGAATTGCTTCCTAAATTGGTCAACGATGCCATCGATTATGCGGAGAAGAAGACTGCAGATTACGACAAATTTGTGTTCACGGTTTGTCTTGCATACGGTAGTCGGGAAGAGATGATTGATGCAATTCGTTCGTTGGCCTCCGAACATGCTTCGGGTGAATTAAAACTTGAAGAAATCGATCAAAAAGCTGTCTCACAGCGATTGTATACTGGAGATATGCCTGACCCCGACTTGGTCATTCGAACCAGTGGAGAAGAACGTATTTCCAACTTTTTACTCTGGCAAATGGCCTATTCAGAACTCTACTTTTCGGATGTTTTCTGGCCCTCGTTCCAAAAGAAAGACCTGTTCAAAGCAATACGCACATTCCAAGAACGCCGAAGGCGTTTCGGAGAGTGAAACGATGGTTGTGTGTGACGAATGCAACGGCTGGCTCAATCCTGCTTTGGCTGCTGATTCCGCTGTTCGACGAGGCGATGAAGTACTCTTGATACAGCGTAAATTTCCTCCTATGAAAGGTGCTTGGGCATTTCCTGGCGGATTTGTTGAACGTGATGAAGACCCTGCCCATGCCGCTGTTCGAGAGCTCAAAGAAGAGACTGGACTGGACGGTACGAATCCGAGGGTTTTGATGGTCATGGGCGACCCAAAACGCGACCCTCGAAAACACATCGTTAGCATCGTGTATGAAGTGCACGTCGATGAACAACAGCAACCTGTTGCAGGTGACGACGCAGAGGATGCTCGCTTTTGGCCTATTGAGGAGTTGCTCTCCGGAAAAGTTGAATTTGCTGGTGACCACTTTACGATATTACAGAATTGGCTCAATCAATAAGTTCGCTACCAAGCAGTTTCGCAAGTTGCCTGCGTGAGTTTGGCCATTCCTCTGGCTCAAGAGCCTCTGTCAAATGAATTCCAGTTAGGAATTGTGCTTGCAGGTTTTTCCATTCATCTCCCTCGCACTGTTTTTTCCATCTAAACAAAGGATGGCCTTCGGATTGCAAACGGTCGAGAAACCCTCGTTCTGCTTTTGAAACAAGTAAAGTTGGCGTCCCAAGAAGTACTGCCTCACTGGCAAGAGTAACCGATTGAGTGATGACCCCATCGTGCGCTGCAATTTCCCGGTCTAGAGACCATGCATCTCCCGTGTATTCATTTTCATCCGCATATGTGATAAGAAGACCGTCCAGTACCTCGTCGGGAAAATCAATGATTTCATCTACATCGTGAATACCATCTCCCATTAGACGACGAACCAGTACTCGAGGTGGATTGCTCACTTGGGAAGGTCGACGGCTTGGACGTAAGTGCACATGTCCATGCAAGCCATCGAGGCGATGAAGAGATACGGATTTGAGTGAGTGCGCAAATCCGTTGTCAAGTTCTTCACGCCAATGCGTAGGAAGGACAACATCGGTTGCAGCCTTAGCAGCGAGTGAGTGCGCAATATGGTTCACTTCAGTATCTGTAATGTACCATCGTTCCTCGATTGATTTTAGCCTCCTCCGTAAAAACGGTGACTTCCACGCCATCAATTCAAGCGGAGCACCGATTGATACAATGCGGCGAATCGGTTCTCCCGATTGGTTGCATTGCCGCAGGAATCGATGACTTGAAGACCATCGAAGCAACGCTTTCTTACGACGATTCTTGCCTACGGGTCGTTCAACCCAATGAGTCTGCCGTCGAGGTAAGTGGCCGTCACCTTGTTGCAGTAAATTCTCCACCTCCTTACGCTGGGTTGCAATGATGACATCATCGCTTTGACCAGCTCGAAGAAATGGGGCAAGAAGGCGAACATGCGCAGGATGGTCCAGAACCCAACAGGTGCGCATACACCTTGCAGTTGAGAACCCACCCTCAATGCATCGCTTCGATGCGCGAAGTTGATGGGGCGCTTCGACTCACGCAGCGTCATGGAAAAGCAACGCATAGATCCGCCCGGCACGAAAAAGTACGCCCCATATTCTCCTGGAGTCGTTGTTGGAAACACCATTTGGCTTTCCGGTCAAATCGATGTTGACTCAGGCGACACCATCGATGTTCAAACTCAAGGTGCTCTGGATAAAATCGATGCGCTGCTTGGTGAAGCAGGTTCTTCTAAACACGATGTCGTGTTTGCGCAAGTGCTCCTCAAGTCAATGGACTTCTACGCACCAATGAACGAGGTCTATGGTGCATGGGTCGAATCGATGGAAGTCAAACCTGCTCGAGCGGCTTTTGCAGTTGACGCTCTACCTGCTGATGCACTCGTTGAAATTGTGGTCCAAGCCATTCGTTCTTGAGGTGGTTGTTTGCCTGGCTCACCTTACCTTGATGAGCCACCCAAAGGCCTTCTAACTTGGAAAAGACTTCTTGGATTCTCAATTCCGAGTTTCTTGATGAGCGGTTTCTTAGCATTCTACTACGATGTTGTTCTCGAAATGATGGTTGTTTTCACCGTATTTTTTGCCCTCACTGCGATTTTGAGACGCTAGGTACGTACATACGCACATCGCAGGACCTACATTGCTGCTTATCCAGTAGTTGGAATGTGTCAGAAAGTTGAGAAATCGTTGTCCAATGCAGTATAAGTCCTAAATGACTAAAGAGTCCCGATAAGAGTACGAGCATTATGTCTATGATATTTAGTCGAATAAAATCTGCTCCTGCAGAAGCATTGTTGATACTGACCGCCCTTGTAACACTGGTATACTCACTGAACTTTATGTTCGCTGCCGATTGTTACGTCACTGGAGGCGACGGGTGCTTTACTTTACTGAGCAACAACACGACATCCAGTGATAGCGCTTGGGGCAAAGGTGCTCCAGAGTTTGCTTTCAATGGTATACTGATGTTTGGAGTGCTGATGTCAACCCTGCTCATTCTCAACGAAGGTGCGAAGGGTAAATGGACAGTTATGCTCCCGGTTTTGATTGGTTTTGTCGTTGGAACCATCGTCCTGTGGACCATGTGGCCCGACAACGGTTCGAGTGAAGCCCCGAAGTTCGTAACTCCAATAATTACCCTTGTGTATGGAGCAGCCTACTATATGTTGATGGCAGAGGATGAAGTCAACGACGGGTTAAGTGATTTCAAGATAGGTCTAGGAGTCAAAGACCCGGTAGCAATCATTGGATTGTTGTTTGTTATTGCAACTGGCTTGTTTTATGTTGTTCGTCAAATCATCAATCCAGAATCCGTCGTGGATGCAGTCACTGCTGGAGCACTTGAAGA
>CEQX01086253.1_pt1 | contig 12771 bp, 12 predicted proteins | sample 356261 | NCBI WGS metagenome assembly CEQX01 (sample SAMEA2621076, study PRJEB7988) | marine metagenome | isolation source: saline water (ENVO:00002010), including | reverse complement strand
CCACCGCCGTTGACCAAGCTGGGCGACCCCCGCGCAAATTGATGGCGTCGCCTCTTGGATTTGAAACAAACGCTTCAAGCCGATGCTTCAAAGCCGACTGATTTTACAACTTCAACAAGTTTTGATCTACTTACTTCTTTGGTTGTAAGTATGTTTCCGTTGTTGTCTTCATAGGAAATGAGTGCTTTGAGAACGCCAGGGGTCGCTTCTAATGCCCGGGTAACGCGACCAGAACAGCATCCGCAGGTCATTCCAGTAATGGCAAGATAGTGTACTTTTTCGCTCATGGATATTCCACTGAGCGGTCTTTTTTCAACTTATTCGGGACTTGGTTGCCACCATCGCAGAAGTAGCGAGTTTCCTACAACACTAACTGAAGATAGGGACATTGCTGCCGCTGCGAAAGCAGGAGGGAGCAAGAATCCACTGAACGGTAACATGACGCCCATCGCAAGGGGGATACCGATGGCGTTGTAAACGAACGCCCATCCAAGATTTGTGCGAATCCGTCGCATGGTACTCTTTCCGAGATTTAAAGAAGCGACTGCATCAATCAAATCATTACGTAACAGAACGAAGTCTGCTGCATCTAAAGCGATATCAGAGCCAGCACCCATAGCTAAACCTACGTCAGCCATCGATAAAGCAGCCGCATCATTGATTCCATCTCCAACCATTGCTACAGTCAGTCCTTGTGTTTGCATCTCCGCAATTTGATGTGCTTTCTCGTCGGGTTTGACGCCTGCGATAACCGTTTCAATTCCTACTTCATCGGCCACAGTTTGTGCGGATTCTTCTCGGTCACCAGTTAACATAATGACATCGTAACCCATCTGTTTGGCACGCTTGACAGCCTGTTTAGACGATTCTCGGATTCGGTCTTTTGCCTCAATCCATCCGAGTAATCTCAACCCCATGCTCACCAGAATTAGGGTTACACCTTTCTTGGCAGCAATTACCATATTTTGTCGAATTTCGTCATCGATTTCTACTCCGACTTCTTCCATTAAATCGACATTTCCAATCGCAACAACCGCTCCGTTAAGATTGCCGATCATTCCAAGTCCCGGCATGGTTTGTATATCCTTAACATCCGGCTTATCGGTAGTGACATTCGACCATGAAGTTCGAATTGCATGTGCAAGAGGGTGTCCCGATTCTTCCTCCAAGGCAGCAGCAATCGACAAGATTTCTTTGACTTCACAATCGAGCAGTTCAATATGGCTCACACGTGGTTTTCCTGAAGTCAGTGTCCCTGTTTTATCAACAACCAAAGTATCGGTTGAATGTGCATGCTCGAGTGCTTCAATTCCTTTGATCAGTATCCCGTAGCGTGCACCCACTCCTGTTCCAACAATCAATGCCGTAGGGGTGGCTAAGCCGAGCGCACAAGGGCAGGCAATAACCAATGTTGAGACCAAGACCATCATCGCTAATTCAGCATTTGTTTCCATTGGATTGTAAGAGCCTGAGTTTGGGTAAAGGAACCAGAAACATGTTGCGACAAGAGCGAGGATTACAACAACGGGAACAAATACCGCTGAGATTCTGTCAACCAAACGTTGAATGGGTGCTTTACCCATTTGTGCTTCCTCGACCAATTCTACGATGTTGGACAGTAAGGTGTCATCCGCAGTGCGAGTTGTGCGAATGAAGACACTACCATCGAGGACGATGGTTCCCGCCACAACTTCCTCACCTTCTCCTTTGCGTACCGGATATGGTTCACCAGTCATTGTTGATTCATCGATACTCGCTTTACATTGATACAGCAACCCGTCAAGTGGGATTGTTTCTCCAGCGAGAACTTTGATCAGCGAATCAATTGCAATTGCTTCTACATCACGGGTTTCGGTATGTAGGTGCTCTTCATCAGTGACAAAGCGTGCTTGTTTAGGTTGAAGTTGCATCAATGAATGAATTGCGTCAGTTGCTTTGAGTTTAGCCGCCGCTTCCATCCAATTACCGAGTAAGATAAAGGCGATGATGAATACAACGCCATCAAAGAAAACGTGGGACGAGTTTGAAAATATTGCAGGTAAGAAGGTGAACAGAGGCGAGAGTGTCAACAGTGCAGACCAGATGAAGGCGACAGTTGTTCCCAGATGTACGAGGACATCCATGTTTGCTGTTCGGTTGCGTAAAGAAGCCCAAGCTCGAGAATGAAAAGTCCATCCCGACCAAAAATATACTGGGGCAGTTGCTATCATTGCAAGGAGGAGGCGAGTATTTACCCCCGATACTTCACCCATATCGTCAGCAAACATGGACAAATACAGCGTCGGTAATGCAAGTAGTAATGCAAAGGCAACCTTGTTCCTTTGTTGCCGCAACTGTTGCTTTGCTTGTCCAATAAGGACAGGTTTTTTCTTGGTGATTTTAACACCGTATCCAGCCTTTTTGATCGCTTTGATAACATCGTTTTGTGACTTGAGAACCTCAACATTCGGCTTTAATTGGATACGAGCTTTTGCTAATGCCAGGTTAACAGAAACATTGGCAACGGCATCAATTCTCGAAGACACTTTTTCGACCGACGCTGCACATGCTCCGCATGACATTCCGCTGATGTCGACAGAGAATTCGAGATTATCCTTCATTCTTTCACCGCTTAATTGCACGAGGAATCATCGCATGGCATGAGCTTCCAGTCGCCTTGGTCCATCGTAATACACCCGCAACCACATGTGCACATCCAACCAATCTGGTCCCAACCTCTACCGCCTTCTGCTCGCGTATAGAGGCGTTTCATCTTGCACTGGCATTCACACATGTGAGCCTTCACTCGCGCCATGGTTTTGGCTTTTATGTAGTCAATATAAACAATTGGTTTTGACTACAATAAACTCGCTATCTAATTTGGTGCAAGGTCGAGTGTCCCAGACCAAATGTCGAGGCCGCGCAAACGGCATGGAAAAATCTGACCGAGTTGGACTACAGGATGCTGGTCGCCTCTCTGATCAGGCTCGGCTGGAATCACTGCAAGTCCGTATTCATCGATACTCATCTGAGTTTTACCACCTATTTGTCGTAGATGCATACGCCCGTGAATAGCGCCATCATCTGCGAGGTCCAAGAAAACCCAGGGTGTTCGCAGTCCTGTAATTCTCGCATTCCATGCAGTGTGTTCGAGAGGAGTGGATTCTGTTGAACTTTCTCCACCTATTTTGCCACCTCGTAACAAGTGGAGGTGATATGCATTGGCAACGAGTTCCCATTCTATTCGTTTTGCCGTATGTCCTTGTTCACTGCAATGCTTTGAAATTTTAGCAGTTTCTTCAACTGAATGTACCCACTCTTCATCGCGTAAAAATGATTTCAATTGTCGGTGAGCCATCAAGTCGGGATACCGCCGTATTGGACTGGTGAAATGGACATATGCATCGAGGTTGAGTCCGAAATGGCCTCGATTTTCTTCACTGTAATTTGCCCGTTGCATCAAGTGAAATAATCCTTGATCTACGACCCGACGAATCGGGCCTTTGAGTTCAGATGCTTGTTGCTGAGCGCGCTCAAGAGCATCAAGGATATTTTGACGAGCCTTTGGGTCAAGGACGTTAGAGAGATATTCAGGCGTGTCATTGTGTGCATTATTTTCTGAATCCTGAATGCCTGACAGATCGATAGAACCTCCTGCCCAACCCGCTAACAAGTCGGTGAGTTCGCTCTCTTCTGACTGACCGTGGACTCGTAAACTCGGCATTGGCAATTCGATATCGACGCCAAGAGCTTGGAGTTTTGCATTCAATTCTTCAACTTCAATTGCGTCTGGAGGCGTGTGGCATCGCCAGGGAAGTGGAGCGCCTTCTTGACCGAGTAAATGACCAACAGATGCATTGGTCGCAACCATGAATGACTCAATCATACGTGTTGCAGCATTTGGCCATTTCACCTCAACCTCTATGGTCTCATCACCATGCAATCGAGGCCGTAATTCAGCGTTTTGGATGTTAAGACGGACTTCTTTCGCTTGCCAAGATTCCGCTAAGGAGAACATCTCAGCAAAGCGTGGGTTGTCAAGAGCATCTTCATAGGATAAATTTTCAGCAACTCGGATGACTGCTTCGTATGCTCTGCATGTTTTAATTTCATTATGCTGATCAATTTCCATCGCTACAACCATTGCTAATCGGTCTACATCGGCCCGCAGTGAACATAAATCATCTGCCAGTCGAGGTGGGAGCATTGGTAAAACGGCATGAGGAAGGTATACTGAAGTTGCACGCGCACGCGCAGCACCATCCAATCGTGAATCTGGTTGAACATAATGCGCAACATCCGCTATAGCGACCCACAAAGTCCGAACACCATGTTCTTCGACCAGACATACTGCATCATCAAAATCCTTCGCATCATGAGGGTCGATGGTGACAAAAGGAAGGTTGCGCAAATCTTTCCTTCGATTTGCAAGTTCCTTGTCTCCATCCATTTCAGGTAAGCGGTTTGCAGCCTCGACCAGAGATTCGTCGTAGGCTCTGGGAAACGGATTCCATCCACCCTTTCTTTTGTTCTCTAAACGTAAATCAAGTAGATTTCTGGCATTGAGCCGTCCTGTTTGGATAAGGAGCAGTGCCATGCTTGGCTCAGCATCTCGGAAACGTAATCCAGAGCGTCGATTTGCGATGAATCTCGCTTCTCGAACCAAGTCAAATTTTCCCCAAGAACGAACCGTTTCATCCGGTAAAAGAGAAAAGGAAGGGGGATAATCTTCCCCGCTTAGATGAGCCATCCAAACCTCTTCCAATAGTTCGTATCGCTCGATATCATCTTGGGTCATTGACGGAATGAGATGAGCATTTTCTGGTATTAAGGCCGGACTTCCATGCAGACTTGTCCGTCCCTTTGGAGCATGAACAGCACTGAACGCATTCCAATCCAAAACCGAGGATTTGATCTGTTCGGTTTCGCTCGGAGTTCGAATTCGAACACATCTGTTTTCCGTTTCGACAAAATGTTCGTTCTTATTTCGAGCATCTGCTAATGTTTGTTCTATACCACTTCGAAAAGCTCGTTCAGAGCGAGCATCTTTGGTAAACTCAACATCGAGTTTTTCGCGTAAGATGAGATAATTTGCTATCGATTCAGCACTCCATTCAAGTCCCCATTTTTCTGGTTCATGGCTGAAGTGACTTGCAAGCCTTTTCCATAATCGCTCCCCATCGGAAATTTGCGGACCCTTCGTATGTCTTTTCGAGCCACGATTGTTGTGCTTTCCTCGACGACTCATACACCCACCTACAATCCAGAGTCCTTCAATGTCTCAAGGGCTTGTATTTGTTCGGGTGTCAATTCATCATAATCCGGCAACACAAATTCAAGTTCTAAATCGCCGCCATCATAACCTGCACCTGCAATTCTTTGACGGTCACCAACCAACGATTCAGGAGCAACACTCAACATGATTTTCTTGTTTGAGGGGAGCGTAACTTTCACTTTTCCACCAAGCATTAGCGTGCTAAATGGGGTTGGAACTTCTTGAACGAGTATACTTCCATCCCAGAAGCGCCCTTCTCCAAATTGAATTCGAATCGTGAGCATAACATCGCCAGCATCCCCTTCTGGATGGTCATGGCCTTGGCCTTTCATTCGGGTTGTTGTGCCGTGTTTAACGCCTGCTTTCACCGAGGTCCGAAGTGTAGTTGAGGTTGCTTCCATTTTTCCGGTCTTATTTTTTTTGAGGCGTTTGAACGTAAACGAAAACACGCCACCTTTCTCGGCTTCCTCAGTCGTTAAATCAAGACTGACGCCAATGTCAGAGCCCTTGGGCCGGCGTTGTCTCTGACGAGGTTGTTGGCCCATGCCCCCAAACGGATTACCACCGCGTGGGCGACCGCCACCAAACATTTGACCCAAAATATCCTCCATACCTCCTCCTCCGAAGGAGTGTCCACCACCTCCACCGAACATCGAGGACATACGCTGTTGCTGTTCGTACTCATTTCGGTCCTTCGCAGTGGCTATTTTTTCATAGGCCGCTTGGACCTCTTTGAATTTCGCTTCGGCAGATGCGTTGTCCGGATTTCTATCGGGGTGAAATTGCCGAGCTTTTTTACGAAAGGCCCGCTTAATCTCAACATCGCTCGCATTACGGCCAACGCCAAGAACTGAATAGGGGTCTTGCTGCGCCATTGAACGCTCTTCCCCGCCACTCCCACATCAACCCTCGCAACCCAGAATCTTGGAATTGAGGTGTAGATTATGTCACATCTCGCGACGGAGTGGTTATATTGGGAGGGTAGGTGGCGTTGAAGGCCCGAGGTTGTACCATGTCTGGTGAAGCTGCAGAAAAACGCTCATTTGAAGATAAAGTTCAGGACCGTCAAGACTGGATTGAGTCCCAATTTCGTCGTATTTCTCGTGGTTCTTGGGCGCGCATCATACGAATGGCCCGAAAGCCGACCGCTCAAGAATTTAAGCAAACCTCAATAATTTGTGGAATTGGATTATTTGTTCTCGGAGCAATTGGTTTTGTCATGCTTGTAATGATGGACAACTTCCTGCCTTGGCTTTTCGATGTTTTGAACATCGGAAACTGAATACATATTGGAGATGAGTAAAATGAGTGAAGCATTTGTAGCATATGTTCGATTTGAAGAGAAACTCCTTTTGTTGCGCCGCAGCAAATCCGATGGCGACTTTCCCGCATTGTGGGACGGTGTTTGGGGAATTGGTGATACGCAAGAAGAAGTTCTCGCCCGAGTTTCAGAATCCACAGGGATTCCCGTAGATTCGCTTCATTACCAAAGCGCTGGCCCTGAGCGTGGTGTTGACATGGGCCGTTCCCTTGTTGACGTTGTACCAATTTTGGTCGTCTCGAGTACCGAAGAGGTAACTCCTACCGGCCGTTACGTCGAATCCGAATGGATCGATCCTGGAACGCTCCAAAATTACAATTGTATCTTTTCAAATCTCGATATGGAGAACAATGACAAATTGTTCCGTGAAATGTATGGTTCTGTCGGTTCTTTCCTTTACATCGTTAAGACCGCAATTGGTTCAGAACAACGTGTCGCTGATGAAATGTATAACCGACTTCATGGAAGCGGTTCACTCACTGCACTTCTCCCTGACATCATGTCTATTCTCCACCCTACTGGCATGCGTGGTTATCTCTTTATCGAATCAAGCGCTCTTCATCACGTCGAGAAATTGATTGGACGCTCTGGTGGTCGTGACCCAGCAGCCCGCCGTGGTCTTAATCAAACACCGCTCAAGAATGCGAAGACCGTTCTTCCTGGCGAAGCACCGCTTGGTGATATCCTCCCATACCTTGAACCAAAGGCTGTTACCTCTGGAATCGAAGTGGGTTGTATTGTCGAAATCGTTACTGGTGCATTCAAGGGCGAGAAGGCTCGTGTCCTCAGCGTTGCAGAATCCAAAGAAGAAGTGAGCATGGAATTGTATGAACAGCCAATTCCTATGACCCTCAACATGCGTGGCGACCACGTCCGAGTCGTGGAGCGTGTCGAGTGATTTTATCGGGTACAGCCGCTCAATCCCTTCGCACAGCGCGATTATATAGGGGTGTTTTGTCGGCTGAATGCCCACATAGTGAGCAATGGAGTTGGAACAATGCCGAAACCTTGGACATCTAAACTTATCATCAAAGCCCTTGGTGTGCAGAAGTGCAACGGTAGTGTTGATGCAGCTGTCGAAGATTTGCCACTCGAAAAAGCAATGGAAGTTGCTCAAGAGAAGCACGGCCTTGGTCATTTGACTGGCGCCGACTTGAAGGCACAAACCAAAGAAGTCATTGGAACATGCGTTTCGATGCGTGTCAAGATCGACGGACACTGGGCCAATGATGCCCTCGCAATCATAAACAAAGGAGAATGGGACGAGCGGTTTAATTGAAATCACGAGCCGTGGTAGAGGCGTCTTTGAACGTCTCGCTGACCACTGAGGTGAACAAAAATGGAAAACAAAATAAATCAAGCAATTAAGGATGCACTTGAAAGTGCGCCTAAGAGAAAATTTGTCGAATCTGTTGATATCGCATTTACCATTCGAGATGTGGATTTGAAGAATCCAAACAATCGTATTAAGGAAGAAATTCGTCTTCCATCTGGCCGTGGCCGAGAACTCAAAATTGCAATGTTTGCTGCTGGAGAAGCTGCAACCAAAGCAAAGGCAGCCGGTATCCACGTCATTACTCCTCAAGAAATAGAAGACCTTGGTGGAAACAAAGGAAAGGCAAAGAAAATTGCAAACGCATATGATTTCTTCCTTTCTGAAGTCCCCCACATGGGGCTGATTGGACGATACCTCGGTGTCGTGCTTGGTCCACGTGGAAAAATGCCTCGACCAGTTCCTCCCACCCTTGACCCTGCAATTATTGCTGGTGGACTACAATCTACCGTTGTTATCAAGTCAGGTGATAAAATGACCTTCCAAATTTCATTTGGAACCGTCGCTCAAACCGAAGATGAACTCTACGCAAATGCAATGGAGGTATACAACCGTGTTATCTCCAAACTTGAGCGTGGTGTTGGAAATATCCGTTCCCTCTACATCAAGACAACGATGGGGCCATCATGTGCAGTCGAGGTGATTAATTGATTCCTAAGGTTATGTCTTGGAAAAAAGACACTGTTCAAGATCTGGTTGATCTTCTCAAGAGCGGAGATACGATTGCCGTTATCGATATCCATGGTGTTCCCGCAGGGGCAATGCTCGGTATGCGTGCAACTCTTCGTAACGACATGAACATTCAAGTCGCAAAGAAGCGCTTGATGGCTATCGCATGGGAGCGAGTCGGATTGAAAGATGAAAATCTTAACGAATTATTCCAAGGCTCAGTTCAACCTGCTTTGGTTTCCTCTTCAAAACTCAATTCATTCGAATTATTCACTGAACTCAAAAAGACAGAAGCAGGACGTGCCGCTAAAGAAGGCGATGTTGCTCCTTACCAAATTGTTGTCGAAAAGATGGATACAGGTATGCCACCAGGCCCAATAGTCGGTGAGTTGAACTCAGTTGGAATTCCTGCAAAGATTATGGGTGGTTCTGTTCAAATTCAAAAGCGAACAGTCGTTCTTGAAGAAGGCGACGTTTTCGAAGGTGACATGGGTATGATGCTTTCGAAGATTGGAATCAATCCGATTGTTACAGGTCTGCGATTGTGCGGTACTCTCGAAGGAGGTACTGTTTTCCAACCAAGCACTCTCGATATCGACTACGAGCAATTTGAGTCCGATCTTATCAGTTATGCAGCAGGTGCATTCAACCTTGCTTGCAACATTACTTGGTTTACCGACCAAACGATGCCTACAATTCTTGCAAAGGCCAGCCGCGAGGCAATGGCCGTTGCATTGGAAGCTGCAATTGCGACTGCAGACACCATGCCACATCTCGTTGGACGAGCACACAGCGGCGCTTTGGCCATTGCTGGACAGCTTGACAGCGACGCACTCGATGAAGAACTTGCCAACATGTTGGGCGCTGCAGCATCCGCTGCCGCATCCGCTGCAAGTTCTCCTGAAAGCACTTCTGAGGTACCAACTGAAGCCCCAGAAGAGGAAGAAGAGGAAGAAGAGGAAAGCTTCGGCGGACTCGGCGACCTATTCGGTTGAACCAAATAATGAGGTGAAAAAATATGGAATACGTATACGCTGCTATGCTACTGCACGCTGCTGAAAAAGACATTGACGAAAAATCCGTGAGCGCCATTCTAAAGGCTGCTGGCGTGAAAGCTGACGACGCTCGAGTGAAAGCACTGGTTGCTTCCCTCGCAGGTGTTGACATCGCTGATGCAATGACCCAGGCTGTTGCCGCTCCTGCTGCCGCTGCTCCCGCAGCTGCTGCTGGTGGTTCTTCAGACGACCCTGCCCCTGTTGAAGAGGAAGAGGAAGAAGAAGAAGCAGGCGGTTTCGACGGTCTTGGATCCCTTTTCGGTTGAAACAGGTATCGAGCGCCGCCGAGCGCACTTTTGAACGCGACATGCTCGCGAGAAGTGAAGCACGGTAGTCATACTCGGTCCTCCTTACGGAAAACCTCACCTGAAAGGGTGGGACTGTTCGGATACCGTGCATACAAGCGAATCAAACCACGAGTTTGATTGAAACAAGTCCCTTTCGGCCGATAGGCTGTAAATTCTCATCGGTGCATAGGAGTGTTGATGTCAACAAGGCGTTTGGCAACATCATGGTGCGACGCGCTACACAGGATTTCGAAGTCAGTGTATCTCCAGTTCAATCCATCAAAGCCTTTCGTATTCTTGCTGAAGAAGCAGGATGGGCGATGGAACGCCATGAAGGTTCGAGAATGGTCGATCGCTTCGCAATCATCATGCCCATGACTCAGAAAACTCGTACGCTTGGCATACGTATTCTCGATGGTCCTCTTCGGGGCTTAGAAGTAACAAGTTGGGCAGAAACCCGAGGCTCATCCGGGGCACTCAACATGATTTCATGGCTTTTACCAGGCGGTCTTGAGCACCCGTTGACTCATTCGTTACTCCAGCATTGGGTTTCTCGACTACCCCGTTGCCCTTGGCGTTGGAGTTTTGGTGAACGTTCCAAGATTGGTTACCTCCTCCCTGTATGGAAGAGGTCTCGAAAAAAATTTGCTCAACTTGGTTTTTCAGTCGGAAAAAACGATTGGCCCAATATTCCAGAAAAGTCTTGGATCAACTCGGAATCTGAAGAATGAAGAATCACAGCTATTTTCAAATGATTTTTCTCTACAACAGACCGAAAGTGATAGAGGTTGGTTCATGTTCGGTTTAGTTGAGGGCGACACTGATGATAACCTTGGACGATTTAAAATCCAACCGAGATACACAGATTACCGTAGTCTGTATCGTGTTTTTCCTCATTGCTTTCCCAAGCTACTTTGCCATGAAGGGTGGCGAATCTTCCGGTAGTGGAGTTATGGGCGGTGTTGGGGATTACGATGTCAGTGGTAACTTTTCTTATGTTCAACTCGCTGATGGCATTGAATACATTGCAGATGGTGAGACTTTGACAATCGATAATCTTCACACCGATGCTGTTGACGATGCTGATGACATGAACATCGTTGGCGTTCGAGTCGTTATGTCTTATGGTGAAGACGAAGAAGCCCAAGGATCGTGTGCTGGTCCGTTAGGTGGGCAACCAGCCGCCGACACTATCTCTGGAACTGCCATGCATGCAGGTTTCAACGGAACTGCTGACGGCCAAAATAACAACGGTGGCGGCAATCATGAAGTTGTTGTTGAATGGTTTAATTCATCTATGGTTGGCGCCACAGTTTCGGGTCTTTCCGAATCTGAAATAGTTTCACAAATCGATTCAATGGGTGCTGGCTTAGGCGCTTATTCAGCAGAAATTAGTGTTGCCGCTGAAGCCGGAAACACCCCCCCTCCCGGGCTCTGCAGTCGTAGTGACAACGGCGAAGAAGTCACATACGCTGTTGAACTCATTATTCTCGAGTACACCATTACCCCCGCAGATGATGAAAGCGATATGTAATTGATGTGAAAGCCTAAGACTTGAGCCCTCTTAGTATATACATGGCTGAGTCGAGTCATTCTGAAATGAATTTCGGCCAGTATGACTGTTCTTTAGAAGAACTCAGCTCTCGTAACGCCTCTATCATCAAATTGTTTGTACTTGGAATTGCATCGACTGTCCTGATGTTTGGAATTTTTCAAGTACAATGGTTCTTTGAAGAAGGCATTCACGCGCTTCAAAACGTCGAAATGCAAGTCGACCCGGTCTGCGTCAGCGCAGGTGGCACTGACGAAACCTGTATGCGCTCCGGGGGGGGCGGTCCAGTTTGGTGGTTGTTGCTTGGAACCTTCCTCGCTTCATTGGGTATTGCTCCACTTGCAGCCATGGCATTAAAGATTACATATCGCACCAAAGGCGTAACCCAAGAATGGCAAAATACGACCAATGGATTGCTTCTTTTCGGTTTACCATCTACGGTCATTTGGGCACTGCTCTGGCTCGTTTGTCTTCCAGTCGCATGGACATTATTGCCTTGGGGTGACTGGAGTGTTAATTGGTGGAAAATATTCCCCTATGGGTTCGGTTTAATTTGGGTGGGAGGTTTACCTCTGTTGCTTGTGTTCCGAAAATTGGTAAAAATGGTCTTCTCTCCAGAATATACGCATGATAAGAAAAGCGCTGAATCAGAGAGTGAAGCCGAACCTGTCGAAAAGGAAGTCGAAGCCGAGGGTGAAGAAGAATCCAGCTCAACATCATCAGAACCCACTGATTCATTTGCCGCTCATCGCGAGGAGCGAAGCGCCAACGTGGCGGATGCAGAGTCAAACAAGCGTCCAGCGATTACCGCCCTTGTCATTGGCATAATCTTGTTCATTATCGGTTTATCACTTTTTATTGGAAGTGGACAGGAGAATCTCGGAATGCTCATTCCGGGCGCAATAGCGTTTCCTGTTGGATTTCTTTTGGCAGGGGGCGCAATGTTTGTCCTCATCTCTTCGTGGGCTACATCGTATGCCAAAACCGGTAAGCCCGCTCCTTGGTGGACCAAAATCGCACCCGTGTTTGGCATACTCCTCTTGATTCCCGGTGTAGTGCTTCTCATAGTTGGCGGAGTAGCAGCTGAAAATTTTGAACACTATGGCGTGTCAACTGCAACTTTAGAAATCGAGGATATTGATATGTTAGGTGACCAGGGTTTCATCATTTACGTCAAGGGTACACCGGGTGACAAAAATGGCAACGGCATCCATGATTATTGTGAAAATATCATTGTGAATGCAACACATTCCGGAGATTGGATGAGCAGTCCATGGAATGCCGACTCAACACCGAGTGC
>CEQX01037594.1_pt1 | contig 12806 bp, 10 predicted proteins | sample 356261 | NCBI WGS metagenome assembly CEQX01 (sample SAMEA2621076, study PRJEB7988) | marine metagenome | isolation source: saline water (ENVO:00002010), including | reverse complement strand
AAATCAAGTCATGCAAATTGACTTACAAGAACCTCTTAGAATTACTAAAGTTCAAGAAAATGGGAAAAATTTAAAATATAGCAGAGAAGGAAATGTTTATCTCATTTTTTTAGATAAAAAACAAATTGTTGGAGAAATCAACGAAATAAAAATTAGTTATAAAGGAAAACCTAAAGTAGCAGTAAGAGCTCCATGGGATGGTGGTTTTTCTTGGGATAGAGATGAAAATGGAAATCATTTTATTGCAACTTCTTGCCAAGGTCTTGGCGCAAGTGTTTGGTGGCCAAATAAAGATCATATGTACGATGAAGTAGATAGCATGCTTATTAGTGTAAATATTCCAAGAGAATTAGTTAATGTTTCCAATGGAAGGTTATTAGAAATCACTTATCCTGATGATAAAACCAGTACTTATCATTGGTTTGTCAGTAACCCAATTAACAATTATGGAGTGAATATAAATATTGGAGACTATGTTAGATTCTCAGAAATATATAATGGCGAGAAAGGAAGTTTAGATATTGACTATTATGTACTTAGATACAATGAGGAAAAAGCTAAAGTACATTTTGAAGATGTACCTAAAATGTTTGATGCCTTTGAGTACTGGTTTGGTCCATATCCATTTTATGAGGATAGTTATAAACTTGTAGAGGTACCATATCTTGGGATGGAACACCAGAGTTCTATTACTTATGGAAATAAATATTTAAAAGGCTACTTAGGTAGAGACCCATCTGATTCAGGTTGGGGCTTAAAGTTTGATTTCATAATTATTCATGAATCTGGACACGAGTGGTTTGCAAATAATATCACCTACATAGATATTGCAGATATGTGGATTCATGAGGGATTCACCGCATACTCTGAGAATCTATTTCTTGATTATCATTATGGAAAACAGGCAGGTGCAGATTATACAATTGGGACAAGAAAAGGGATACAAAATGATAAGCCTATTATTGGTCCGTATAATGTAAATAAGAATGGATCTAAAGATATGTATTCAAAAGGAGCAAATTTATTGCATACAATTAGACAAATCACTAATAATGATGAGTTGTGGAGGGAAACCCTCAGGGGGCTTAATGAAAAGTTTTATCATAAAACTGTCTCTTCTATTCAAGTTGAAGAATTTATCTCTAAATCTATTGGATTAGACCTTAAGTATGTTTTTAATCAATACCTTAGAGATGTAAGAATTCCAATCTTTGAATATAAAATTGACGAAAACGGATTAAATTATAGGTGGTCAAATTCTATTGATAATTTTGATATGCCTTTAGATATAGAATTAAATGGTGAAAAGACAAGGTTATTTCCTAAAAATAATTGGTCAGAGTATAAAACAAAAGTCAATACACTTGAAATCGATCGAAATTTTTATGTAGAGTCAAAAAAAAAGGCCTTCTAAAAGAAGACCTTTTCAATTAATAAATAATTTTTTAATAAAATTTATAACCAATGTTATTAGTATTTGTTACTAATCCGTTTCTGCCACCAACTAAGTATTTAAATATTTCATCAGCTGCGCCACTAGGATCATCATTTAATCTCCAATCTAAATATGCATCATATTTTTCAAATGACTCCCAATACTCAATTATAAAGTATGTATTATTTTCTTCGTTGTATGTTGCTTCAAGATGAGTACATCCATCGTATGCCCTAGTTGTAGGTAATCCACTTTCGGAATCTAACAATTCTTTAACCTTTTCATAGTTTCCTTCCTTTACTTTCATGGTTGCTACAACAACTTTTCTATCTACAGGCCCTACCGAACTTGTCATACCAGTAGCATCAAAATATTCTCCAGTATAAACAATTTTTCCATCTGCAAAATCAAAATTATGATAAGATGGAAGAGTAAATGTTCTACCTGTTGACTTACTTGTTCCAGTCCAAACACCATAAGCTCTCACACTTCCGTCGAGAGTCATTGATCCTGTGTCTATTCCAGGAAGCCAAACCGGATCATTAAACTTTACATCAGTATAGTTATTTATATAAAACTCAGCAATTTGCTGTGATGTAGCATAATCAACCTCTCCCATTCCATATAGGGGAGCTTGGTCAAGAAGATCCTCAGACATTATCTCCTTCCAAAGTTCAATGTCTTGGTTTTCAAAAACTTGTACCCATTTTTTTGCTAATTCAAGATTAGCTTTATAATCAGGATTTGTATTACATCCATAAAATAAAAATACGGATGCTATAATTAATAATTTTCTCATATTTCTTAATAATTCTTTTAAAAAATCAAATATATATAAAAATTGGAGAGGATAATCAAAATAAATATTAGGAATCTATTAAATTAATGTAATTCTTAAATTCTAAATAAGTTTTTATCTGATGTGACACTCCATCTTTAGACAAAAGCTGTTCAATTTTCTTGGGGTAACCAACTGGCTCTTTTATACAATCCATTATCTCATCCATAAACTTTGAGAAATGAGCTGTCTCAAGAAAAATATAGTTGAAATCTTTATTTAGTGTTTTATGTTTTTTAACTCCAAGGTATCCAACTGCACCATGAGGATCACATATGTAATTATATTTTTCATTTAGATCAGCTATTGCAATTTTTGTTTCTTCATCACTAAAACTATACGCATCTATTACTTTTTTAATTCTATTAAAATCATTCAAAAAATACTCCTCTATCCTAACAAAATTACTTGGATCTCCAACGTCCATTGCACTTGAAATTGTTTTAACTGATTTTTTTGGTTTATAATAATTAGACTCAATGAATTTTGTGAACGTATCATTTAAATTATTTGAAGCAATAACTTTTTTAAATGGCAGACCCATGCTTATTGCAACTAAACAAGAAAATATATTTCCAAAATTTCCTGAAGGAATCGAGACCGCAATATCCTTACCATTATCTTTTATCTGCTTGTAAGCAAAAAAATAGTATAATATCTGAGGTATCCATCTTGATATATTAATTGAATTTGCTGTTGTAAAGTTGAATTTAGATCGTAAGTCATTATTAGTCATAGCTTCTTTTACCATTCTTTGACAGTCATCGAACGAACCATCCACCTCTATTGGATAAATATTACCTGAGAGAGATGTTATCTGTTTCTCTTGAACATTAGAGATCCTGCCTTTTGGAAATAGTATAAAAACATTAATGCCTTTTACTTTATGAAAACCGCTTGCAACTGCTGCTCCTGTATCTCCTGATGTAGCAACAAGTACTGTTTTTTTTCTTTTTTCAGAGATATTAAAGTGACTTAAAACTCTAGAAGTAAAACGTGCGCCAACATCCTTAAATGCCATGGTTGGTCCGTGAAATAATTCAAGTACTGATATGTCATTGCTCAATTTTTTACAGGGAAATTTAAAATTTATTGTTTCAGAAATAATTCTTTTGAGAGACACTTCGTCAATGTCTTTTCCTGTAAATTTTGAAATACATTCAAATGCAATTTCCTCATTTGATAAGTTTGATAATTCCTCAATAAACTCAGTCTCCAGTGAAGGAATAGTTTCAGGAAAGTATAATCCTTTATCTAATGGTATCCCGTTGAGGACAGCTTCTCTAAAACTCACTTTTCTACTTTTATTTCCAGTGCTGTAGTATATCATACTAAATAGACAATGTCCTTACCCCTTTCTCACTAATTTTTGAAACATAAGTTGAAAAATCGTATCCTGATGTTTTATATAGCTTTGAAACTAATTTATTAATTTCATTTGCTTTTTCAATACCTTTTGTAAGAGCAAAAACAGATGGACCAGACCCAGAAATCGAGCATCCTAAAGCACTGTTTTTTAAAGCAATACCTTTGATTTCATCAAAAAGAGGTATAAGTTTTTTTCTATGCTTCTCAATTAAATAATCATTAAGGCTCCTTCCTAATAACTCATAATCTTCAGTATGTAGAGAATGAACAAAAGATCCAAAAGAAGAAACTTGCTTTGTAGCATCTCTTAATCTTACCTTCTCAGGTAATATTTCTCTTGAGTAAGATGTCTTTACTTCAATTTTAGGATTTATTACAAAACAATATAAGTCCTTTGGAGTTGGTAACTTTAATATTTCAAGAGGTGAAATGGACTTTACCATTACAAGTCCTCCCATTAGAGCAGGAGCTACATTATCAGCGTGTTCTGTAATGCTAGAAGCTAGTTCACCTTTCATAGCAAATTTTATCAATTCACTTTCTTTTAGCGGTGAACCTAATAGTTTATTAATTGCATAAACACTAGCCGAAGCACTTGATCCACTACTACCAATACCACTACTAGGAATTATATTTTTTTTTATATTAAAATCAAAACCACAATTAGGCTTAAGGTATTCAATCATTTTCTTTGCGGCTATTGTTGAAACATTTTTATCTATTGCATATGGCACTGAATATCCTGAAATATCACTAATAACTAAAGATTTTTTTTTAGTTTTTTTAACAGTCATCTCATCACCAATTTTTTCAATAGGAAATCCTAGAATATCAAAACCACACGCAACATTAGAAACAGTTGCTGGAGAAAAAACCTTTATCTGATCCATATCTCTAAAATTGATTAAAAAAATGCATATTTTTGATTAATAGTAATTAAAAATAAACGTTATGCCAAATCATTTATCATATAGATCAGGGAATCCAGTTTTAACTTCAAATGCATTTAATATAGCAACAGATAAATCTGATGTTATGACTATTAACGGGACTGTTAATAAAACATTTTTATTATTATTCATTGTAATTGGATCAGGATACTTTGCATGGAATAATTTAGTAACATCCATGTATTTAGCATTTCCAGCAGCAATGATGGGATTGGTTATTGCTTTTCTTATAATGTTCAATAAAAAATGGATTAGCTATTTAGCTCCTATTTATGCTGTTTCACAAGGAATCTTTTTAGGTATGATATCATACTATTTTAATTCTCTTTATGATGGCATTGCTATCACTGCTATCTCATATACATTATGCATCTTATTTGGCCTTCTATCAATATATAGACTAGGAATAATAAAACCAACTGAAAATTTTAAACTTGGAGTAGGTGCTGCTACATCAGGAATTTTTTTAATTTATATGGTAAACTTTGTAATGAGTTTCTTTGGAACAGGTATCCCATTAATGGATATTGCTAATGCATCTATTTATAGTATAGGATTTAGTGTATTCGTAATAATTATAGCAGCTGCAAATCTAGTTATTGACTTTGACTTCATTGAAGAAGGTGCTGAAAAAGGTGCACCAAAGTATATGGAATGGTATGGTGCATTCGGACTTATGGTAACTTTAATTTGGTTATATTTCGAGATACTTAAATTACTTGCAAAGTTAAACTCTAGAAGATGATCAGATGAAAATCAAATTTATTTGTTTTTCGATTTTATTATTTATACTTAACTCCTGCAAGCTAAAAGAAGAAAAATTAGACTCTCCAAACTTTATTTTATTTCTTACAGATGATCAAAGTTGGTCCGGAACCTCTGTTAAGATGTCACCAGATCATCCTTCATCGCAAAGTTTTTATTATGAAACCCCTAACCTTAAAAAACTATCAGAAAGAGGAATGGTATTTTCTCGTGGATATTCCGCATCTCCGGTATGCTCTCCCTCCAGATATAGCATTCAATTTGGGAAAACTTCAGCGAGGTTAAAAATGATTCGAGTTGGAATGAATACAAGTCATATTGATCATAATGAGCCTAATACAATTCCTAAAGTTTTAAAAGATATTAATCCAGAATATGTAACTGCTCACTTTGGAAAGTGGGGAATTGATTCTGACCCTTCCATACTTGGATATGACTTAAATGATGGGAAAAATGGAAATAAAGAGGGAGTATTTGATAATAATAAATCACAATGGAAAATTTCATTTTCAGAAGACCCAAAAAAAATTTTTAGTTTAACTGGAAAAGCAATAGACTTTATTGAAGAACAGAAAGAAAATAATAAACCATTTTTTCTTCAAATATCTCATTATGCCGTACACACAAATCTTATATCCAAGAAAAGCACATACAATAAATATTTAAGTAAGAAAAAATTTTCAGAAACTGACGATCCCGGTTTTGCAGCAATGAATGAAAATTTAGATGAAGGTTTGGGAATAATTTTAAAAAAAATTGATGAATTAAATTTATCAAAGAATACATATATTATTTACACAGCAGATAATGGTTCAGTTCCAACAATACCAGCTAGAAAATTTTATAAAAAAAGCATAAATTTTCCTTTAAGTAGAGGGAAATGGGATGCAATGGAGGGCGGAATAAGAGTCCCATTTATTGTTGCAGGACCAGGAATTAAACAAAACACTATAAATAAAACACCAGTAATAGGATATGATTTGCTTCCTACTATTATCGATATTGTTGACCCAAATTACAAATTAAATAATGGAATCGATGGAGGGAGTTTTAAAAGTATACTTTTTTCAAATGAAGATATTCCTGTCATTAGAGGAACAGAGGGATTAATTTTTCACGTTCCCTACGAAAATAAAATAGCTTTGGAAAGAGCTCACTCATCAATAATAAAAGATAATTTTAAATTGATAAAATTTAGAGATAATAATGAGATAAACTTATTTGATCTAAAATCAGATATTTCAGAATTATATAATTTATCAGACTCTCTACCTTTAATAAGTAGGGAATTAGAAATTGATCTTGAAAATTATCTTAAAGATGTAAAAACGATTAAATGGAGGAAAGGCATAAACTGGAAAAATGTAAAAATTAAAGATGTAAATTCATTCTACGAATAATTTAGAATAATGAAATACCCCAATATGTAAATAGAGCCCAAATAAAATACCTAACTAATTTCCCTAAAAACATAAAAATTATAACGGTATATGTGTTTGTTCTAAAAAAGCCTAAAGCTATTGCAATAGGGTCACCAAAAATTGGAAGCCAGCACAAAAAAGCGAGTAAACCACCCCATCTATCTATATTAACTTTCCATTTATATATATTCTCTTTTTTAACTCTAAAATATTTTTCAAGAAAATTCCAATTACCCAATCTTCCCAAAATAAAACTACTAACACCACCAAGCCAATTACCTAGAGATGCAACCATTAATGAAGTAAATAAATCATAATTATTCGCCAGCAAAATACTTAATACTAATTCTGAACTTAATGGAATAATAGTAGCTGCTAGAAAACTAGAAATAAATAAACCTAAATATCCCCATTCAGCTAGTGATTCCATTTAATATATCTTTAAATCAGTTTCAATTATCATAATAATTTTTAATAAATTAAATAATGTTGATATAAAACTAAAAATAGTTGTAATTTAAATATCAATTAAAAATCGTCTTATGAAAAAAATATCCATCATACTATCATTATTTATTGCTATCTCATGTTCAAATTCCGTAAAGGATTCAAGTAATTTACCTGGAAGACTTGGAAATTCTGAAATGAGTTTAAAAACTGATCCTAGAGCTATCCCGGCAGTAACTAAAGTAATGTCTGAATATGGATTAGATGCTTTAGCTCCTGATCCTCCAATATCAATACAAGCGACCCAAAAGGAGAAGGTTGATTATATGACATCTCTTGAACCAGCATATGAAGAAATATTTAAATCTTGGTATTCAGAGCTCCCAGAGGTTGAAGGTTTAGAAAGATTTACTGAAGTTATTGATGGAGTTGATGGAAATCAAATAAAATTATATGTTCATAAGCCAGAAAAAGAAAAATCTAATATTCCAGGTATTCTTCACATTCATGGTGGAGGTATGAGTATAATGAAGGCAAGTAATTCTAATTATGTAAGATGGAGAGATGACCTTGCATCAACAGGACTTGTTGTAGTCGGTGTTGAGTTTCGAAATGTTGCTGGAGAATTAGGAAGTCATCCTTTTCCTGCAGGCTTGAATGATTGTAGTAGTGCCTTACAATGGATGTTTGATAATAAGGAAAAATTAGGTATTTCAAAAATTATTGTTTCTGGTGAATCTGGAGGAGGTAATCTTACTTTAGCTACAACATTAAAAGCAAAAAAGGACGAAAAACTTTTTCAAATTGACGGAGTTTATGCTCAGTGTCCTTACATTTCTAATGAATATCATAGATCAATTAATAATCTTCCTTCTCTTATAGAAAATAACGGCTATTTTCTAAATGTAAAAGATATGGCTGTCACAGCTACAGCCTACGATGGTATTGATAGTAAGAACCCCCTTGCTTGGCCATTATTTGCCACAAATGAAGATTTAACTGGGCTACCTCCTCACGTAATATCTGTGAACGAATTAGATCCTCTCAGAGACGAAGGTCTTTTATATTATAAAAATTTACTTATGGCTGGAGTTGATGCATCAAGTATTACAATAAATGGAACTGTTCATGCCGGAGATATGATTTTTATAAAAGCGACTCCAAAAATATATAGAGCCTCATTGATGCATATTAATAATTTTGCAAATAGTTTATAAATTACTTTTTAAAGTCAGACAATCAAAATAAAGTGGAGCCAGAGGGAGTCGAACCCTCGACCTCTTGACTGCCAGTCAAGCACTCTAGCCAGCTGAGCTATGGCCCCTCTATTTCCTTAAGACGTCTCTCTTAAATTGGGACCATTCGTTTATTTTCCCATCAACTATATGATAAAATTCATAAATGACTTCTGCTTCTAACTCTGAATCTGGATTAGTATGAGTAGAAGTAAATTGAGCATTAACCCAATCACCTTCAATAGTTGTGACTGCTAGAGAAAAAGCATAATCAGTATTCCACTTATATTCATTGCCTTTTTCATCTTCAATTTCTGAAACCCAAATTTTGATCAATTCAATAAATTCTTCAGGTCCAACTGCTACTCTTCCATCATGAAACCTCATCTCTGCGTCTTCAGCGACATATGACTTAAGGGTTTCATAATCAAGATCAGCCCAAGCCTTATCAATTTCATTAAATATATCAACAGCATTTTGAGAGCCCATCTTAACTTGGCCATCATTACCATCAATAAAACCGTTTGCATTATCTGTACATTTCTGATCAGAAGTTGTACACGACACAACAAATAGGGAAAAAAAGGAAATAATAAAGTTTTTCATAATATAAAATTTAATTGGTTATAATTATTTAAATGCGTTTCCTATCAGAAGTTTTATATGATTTCTGTGAGCTACAGAAGATACATTTCCAGCAGGTTTTTTTAACATCTTCCCGATTTCAGATAGGTTATGGATAGCCATAGATCTGGCTGGAATTTTAAATCTATCTGATGACTTTCCTTTTATCATATTAATCAGTCGAGTAACATAAACAGCCTGAAGATTCTGTCGAAAAGTATTGACATCTGTATTTATATCATCTTTGAAAATAGCAACATTTAAATCGGTCATAAATTCTGAGAGTTTATATTTATTTCCATATAATTCTGAGTCAATTATCCTCTGTAAAGTATTTGGATGTAGTATGTGCGCAAGTACCCTTGTCTGATAGCTTAAAACTTGATCATGTATTTTTGGGTCTTCGGGTCCACTAAAGAAGTCAAATCCTCTTCTTTGTTTTGCAAGTAAATTATATAGGTTCTCTGGTGCACGATATGCGTTTGGAGAAAAAACATAATTTTTTAAAGCATTCATAGCTCTCTTTTGATCGGATAGAGATACTGGAGTATATGGTTTACTTCCATTATCCTGACCAATATTAGACCTGTCAACATAAACACCTCCAATAAATCTCGATATTACATCACCAGCTCTTGCCGCTTGAGAATTTAATGTATAATAAGCTCTCCTGAGATCTTCATATGTATTTCCATCAACACTAAATTTGTTAACGATTTTACCCATCATATCATTTACTAGATTATACCTATCTATGGAGTATGTTATTTGATCGTTTGATAAATCTCCTGTCATAACCCTTGGATCAATAGCTTTTCCTGGAGAACGCATGTCATCAGCATCATTACCAAATATTAATTCAGGTTCCGTCGATCTATTAAGAAGTTCATGCATATCAGAATCACTTTTAAATGGAGTATAACCAAACTGTACAGCCCATACATCATATGGCCCTACTGCCATATCATAAAATTGTCCTTGTTTTGATCTATCCTTAGTCAGATTTATTCCCGCATAATCCATCACGGAACCCGTAAGTGCTTTCCCTTCGATGAATGAGGCATCATAAAGTTCTTGAGGTGAAAATAATTGACTTGCTTTCATATTATGATTCAGTCCTAGTGTATGACCAACTTCATGCATTATCAAGGATTTTAATCCCTCCTTCTCTATCCTATCTAGATCATAATCGGACGCGTCCATTACATCCAAAAATGTTTTTCCTAATAATAAATTTTCGTGCATTAAGTGACCCATAGAACAATACATATTTTCCTCATGAATATTTTCTTCGTCATCTAAACTCATATTTTTTGATGCATCTCCAACCAACTTATTATAGAAAACTCTATTTGTAAAATGAACAAATTCAAGCATTATATCTGCACCGATGATTTCTCCTGTTCTTGGATTGGTCATACTTGGCCCATAACCTCCAAAAGGAGGATTTGGTGAAGAAGTCCACCTTAAGACATTATATCTCACATCTCCCGCATCCCATTTTGCATCATCAGGTTGTACCTTTACCTCAAGAGCATTTTTAAAGCCAGCTTTCTCAAAAGCCTCATTCCAGGCAAGGACTCCGTCCTTTATTGTTTCTCTCCACTCCATAGGAGTTGAATTCTCAATCCACCAGGTTATTGGCTTGACAGGTTCTGAGATTTCTTGGTCGGGATTCTTTTTAACTAATCTCCATCTATTGACCATATCCCTGTAGTTAGTTGTTCCTGTTTCTGTCATATCATTTACATATGTCAGGAAATATCCGACTCTTGGATCATCATATCTTATCTCGTATCCATCATCAGGCATACTCATCATTGAATGAAATACTTGAATAGAAACGTATCTTGCATCTGTCACTGCTTCAGAACCCCCATTTAAATAGTTAGGATTCTTGTATACATATTCAGTCTTCAAATTTGTATTTTCAGGATAATTATTAATCTCCTTAACCTTTGATTTACTCTTATCTAAGCTCCCTAAACTAAAAGACATAGAAGATGAACCTGGCCTCTTGGGTCTCTTAACTCTTCTAAGAGTCTCAGAAAGAAAAAGATCATTTATACTAATTAATACTTCTCCATTATCTTCAGACAAAATTTTATTTGAAGATATTATGGCATGACTCATATTTGCATCACTTGACTTAGATAATGGGTTATTTTCATCAAAATAAAAATTTACGTTAGGTGCCACAAATTCTATCTTATTATAATACTTTTTTATATTAAAAATAACATCTGCACCGTATGACCCTCTGAAACTCCCGGCTTCAGTTACTCCATCTGCAATCTGTGAAAAGTATATAAAATCCTTATCAAGCTGTTCTTCTTTAATTGACATTTTAAGTTCTCCTGTCAATGTATCTTGATAAATTGTAAATAATCCATCAATTTTTTTACTTGATTTTGTTAAATCTTCTATTGTTTTTTTCTTCTTCTCTTTATCTTTTGTCTTGTCCTGTGCATATGTAAATGTGGATGAAAAAAGGAAAGCAACTATCAGTATGTTTTTCATAATTCTATTTTTTTTTAATATTACCAAATAAGTTGTTAAACAAAAAGTTTTAAAGCTAAAATACCCTCTTTACTTTTCTTATTCTTTTTAAATAATAGTCTTTAATAAGTTGGGTTTCAACAACACCTCGCGATGAGGATGCATGAATAAAGTTAATATCTGATGAATTTTTTAATTCAGATAAAATACCTACATGAGTTACTTTTCTTTTACTCTTCCCAAAAGCGAAGAAAACTAGATCTCCTTTTTTTGATTTCTTAAGTGATACACTCTTACCGATCTCTATCTGTTGAGAAGTAGTCCTAGGAATTTTTAATCCTATAGACTCAAATGATCTAACAAGTAGGCCTGAACAATCAATTCCTCTGTTATCGTTTCCACCCCATTTGTAAGGTGTTCCAATATATGTCCTGGCTTCTTCTATTACTCTACCTATCTTTCTGTTAGTTGATATTTTTTTTTGTGAAATACAACCTGACAAAAAGGATAATGAAACTAATAAGACTATTATGCTCCTCAATTTTTATCTTTTTTTAATATTAAAAATAAATCTAAGTTATTAGGATTATCATTAACCAGTAAATAATCTTTATATGAAATAGAGGATACCAATTTATCATTATCATTTTTTAGATTATTTCTATTAAATCTATTCAAAAGTTCATAAGGAATTTTATAAATAAAATTGGGCAAATATTTCTCTAAGTTAAGAAAATCAAGTCTCTTAAACTTTTGAACTGACTTTACATTATTATTATAATAGTCAATAACTTTAGTATTTCCTGATATACCTTTAATTTCTACATTTGGAAAATATTTTGATGATATATCTATTAATTCCTTAGACGTATATTCTCTGATATGCCACGGATTCCTTGTAAGTGTCATCTTAATATTAGGTGTAGTGATAATTGCCTTACCACCCGGTCTAAGAATTCTAAATATCTCATTTAGAAAAAGATCGTCATCTTCAATATGTTCGATAACCTGAAAAGAGATAATGGTATCGAATGATTTGTCTTCAATATATCCCATTGGAGGAAATAATTTTGACAAAAAATTATGTTTTGGGTATTTAGCTGAAAGCGCATGAACTGCATCTTTAATTTTATCTATCGCTGTAAATGTCTTTGACTTCTTTAGTATAACATCTATCCCCCTACCCTCACCACATCCTAATTCAAGTACATCTCCATCAATATA
>CEQX01155589.1_pt1 | contig 12807 bp, 11 predicted proteins | sample 356261 | NCBI WGS metagenome assembly CEQX01 (sample SAMEA2621076, study PRJEB7988) | marine metagenome | isolation source: saline water (ENVO:00002010), including | reverse complement strand
GATTCTCAAATTTTATAGAATTGGACATTTTAAAAATGTCCATTTTTTAATTCTATAAAATACTTTTGAAAATTAAATTTTTTTTTTACTTTTTTTAGAATTTCAATTTTCTTATGATATATGGTAATAAAAATATATGTGCAAAAAATGTGATTTTTTTTTTTTCAAATTTTCAAAAATGGACATTCAAAATTTAGACTAACAAACGACTAACAAACGACTAACAAATTTGTTAAAAAATAATTTTATATTTTAAAATATTTTAACGTAACCAATTTCCATCTGTATTTTATATTATTTTTTTAATTTTTATTATCATTAAAAAAACGACTAACAAACGACTAACAAAAAGTGGCAAAAAAGTGGCAAAACGCTATATGATAATAAATGTATGTACAACGTCTATAAAAACCAATTTATGGTAATAATATACGTTGAAAATTAACCAGTAATTTGCCACTTTTTGCCACTTTGTGGCAGCTTGATTATGTACAGAACAATTTTTAATATAAAACTAAAACGGTAACAAATTTAATATAATATTTTTACCACTTTTTTTACCACTTTTACTAATTTTAAACCCACTTTATGGTAAATAAATTCAAACACTTATATTATTATTATAATACATTTAATATATATGTACATATTTTAATAATTATGAGCATAATAAAAAATACTAATATTTGGCTAATAGACTAATGTTAATACTAATAGCAATATATAAATATATAAATAAATATTTGCATATGTTTAATATTTGCATATGTTTAATATTTGTAAGATTTATTTTACACCATTAGATATTTGAAATGTAGATTAACCATTTTTAGTTATTTTTAGTTATTTTTTAAATAAAAATTGATTTAAAAATAAAACAAATATATATTATATAACTAAAAATGGTTATTTATAGTTGTGAAAAATGCGGAAAAGAATTTAGTCAAAAAGGACATTATATAAAACATTTAAATAAAAAAAATCCCTGTGTAGTTGAAAGTAAAGTAAAAGAGATGTTAGATAAAGTTGTTGAAGAAAAATTAAATAATCTAAATAATAAAAAATCGATAGGTGAAAATGAAAAGGTAAATACAGACACTATCCAATCGCCAGAAAACCAAAGAAAAAAAGTTAAATATATTGATTTATTTTGCGGAATGGGTTCATTTCATTATTCATTTAAAAAGTTAGGATTCAAATGTGTTATGGCCTCTGATATTTATAAACCAGCAAAAGAAAATTATAAACAAAATTATAATATAGATATTTTAGGTGATATTTGTGATATTGAACCATCCAGTATTGAACAATACGATATTCTATGTGCTGGGTTTCCATGTCAGCCATTCTCACAAGCAGGACATCATCAAGGATTTATGGATAGTAGAGGAACTATGTTTTCACAAGTAATGAGATTCGTGAAAACAAATATACCAAAAATTGTAATATTAGAAAATGTCCAAGCTCTTTTGAATCATGATAAAGGTAAAAGTTTTGCTAAAATTAAAGAAGAATTAGAAAAGGAAGAATATAAAATTGTTTATAAGGTTCTAAAATGTAGCGATTATGGAATCCCGCAAATGAGAAAAAGATTATTTATAGTTGGGTTTAAAAATATTGAAGTGAATGATTTGGATAATTTTTTTAAACTTGATAAGTATAAAAAAAATACTACACTTAGTGATTATCTTGGAAAAAACTTTAAAAAAGATATTGCTTATACTTTAAGATGTGGCGGAAAACATTCATCAATTGATGATAGACATAATTGGGATGGTTATTGGGTGGATGATAAAGAATATAGGTTGACAGTTGATGATGGATTGAAATTACAGGGATTTAATAATTATGATTTTGTAGGAAAAGATAATGAAAAATGGAAAATGCTTGGTAATACAATACCAACTATATTTACTGAAATTATTGGAAAACAGATAATAAAACATACTTCATTTAATTCTAATGTGTAAACTCCCTTTATATTTAATTGAACCATCAGGTTTGATGTCATCAAATACCCATGGTTTACAATATTCATTAATTACTTTTGGCATACCTTTATCTCTCAATGATATAACTATTTTATCATAAATAGATTCAATATATTCTTTTTTATTTTCTATATTATCGCATTTTTTAAAAATTATTTTATCACTTTTATAAATCATTATAGCATCTGCTTTACACTTGCTATATCCTTTACCAGAACCATCAAAAACAAAGTATGATAAAACTTCTAAAAATTTTTCCTTTAATGAATTGTCATTGTTTAAACACGTCAATACACTAATTGGTATATCTTCACCGATTATTTTTTTTTTTCTTTTATCATTATATTCTTGAATTATTTTATCCAAACAATATACCATATTATTTAATATACCGTCCTCCTGGAATATTTTTGCATTTCTAGCAGTGTGATTTAATATAGATGGATTTGCTCCATTTTTACTTTTTATACTTATACTATATACATTATTTGTTTTTTTCATTTTTATTTTACAATCAGCTTTGTAACCAGACGGTGTCTTTTTTGATAATTTATTTATATCGACTATTTCATCATCAGTATTTATATCAAGAATGCTGATACCTTCGGATGCTTCTTCTCCAAATATCTCTATCAATTTATCAAAATCATTCATTTCATTAATATGATATATATATAATAATGATAAACCTTCATCTTTTTCTCCTATATTTTGATTATTTATAAGTATATTTTTTTTAGCCGATAAATATTTATTTTTTTTTTCTAAAATCTCATTTCTTTCATGTTCTACAACATCTAATTTATAAAAGTTATCTATAAGTTTTTCCATTGTGTCACTAGTCATTATGAATAGTCTTTCTTTAAGTTGTATAGAATGTCGTTTTTAATATTATTATTTTTTTTTTGTATTTTAATAGTATTTAACAGATGTTATTTTATAATTATTTATTTCAATTTTGTTATGAACTATTAATTATGTAATGTCAACTCATAAAAGTAGTGATTATAAATTAACATCTGTTAAATACTATTAAAATGCAAAAAAAAATATTTTTAAAATTTTGTAAACTTGAAAAAATAGACCTTCCCACTTTTAGAGTAATATTGACTAACAAAATTGGCATATTTTCACCACTTTTTTACTAATTTTACTAATTATAAAACCCACTTTATGGTAAATAAATTCAAACATTTATATTATTATCATTATACATATGATATATATGTGCATATTGTTATAATTATGAGCATAATAAAACATACTAATACTAGACTAACAAGACTAATTAAATGTGGCATTTTTACCACTTTTTTAATATAATATAAAAAAATATATATTTTTTATATCATAATACATGTAAATATAATTATATACATATTCGATATTGATACCATAATAAAAACGACTAACAATTACTAATAAAAAGTGGTAAAATATTATAAAAACTGGCAATATGTATTATGGTGATATAAATTAAATAATTAATCAAAAATTTCAAATAATGGTAATAAATAAATTACATATAATAAGGTGATTTATAATAATAAGATTAATAATATAAATACATCCATAAAGATAAGAATACAAATTAATAACAAAATCTTTGCAATAATATTTAAAATAAATAATCAAATATATAATATGTGCATAATAAATAAGAGTATTAATAATAAATAAATATACAAAATATATATAATTATTATGTAAAATATCATAAAATGCTAAAAATACCCACCAATATCCAATAAATCTAAATATATAATGAGATAAAGTATCAATTAAAATATAATTTATATGTCTAAATGGTTTACCCGAATAGTAAAATATAATAATAATAATAGGGATAATAATTTGAATAATATAATGATAATTAGAATAATAAATGTGATAATAAATCATTAAACAAAATAAAGATTTAGCAAGTAATGAATCAATATAATTACATAATTTGTTTTTATTCAAAAAATACCAATTAAAAAGAGAAGCAATAGTAACCATAAAAATATTACAAATTATAATTTTTTTGATAATTATAATATCATTAGATTTAATAATATTATAAGTATCATTAATAATAGGATAAATGAGCCATATAGTAGATGGTCCTAATATATAAGATTGGTGTAGATTATTAAATAGCATGATAATTATATAATAGTACATAGAAATATAAAAATATATATATCAATTTTAAAAATTAAAATAATTATTTCGGTTCAGACGGAGGAACAACCGGAGTACCGGTCGGAGGAACAGCCGGAGTAACAGCCGGAGTAACAGCCGGAGTATCATTTGTATCTAAAAATTCGATATCTAAAAATTTATTAATTTTAAAATCACCCAATAAAACAAAAAATATAAATAAAGTTATTAACCATAAAATATAATGTATATAATAAAATATAGGTATTGCGAAAAATTTACCTATAAAAACAGTAGCAACTGAAATAATAATAGTTATAAATAAAAAAAATAAAACGCTTTTCATATATGAACTAAACATTATTTATATAATAAAATATAAAATTTATTTATATTTTAATAATAATACAGGTTTTTGTGTTATAGATCTATTTTCATTAATATATGAATTTAAGTGATTAATATCAATATTACTATAATCTTCAAAATATTCAGACAAAATTTTATTTAAATATTTATTATTAATAGGTTGCTTAACTTTATTAATTTTATATATGATTTGTTGATTATTAGTATCCAAACAATCAGTATCAGAATTTTCCATTAATTTAATTAATTTATCTGTTAAAATTTTTTTTTTTTCTTTATGTTTTTTTAAAACAGCATTAATTTTAACAATTTCAGTACAAGTAGTAATATAATCTTTAATAATATAAATTAATTCATTTTTGTTAGACATTTAATAATATAAAATAAATATTTTATATTAATTATAAAAAATTTTTTTTATATTAGTTTTAATAATATTAAAACTATTTTTGTTATGGAAATTGTGTAACATAAGTTTAGGTATAATAACATTATTATTAGTATATTTATTAGTAATTTTTATATAATTATTATATGATACATTAAAATTACAATTATTATATGTATTCAATATAGATATATCATGTATGTGTTTTTTTAATTTATGATTAACATGATTATGAAAATCAAATATAAATTTTTTTAAATCTTCTTTATTAGAAATATTATAATAATTATATTTTGCTAAAGCAGTTTTAGCATGATCAGAACATATTTCGCATGGTAAAGAAGTAGATATTAATTTAATAGTATCTAAAACGAATGGTTTATTATTGATAAAATAATTTTCATCAATTTTGTCACAAAAATTGTGTAAAAATATCCAATATATAGGGCCCCATTTATAATCCATTTATAATGTATAAATAATATATATATATAATTTGTAATTAAATATTAAATATTAAATATAAATTATAATAAATGAGTAATATTCATTCTAATTTGAATCTAAGTGAAATAGTAAATTTGTTATCAAATAATGATGAAACATACACATTAATATTATATTTAACAGCATCATGGTGTGGACCATGTGCAAAAATAAAACCATATATAAATGAATATAAAACAAAATTAAAAGAAAAGGTAATATTAGTAGAAATAGATGTAGATGAAACAATAGATGTATTTGGATTATTAAAAAAAAAGAAACAGTTAAATGGAATACCAGCAATATTAAAATATAAATGTGGTAGAGAAGAAAATGATATGAATATTATGATATGTGATGAATGTGTGTTAGGTTCAAAAATAGAAGATATAAAAAGAATGTTTTCTAATTTAATAAATTAATAATTTTGTAATTAAGATTATCAATATCAATATTGATATCATCAAATACAATATGTCCTTCCCATATATATCTAAAAAATGCAAAAACAATATCATAATTATCTTTATAATTGAAATTATTTATTACAAATTCTCTAATATTATTTGGTAATAAATATAATGAATTATATGGAAGTATAATACTAAGTAAAGTATATTCATGAATAGGTTGTTTATTATTTTTTTCAACAAAATTAGTATCAAAATACGGAATGGTTTTATATAAATCTTTTAATAATGGAGGATAATTATATTTATAATACGTATACCAATTAATACATTGAAAAGTATAATAATTAAGATTCCATTCTAACATTTCTAAATAATTATTACATACATTAATAATTTTATCTTCTTGTGTATGATCGATATCAAATAAACTATAATAATATCTATATTCCCAATCATCTTCATAAATATTAATATATTTTTCAATATTTCTATTCCATACAGGAGTATCATTGTATTTTTTAATTTTTTCTTCAAGTGTATTTTCTTTAATAACTAAATTTTTAGATAATTTGTCTTTATGTTTATAAGTATCTTCAATTAATTCATATTCTTTAGATGATAAAAGATTAAATAATAATTTTAAATTTTTCCAAACAATATTATTATTATTTGTTAAAAATTTGTTTTTTAAATTATTTTTATAACAATTAGTTAAAATATGTATACCATTAGTTCTAATATTAATACTAGGGAAATGTGGTAAGAAATCATTACCACATAAAAAACATAGAAAAACATAATCCATTAAATAATTATAATAAATAGAATAATCAATGAGTTTATTATTAGGTGTTTTATTATTTAATAAATTATAAATTTGTAAACCAAGCTCATTAATACTTAAATAATAACACTCATTAGATTCAAGAGAATTATCAATACTTTTTATAAATTCAGGTGTTTCTCTATATAAAAATAGTTTACTACAATATTTTAAATGATTTAAAGATAACATAATTAAATCAGCATCAATACCATAAATAATGGTATTATAATTATTATGAATGTTATTATTATGTCTAATAAATTCATAAATTTTATGTTCACCTTCGCCAGGTTTATCAGAACAACTAACAATAATATTATAATTAACTTTTTTTTTGTGATTTTCAAAAAAATCATATATTTGTTTAGATAATTTATTCATAAATTCAGTACCAGGACTAATTTTACAAGTATCCCATTTTTGTTCAATATTAAATAACTTATTTTGAATTTGTGTTTTACATCTTCTATTTTTTTGTTGATTAATTTTAGCTAAGGGTGGAACACCATCAAATGTAATATATATATTTTTAGTAGGATTAACAATTTCTATATATTTTAAAATATCATTAATAACATTTTTAATTAAATTATTTTCAAATGTTAGATCATTAGTATATTCGGTATTAGGTATATTATTATATATAATAGAATTAGAATCTAAATAAAAATTGTGACATATAATTTTATTGGTGGTTTTAACAATAATTTCTTTATGATTTCTTATCAAAAAACTAAAATAACTAGGAATACCCATATTATATTAAACCATAAATTATATCTTAATATAATTTCAATTTATTATTAAAATAATAAATTAAAATTAATAATATTTTATATATATATTATAGTCAAATAATTATTAATGGAACATAAATATTATATAACCAATGTAAATTATTATAAATCAATATTGAATAAAATATTAAATAATGTAGAATTTTACAATTATACAAATTTAATAAATAATTCTAATTACATATCATGTTATGAAACAATAGTAAATTTAATAGAGTTTATAACAACACATATAGAAAAAGATAATATAAATAATGATAATGATATTGAATATATTGAAAATAATATAATATTTTTGATAAAAAATTATGGAATAAATGATTTTGATGTCTTTATAAAACATTGTTTAGATAATAAATATTTCGATAATAATAATAATACATATAATAATGATAAATTAAATATTATAAAAAAACATTTAAAAATAGTAAACTATAAAACAATCGAATGGTTTAATGGTTTTGATAAAAATAAAAACTCAAAACTAAAACAAAAAAATACATTAATAGATGATGAAAAAATATTAACCGAAAGTTCTAATTTTGATTGTATAGATTTATGTAGAACCAGTTCAAATTATTGTTTGAAAATATATGGTATAAAATTGATAATACATGATTATAATAAAAAAATTACTTATGTAATTAATACAATGTGTGATAATTATTTAAAAGATACAGTAGAAGATACACAAAATTCTAACTATATAAATAATAAAATTAAAGATTTAAATACATATTACAAAAATTACAATTATGAAGATAAGAATCAAAAAAATAATATAATAAATGAAAATAGAATATTTGAAAATTATGTTTCTAGTTTATCTTTAAAAGAGTTATTGATATATGATACAGAAGAATTATACAAAAGATTTAAATATATAATAGAAAAAAATAAAACAATTGAAAAAGATACTATTAATAATATAATTAAAGAATTTTTATCATGTGATTTATATGGCCAAAGAAAACTTTTAATGTGTTTATTAATAGATTCTGAAAATTCTCAATATATGTATACAGCTTATTTATTATATGATTTATTATCAGTATCAACAGAATATTCACATGATAGTTTTGAACAAAGATTATTATTTAGTAGTTTACCATGGTTTTATAAAAAAAATTTTAAATATGCAATGACAAAAACAATAGATTATACTTTGAAATTATCCAATATAGATAGCAATAAAATTCCGCTTGAACAACAAATTTGTTTATTGAAAACTAGTGAATATGTTAAAGAAAAGGCAATGCAAAAATTAAAAGAAATAAAATCAAAATCAGAGGATTCAAGTGGTAAAGCTAGACAATATTTAGATGGTTTATTAAATATACCATTTGGTGTTTATAAAGAAGAATTTATCTTTAAAATAAAGTATAAAAATAATATAGATTATAAAAATTTGATTTTAATATTGATTCAAAATAAAGTATCTGATTTAGATTCATATCTTAAATTTGATTTTGATAAAAATATTTCTAATCTTGAAATAATAAATAATACAAAAAAAATAAATGAATATTATGAAAATTTTAAAAATAATTTATTAACTGTTATATTGAAAAATATTAAAAATACAAAAAAAAATAAAAAATATATTTTAAATGCAATATATGAAATTATAAGTTCAAATATTAATTCGCCTATTAAAAATATATCTAAAACGAGCACAAGTAGTTTGTTAATAAATTATATTGAAGAAAATATTAACAATATTGATAATATTAATGATGCTATTACAATTAATAATTTGTTAGATAATAATTCTTTTAATAATAGATATATTATTGAAATTAATAAATATATTAATAATATCAATAACAACAATATATGTATTAATAATTATCTAAAAAATGTTTCTAATATATTAGATAATTCAATATATGGACATGATAATGCTAAAAATCAAATTCAAAGAATTATTGGACAATGGATTAATGGTGAAAATAGCGGGTATTGTTTTGGATTTGAAGGACCACCTGGTACTGGGAAAACAAGTATAGCAAAAAAAGGGATATCAAAATGTTTATTAGATAATAATAATGTATCTAGACCATTTGCATTTATAGCTTTGGGTGGATCTTCAAATGGAAGTTTATTAGATGGACACAACTACACCTATGTGGGATCTACATGGGGAAAGATAGTTGATGTTTTAATGAGTACAAAATGCATGAACCCTATTATTTTTATAGATGAATTAGATAAAGTTAGTAAAACAGAACAGGGAAAAGAAATAATAGGTATATTGACACATTTAACTGATAGTACTCAAAATTCAAGTTTCCAAGATAAATATTTTAATAATATAGATATTGATTTATCAAAAGTATTATTTATATTTTCATATAATGATGTTACATTAATTGATAAAATATTATTAGATAGAATACATCGTGTTAAATTTGATAATTTAACTTTAGATGAAAAATTAGTAATAGTAAAAAAATTTTTATTACCTGAAATATCAAAAAAATTTGGTTTAAGCAATTTAATTTATATAGAAGATGAAGATATTAAATATATTATTGAACAATATACATTAGAACCAGGCGTTAGAAAATTAAAAGAATTGATATTTGAAATAGTATCTTATATTAATTTGAATCTTTTAAAAAATAATAAATATGAATTACCAATTACATTAAATATTCAAACTATTAATCAAATATTAATAGAACATCATGTTGTCAGTAAGATATCAATTAATAATATACATAAAATCGGTGTTATTAATGGATTATGGGCTAACTCATATGGTAATAGCGGTATATTACATATTGAAACTGATTTTTTTGTTACTTCTAATTTATTAGAATTAAAATTAACAGGTATGCAAGGAGATGTAATGAAAGAAAGTATGAATGTTGCAAAAACATTGGCATGGAGTCTTTTAGAAAAAAAACATAGAGAATCTTTAATCAAAGATTTTAGTAAATCTAAACTTCAAGGTATACATATACATGTTCCAGAAGGTGCTACACCTAAAGATGGACCATCTGCCGGAACAGCAATAACAACTGTAATTTATAGTTTATTATCTAATAAACAAATAAAAAATAATTATGCTATAACTGGAGAAATAAATTTACAAGGAAAGGTAACACAGATAGGAAGTTTAGATTTGAAAATACTAGGAGGAATACGTGCAGGCGTTAAAAATTTTATTTATCCAAAAAGTAATAATCAAGATTTTAAAAAGTTTATACATAAATATAAAGATTCAATAGAAATAAAAGAAATAATTAATTCTATTAAATTTATAGAAGTTGAAACAATTGATGAAGTTTTAGAAAATATTATTGCTTAATAAATGTATAGATTAAATATATACAATTTATTTTACTAATTATAATAATATAAAAATTATTTATTTTTTTTAAATATTTTTTATATTTATAATGCCACAAACTTCTAATTTATCATTAACCAATATATTTTATTTAGTAAGTTTTATATCACCGTTATTAATAGTATTTTATATGATATTTTCATCATTATTATCTGGATTTCCAATGAAGGGTGTTTTATATTTTATAGGTTGTATACTATTAACAGTATTAGTTATATTTTTTAGAAATATAATCAAAAATCAACAGTCTGATACAGCTGTACCAGCTTGTAATACTTTACCATTTCCGTTTGGACAAACAGACGGATTAGTTTATACGGCTCCATATATGAACATTGTATTATTAGTTTTTACATTTTTTTATATAATATATTCTATGATGTATAATAAATATTCCTTTAATGTTTTATTGGTTATATTTTTAGGTTTAATTGTATTATGTAATATAGGCGTTGAATTTATTAATAACTGTGTAGATCTAACAGCTATTGTTATAAGTGTTTTATTTGGAGCGTTATTTGCTTTATTTTGGTATACTACTGTCTCCACATTAAATCCGGCATATACATATTTTAGTGAATTTGTAAATAATAATGTAGTATGTTCTAAACCAAGACCACAATCATATGTATGTAGACAACGTTCTGGAAATCCATTGGAAGATAAATTTACACAAGATCAAGTTAATCAAATCGTTAATTCAATAAATCCAACCTCTAACTCTCTGAATACGGCGAATATTTCATTTATTATTGAGTATACTGCAGATGAACAAATTACTGATACCGAATTAGCTAAAATAACAGGTGATATTAATAGTCTTAAATTAAAACACTTTTTGAAAACTAAATTGGGTTTGTCTGATAAAAATATAGTTATAACTGAAAAAGGATCCCTAGATACATCAACTAAAGCAACATTTGATTATAATATTGTAATAGCGGGATCTTCAAGAGAATTCTCAAACGATGAGAAACTAAAATTATCAGATGAGTTAAGAGGCGAGGAAAAATTCAATGAATATTTTAAATTTTCGAATTTAAAACCTCTTGATAAAAGAGGAGAACAAATTGTAGCAAAAAATGTAGTAATTGAATAAAGGAATTAGTTAATCAGTATATTAATTTGATGACGCATAAAGTTTGCTATCGTGATCCTTTAGAGAGATTATCTTTAGCAACCATATAAAATATATTAAAATTATATTTTTAATATATTTTTATTTTTTTATTTATTTTTTTATAATTTTTATGAGGAATCTACATCACATTCCACCTCTTAGTCGTAAAACTAAATGAAGTGTAGACTCTTTTTGAACGTTATAATCTGCTAGTGTTCTTCCATCTTCAAGTTGTTTACCTGCGAAGATCAAGCGCTGCTGATCTGGTGGTATCCCTTCTTTATCTTGTATCTTAGCCTTAATATTTTCAATAGTATCACTAGATTCAACTTCTAACGTAACAGTTTTACCCGTTAGTGTTTTAACAAAAATCTGCATAATATTATATATATATAATATTATTTTAATATTATTTATATAATATTTTTAACTCTAAATTATTTTCTGGTTCTTTTGTTTTTTTTATTTCTTCTAGATTTTTTATTTCTTCTAGATTTTTTATTTATTCTAGATTTTTTATTTATTCTAGATTTTTTATTTCTTCTGTATTTTTTTCGTGATTTCAAATATCTACCTCCTGTAAAGGGTTCGTGGTCAGTGTTAGGTCTATCAAGAGCATCTACAATTTTCGAATATGGACGCTTATAAGTTTCAAAATTATCGTAGAAAATAAACGGTTTTAAATCCGTAGGATGCGTTTGTAATAGAAACTTAAGTCTTGAATTATGGAAATCAATTAGTTGTTTATTTTCTGGATGATAATCTAAACTGGTTTTTAAATCTCTAATTGCATGAATTATCATTTTTGCATTATCACCTTGTATTGGTTCATGCTTACCACGGGCTTCTAGTAATTCCCAGGCCTGTCTATAATTGTCTATATCTGGTTGTTCATAATGGGAATTTTTTGCTTG